>Ga0208373_1001871_pt1 | contig 25582 bp, 25 predicted proteins | sample RifOxyC2_FD_184036 | JGI IMG/M metagenome (GOLD analysis project Ga0208373, IMG submission 184036) | Soil microbial communities from Rifle, Colorado - Rifle Oxygen_injection C2 (SPAdes) | ecosystem: Environmental > Terrestrial > Deep subsurface > Rock core/Sediment | place: Rifle, Colorado... | reverse complement strand
AACTGTCCAAGGGCATGATAGACAAAGTTTCCCAAACACTCACCCCTTTTGTCTTTTGCCAAGCTGAGTAAGTTTTTCGCCAATAAAGTGCTAAACGCCGATTAGCCGTCAGCCAAAGGCTACTTGGGGCTATCTTGGCAAATATCTCACAGGCGTCTTGGTGCATTGACGGTCTCACTTTACACACAGGCTACAATGAAATGTAAAAAGATGAAAGAATTTTAAACAGCTTCTGCCTTGTAAACAAGGGAAAACAACTAACTAAATGAAAAATAAAGGAATTACGAATTTGCTGGAAACTTAGGCAATCTAATAAAAATCAGCGGAATTCTAAAAATAAAATGCCATATCCGCAAATTACTCACCTACTTATCCACAGGTTTTGTGCATAAGCTTTAGAACCTGTTTAAAATCTCTACTATGTCGGTCATAAACCGTCGATTTTCTGTCTCGACCTAGCGAGATTTTGAACAGGCTCTTAGCAGTGTTGTTTAAGAAAATTTCTCAGCTTATCACTCAGACGCTTTATACTGTTTGAACCACGTGTAATCTTAGCAATACTGATATTAAATTCATCAGCAATTTGACGCTGCGTTTTATCTTCTTTTAACAGCTCTCTTGTCAGCAAAATACGAGTCGCCAATTGATCGCGCTCCTCCTGTGTAAAAACAAACTCTGCAAATTCTTCAAATTGCCGAGGCGTTTTTATTTTAAGAACCATTTGCACAAAAGACTTCCATGATTTTTTTTCGTTCACATTCATGTGATTATCCTCTTATTGTTCGATCAAGCAGTTATATACCCTTCGTCTTTTGGTTTTCCGCTTTGTTGGCATCGTCGCTCGCAACAGTCATGTATGATGTATACACTCCTGTTGCTCCCTTATCAAAGCCTCGCTTCGATCCCAAAATAGTATTTCGTACATCCGTGTACTCAACCCCTTCGGGGTCAAAATGACTCTGTCATTTTGGGCTATTTTTGCACTCCTGCAAAAATAGTCAGGTTTATTTGTGCCAACCCCGAGAACTCAATCGCGATGGGTATACTTTAATTTTAATAGCTGTTTCTTGATAACTTTGTCTGTTATACAACTGCCCTTCCATATTTATCTTCTAAGCGAACAATATCATCCTCGCCCAGATAAGATCCCACTTGCACTTCAATGACCGCAGCGGTTTGATTTGTTTTATTTTCCATTCGGTGGACTGTCTCAATGGGAATATAAACAGACTCATTGACCGCTAAATCTCGAATCTCATCTCCTACATGAACTGTCATCGTACCTTTCACAACGACCCAATGCTCTGCGCGTTTAAAATGTTTTTGAAGCGATAAACAACCGCCCGACTTTACTTCAATCACTTTAACTTGATAGCCATCTGCCAATGCTAAAGTTTTATAAGTTCCCCAGGGACGTTCATAAATTTTGCCAATTTCATTCACTTCATTTTTTATCATATACTTTTCTCTTGCTAGTTTGTAAAATGCTACTCTACTTTTTTTATCATCACAACAGCTTTTCACTGAAATTTTACCCAGAGTGTTTTTTTTGATAAAAACATATTATACTTGAACCCATTTTAAAAGCCGATTCCAAAAACAAAAACAACAGGAGACTACTATGGCAATCCAGATGACAGCATCTGAAAGCGGGAAAAGAAAAATGATCTTCAATTCCCCTGTCGATGCTAAAAAAGCCGTTCTGCTTACCTTTATTGCTTTTCTTTTTACCGGTTTTCAAGCGGCAATTTACGGCATGCTGACTGTGCCGATTTCACATCATTTTAATATTGATCCTTCCAGAATTGTTTTTTTTGACTCTTTCGGATTATGGGGACAAATTTTAGCGATGGCATTTGGCGGCGTAATTATCGCTAAAATTAAAGGCAAAAATACTTTGCTCGTTGCAGGCATTCTGATGATTATCGGTTCTATTTTTTCTATCGTAGCGCCTAATATTTATGTGTATACCTCGATGACATTTTTATCTAACATGGCGGTTGGTCTTGTTTTGGTTTCCTGTTACTACATGATTATGGGAACGGTCACAGAAGAAGGAAAAAGTGAAGGCACTTTAAGTATCTTAAACGTTTTCTTCAGCGGCGGCTGGATGATCAGTCCGATTATTTGCGGATTTCTGATTCAGTATTTTTCGTGGCTATCTGTATTTATTACCGTTGCCGTTTTATTTGTGGTCTTTATTATTTTTCTTCTTTCATTAAATGTAGCCGAATTAGTTGAAAACTGGGCAAAAGAAAAAGATAAAAGGAAAGAAAACTTTTTGTCTTTACCGCTGATCTTAACAGCAATTGCCTTTTTCTTATTTGTTTATGTCGAACAAATCATGAATTATTTTAATCAGCCGTATATGCAGCTTAATTTAAAATTTCCGATTGAATTAGTCGGCACTGTCGTGACAGTGTATGCGTTTGCTCAAATGGCAGGCAGAGCATTCTTTGGAAAGTTTCTTTTGCCTCGCGTGAAAACACATAAATACATTATTATTTCAGGACTTTTATTTGCATTATTCATTATGATCTTCCTGCGCCTACATGCTATTGCTTTTGTCTTTGCTGTAATCATCGGTTTAGGTTTGGCGGATTCTTGTATGTATCCTTCTATCTTAGGCTACGGCTTAGATCAAATCGGCAGAGTCAGTCCAGCCGCTACTGCTTTTATGGTAACCATTGGTTCCATTGGTATTCCTGCAGGCACTGCCGGCTGCGGTCTGATCGGTGAACATTTCAGCAGACCTACTGCTATGTATTTAGGACCTATTTTCTTAGTGATCATTGCTATTTTAATTTTCATTGTGCATAGAATTTCTGTGAAACGTGCAGCACTTGTTGCTGCCGCAGCACCTGTTGAATCAACCCAACATTAAATTGTAAGAGAAGGCCTGTAAAAAGGCCTTCTTTTTTTAATCAAACTAATTTAAATTCTTGACTTAACAAACTTGTTTGCAGACAATAAACGCCTATTTTTAAAATTGTATTAAGGAACACCATGCCCATTATTAAAGCTTGTATTTTTGATTTAGATGGAGTGATTGTTGATACAGCAAAATATCATTATCTCGCATGGAAGCGTTTAGCAAACCAATTAGGTTTTGACTTAACCAAGCAGCAAAACGAAAAACTTAAAGGCATCAGCCGAAAAGGTTCATTAGAAATTTTGTTAAAACTCGGTGGAATGACTGCTGATGAAGCAACTCAACAAAAACTCATGGATCAAAAAAATAAGTGGTATGTTGAATATATTTCTAAAATGACACCGAATGAAATTTTGCCGGGTTCATTAAATTTACTTGAAGCTTTAAAAAAAGCCGACATTAAAACTGCTATTGGTTCCGCCAGTAAAAATACACAAATGATTTTAAAACAAATTGGGTTAGAAAATACTTTTGATGCGGTGATTGACGGAAATAAAGTGACTCAAGCCAAACCAAATCCCGAAGTTTTTCTGCGCGGCGCACAAGAATTAAATGTGCCGCCGGAAAACTGTATTGTTTTTGAAGATGCATTAGCTGGAATAGAAGCAGCTAAAAACGGCGGCATGCATGCTGTTGGTGTAGGCAATGCAGATGTTTTAATTGGAGCAGATCGCGTGATTCAATCGCTGACTGAAATCAAGATTAATCATCACAACATTGAATGGGGATTTTAAAATGAAAAAATATTTAACCATTGATCCTTGGAAAATTATTGAAGATGGATTTTATGCTAAAAATAACCGCATCAGTGAAAGCGTTTTTAGTTTGGGCAATGGACACATGGGACAGCGCGCAAATTTTGAAGAAGATTACAGCGGCGATACACTGCAGGGTAATTATTTAGCCGGTATTTATTATCCGGATAAAACGCGCGTCGGCTGGTGGAAAAATGGTTATCCGGAATATTTTGCTAAAGTACTCAATGCGCCTAACTGGATCGGCATTCATGTAGCATTAGATGGTGAAATATTAGACCTTGCCAAATGCAAAATTGATTCTTTCCGCCGTGTTTTAAACATGAAAGAAGGACTTTTAAGAAGAACCTTTACAGCCGAATTACCCAACGGAAAACTTATTGAAGTCGAATCTATCCGCTTTGTAAGTTTAACGATGCCAGAAATCGGCGCGATTCATTATTCCATCACGCCGAAAAATTTCAGCGGCACACTCACTTTAATTCCTTATATTGATGCTGATATTCAAAATGAAGATGCAAACTATCACGAAAAATTTTGGGATGCTGTTGAACAAAAAGCTGAAACTAATTCAGCGTATGTTATTGTCAGAACCAGAAAAACAGCGTTCACTGTTTGTTCTGCGATGACATGGGATATCCTGCAAGATAATAAGCCGTTAAATATTAATAGCACACCAGAAGAAAAAGAAAAATATGTAGCCAATAAAATTCAATTTCCAATTAAACAAAACCAAAAAACAACGTTTGTAAAATTTGCTGCGAATGTCACTTCACGTGACCATGCACCTTCTGAACTTAAAACCATTGCTCATGAATTACTGAAAAAAGCACAGCAAACTGGTTTTGGCTCTTTGTTAGATGTACACTGTAAAGCATGGGAATCCAAGTGGAAAGAAAGCGATATTATTGTCGAAGGTGATGACAGCGCACAGCAAGGTATCCGCTTTAATATTTTTCAGCTTAATCAAACTTACACCGGCGAAGATGACCGTTTAAATATTGGACCTAAAGGTTTTACCGGTGAAAAATACGGTGGCGGCACTTACTGGGATACCGAAGCTTTTTGTTTTTCATTTTATTTAGCAACGGCTGATCAAAAAGTTGCGCGCCAATTACTCATCTACCGTTACAAGCAATTAGACAAAGCCATCGAAAATGCCGCAAAATTAGGATTTAAAAACGGCGCAGCGCTTTATCCCATGGTTACGATGAACGGCGAAGAATGTCATAATGAATGGGAAATTACTTTTGAAGAAATTCACCGTAACGGCGAAATTGCTCATGCTATTTACGATTATGTGCGTTACACAGGCGATGCAGATTATTTAGCTGAATATGGATTAGAACTATTAATTGCTGTATCCCGTTTTTGGCGTCAGCGTTGTAATTTTTCTAAAGACAAAAATCAATATGTGATTTTAGGCGTTACAGGTCCTAATGAATATGAAAATAATGTCAGCAATAACTGGCATACTAACAACATGGCTGCGTGGACATTGCAGTACACATTAGATGCAATTAACTTTGTGAAAGAAAAACATCCTGAACAATATACAGCTCTCGCGCAAAAAACAAATCTAAACGAAACAGAAGAAACAAAAATCTGGCAGGATATCGTGCAAAACATGTATTATCCTGTCTGCAACGAAAAAGGAATTTTCTTACAGCAAGATGGTTTCTTAGATAAAGAACTTATGCCGATTTCTGCTTTAAACCCCGCAGAATTACCCATTCATCAGCATTGGTCATGGGATAGAATTTTACGTTCCTGCTTTATTAAACAAGCCGATGTGCTGCAAAGTTTATATTTCTTTTCAGATCAATACAGCAAAGAGGTGATTAAACGTAACTTTGATTTTTATGAACCCATGACAGTTCATGAATCATCACTTTCGCCTTGCGTACATGCAGTGCTTGCTGCGCGATTAGGTTATCAAGAAAAAGCTTATGAATTGTATTTGCGCACGGCGCGTTTAGATTTAGATAATTATAATAATGATACGGAAGACGGCTGTCATATTACCAGCATGGCAGGTTCATGGATGGCAATTGTGCAAGGTTTCGGCGGCATGCAGGTGAAAGATAACCAATTACATTTTGCGCCGTTTATTCCGTCACAATGGCAAAGCTATTCATTTAAAATTCGTTTTCGCGGATTCTTATTAAAAATTATGGTGATGCAAAAAGAAGTACGCATTGAAAATGAAACAAAAACACCGCTTGATCTTATGCTGTTTGGAAAAAATTATACTGTTACGAATGAAGCGCTGACAGTAGCATTATAATTAACCGCAGGTCGAGACAGAAAGTATTGATTTTCGAAAACCGTAGCACAGCTACATTGGGGACATGTGAGCAACGGATCGCAGAAAATCAACGTCTTATAGCAGGGTTTGGAAAGAAGTCTAATGAATTCCACGCGCAGCTTTTTTAAAATGGATAGGGAATTATGTAACGGGTTGAAAAATCTGGTGGCCAGACGTGGAATTGAACCACGGACACGAGGATTTTCAGTCCTCTGCTCTACCGACTGAGCTATCTGGCCAGTTAGAGAAAATAAGAGACGTAATTAAACCGATTTGAACGCCGTTAGTCAAGTCCTATGCAATCTTTTTTTATAGATTTCACTCTCTTTCCCTTGACCAAAATACCCTGCCAGACTAACATATTCAACCTATTTGCTTATGAAACGGCTAATGTGTTTTATAGATTGCTCATTGCGCCCATAGCTCAGCTGGGTTTGCGATAGGACCAATCAGTCAACGACTGATTGCAGCCGAGCGAACGGGAATTTATATGGATAATAAATTCCCAGTCTTTCTTCGCAAAATCAGGATAGATTTTGTGAAGAAAGGAGTACCTGACAACGTCAGGTTACTCTATCAATTAAGGCATGATGCTAAACTGAATGAACAGGCTTTAAAGCAAAAAATTGCGCCCATAGCTCAGCTGGGTTCGCGATAGGATCGATCAGTCAGCGACTGATCGCAGCCGAGCGAACGGGAATTTATATGGATAATAAATTCCCAGGCTTTCAAGCAAAATCAGGATAGATTTTGCGCAGAAAGGAGTACCTGACAACGTCAGGTTACTCTATCAATTAAAGCATGATGCTAAACTGAATGAACAGGCTAATTAAAGCAAAAAATTGCGCCCATAGCTCAGCTGGATAGAGTACCTGGCTTCGAACCAGGTGGTCGGGAGTTCGAATCTCTCTGGGCGCGCCAGATAACTCATTCGAAAATTAAAAAGAATTTCATATGATCGACCATCTCACTCTTAAAGTTTCAAATTACCAAACAAGCAAAACATTTTATCAAAAAGTATTAGCGCCATTAGGTTATGAAATAGTAATGGAAGTGATGGGACATTGCGGTTTTGGCATTCAGGGAAAACCGGAATTTTGGCTGGCAGAAACAAAAGAAAAAATTCTTCCCACGCATATTGCTTTTCGCGCAAACAATCGTTTACTCGTGGATGCATTTTATAAAGCGGCAATTACAGCAGGCGGAAAAGATAACGGTAAACCAGGTATTCGCGCACATTATCATCCTAATTATTACGGTGCTTTTATTTTTGATCCAGACAATTATAATATTGAAGCAGTTTGTCACGACCCGCAATAAAATTTCATTTACGAAACCCCCACTCTTCCTGTTTCCGGCGAAACGGTGACTTGTGCAGCATTACCATCATCCGTTGTTAACGTAATCGTTGCTGTGAGAGTAAGCGACGTTCCGGGCGATCCGTTATCAACATAAGGTACGCCTTTACCGTCAAAAACTAAATAATTATTCGGTACACTTGATGTGCTTAGCGTAATACCATTGGGTAAATTAATTATATTTGATCCTGTCGCAGGATGAATCACCGCGGTTACTCCATCTAATTCTGTGAGAGTATATTGCGAAGCAGAAAAATTAATTCGATAACGCTGATTGCGTGTGACAGATAAATTCTGAAGATAGCGAATGTCAGCGGCTAACTGATGAGCAGTCGAAACAACATTAATTTTTTTTCCCGGCCATGCATAGTAAATAGCAGCAAATAAAATCATGACAACTATGATGACAATGACTAATTCAAAAATCGTCCACGCTTTTTGTTTTTTTAACACTTTGTTCATGCTGTTCCTCTGCCGATAAAAGTAGCGGTTGTTGTGCCGTCAGGATTTACAACGGTACAAGTTTGTGTTGTGCCGGGTAAAATAGCTAACGAATTAATGGTATAACCGACAGGCATAGGTTGAGAAGGCGGTAAAGCAGCGGTTACATTTTGACAATTGGCGACAATCACCATCTTTGGCGAGCCAGAACGGTAATAAGTATAATTTAAAGCAGAAGCAACATTCAATGCATCAGCAACACTATTAGTTGCCTGCTGTCTTGCTTGCGGCGCTAAGTCAAAAAACTTAACCGCTAAAATTGACATGAGAATAACCATGATGAGAATAGCAATGGCTAATTCAAAAATCGAAAATCCTTTAAAATATTTTTTTCTTTCCACTGAATGCAATCCTAATGCAAATGGTATATAAAACAAACGATGCATTAATTCTCTTTTCTCTAAAAGACAAATAAGTATAACATAAAAAAAGCCAGACTCTCGTCTGGCTTTTTATCATATAGTATTTAAACTACTATGCGCATGAAATATTGCCAACACATCTTACCGTATTGCCTGCCGCTGCCGTAGCAGATGAACAAGAAGTATCGGTGTAAGTAGCAACCGTACAAGTTTGACTGTTAATTGTGACCTGCACACCTGTCGCAGCAGCTGTACCACCTTGAGTGACAGCAGCTAATTGCGTGACTGTTGGATAAGAACCGCTGTTTTCACCTAAATAAATAGCAAAAGCAGCACGCACACCAGCTTCTGACGCATTTTGCGATGCGGTTGCAGCGCTGGTGCTTAAATCACGGAATTGAGGCACAATGATGGCGGCCAAAATACCCAAGATGATAATCACAATCACTAATTCAATTAAAGTGAAAGCTTTTGAGAAGAATTTTTTCATGAATCATTCCTTTTGTTGATTAAGTTAAATTGTCCTGAAGAGACAACACATCATAGCATTTTTAAACAGGAAAGAAAATTGTTTTACCTTTTTGAGAATGAGCAGATACACTGATCTGCCGCAAAGGGCTTACCCTCCTTTAATAAACTTCACCATATTCCACATCGGCAAAAACACACCCATCGCAAGCAACAGCACCATTGCACCCATAATCACTAATAATACAGGCTCAATTAAATCACCTAATCGTGATAAATCATAATTCACTTCGCGTTCATAATAATCGGCTATTTCTGATAATAACGTATCCACAGAACCTGCTTCTTCACCGACACTAATCATTTGAATCACGAGCGGCGAAAACAATTCACTTTCAATCGCCGTGCGCGTTAAACTTTCGCCACGTTCAATACCTTCACGCATTTTTAATACTTTATCGCTAATGTAACGGTTATTTAAAATATTAGATGATAAAGTCAGTCCTCGAATAATCGGTAAACTGGTTTTAAGCATCAGTGCTAATGTCCGAGAAAAACGCGCTAATACAACGCGATTTAAAATAGGTCCGACAATCGGCATTTTCAATTTAAGACGATCCCATTCATATCGACCTTTTTTAGTTTTTAAATAATATTTAAAAGTCACCATACAGATTACTATCGCACCTAAAAGATATGGCCAGTAATTAATAAAAAAATTAGAAGAAGCCATGAGAATTCTTGTCGGCAGCGGCAATGCTGTTTTAAATTGTGCAAACATACCAGCAAAAGCAGGCACTACCATGAAATTAACTACCACTAATGCAGCAACAATAGCAATGATGACTAAAATAGGATAACGCGAGACAGCTTTAATTTTTTTCACTGTGTTTGATTCTAATTCTAAATAATTAATTAATTGCTCAAATGTCGAATCAAGTTGTCCGCTGTTTTCACCTGCATCAATTAAACTAATAAAAATAACAGGAAAAACTGTAGGGTGTTTGCCCAATGCCTGAGAAAAAGTTTTGCCTTCTGCAATATCATCCATTACTTCAACGATGGCTTGACGCAATAGTGGTGAACGTGCTGTTTCTGCAATATGACGTAAAGAACTTAAAATAGGTACACCAGACTTAATCAGCGTATACATTTGCCGTGAAAAAATAATGAGTTCTTCTGTTTTGACTTTGCCGCTAAAATATTTTCGAAGTTCTGGCGGCATACCCGTTTTTTTTTCGCGAACTTCTTGAATTTGAGTAGGTATAATGCCTTTGGAAGTTAATTGCTCTGCGACTGCTTCAGGCGTAGTTGCATTTAATCTGCCTTTCATTAATTTGCCTTGCGCATCGCGTCCTAAATATTCATAAGTCGCCATTACACTTCTCCTGCAATGCGCATGGCTTCGCTCACTGTCGTTGTGCCGGATTCTGCTTCTTTTAAAGCATTATCAGCTAATAAATTTCCTTTTAATTTGTTTGAGGCTAATTTAAAAAATTCTGTGGGATTGTTAACACGTAAAGCTTCCATCATCGTTGCATCTAATTCTAACAATTCAAAAACACCGATACGTCCTTTGTAGCCTGTTTGATTGCAGAAAACGCAGCCTGCACCACAATAAAATTCATCCCTCCCTTCTTTTTCTCCTTTGATATTTTCAATCCAGATTTTCTCAGCGTCTGTCAATTCATGTTTTGTTTTGCACTTTTCACAAATGCGTCTGACTAATCGCTGCGCTAAAACACCGCGCAAAGTAGCTGCTACTAAAAATCCTTCTACTTCCATATCCATTAAACGCATTGCGCTGCTGGCAGAATCATTCGTGTGCAAAGTGGACAAAACTAAATGTCCTGTTAATGCAGCGCGAATAGCAACGCTGGCAGTTTCTTTATCACGCATTTCACCGACTAAAATAATATCCGGATCCTGACGCAATGCCGTACGCAGCACGCGCGCAAAATCTAAGCTTAATTTGTGATTAATCTGAACCTGATTAATTCTCGGCAAGCGATATTCGACTGGATCTTCTACGGTAATAATTTTTTTGCCTTCTTCATTTAATTCATTTAAAGCGCCATACAAAGTAGTCGTTTTGCCGGAACCTGTGGGTCCCGTTACTAAAATAATACCATGCGGTGATTTTAATAATTTGCGAAACTCTTTTAAAAGTTTTTCCGGCATGCCGACTTGATTTAAATTTAAAATACCGGCTGATTGATCGAGTAAACGCATCACCACTGATTCGCCGTACTGCGTCGGCAAAGTTGATAAACGCACATCAATTACGCGGTTTCGCACACGAATATTAAAACGTCCGTCTTGCGGCAGACGCTTTTCTGCGATATTTAATCCTGCCATAATTTTTAAACGCAAAGCTAATGCAGGCGCAATAGATTTTTCTTTCACAATCTGCTCGTGCAGTATACCGTCAATACGTAAACGAATGCGTAATATTTTTTCATCTGGTTCAATGTGAATATCAGAAGCATTCACTTGCACGGCATCTTCAAACAATGACTGAATTAATTTAATAACCGGTGCATCAATCTGCCCTTCATCAGCGGCTAAATCTGCTAAAGCAAAACTTGGTGCGCCTAATTCTTTATCTAATTCTTCGGCAAAACTGGAAATTTCTTCTGTGCGCCGATACATTAAATCTAACGCGCGAAGTAAATCACTGTCTTTCACTAAAGCTAATTTAATCGGCTGTTGCAAAAGACTGCTGATCTCATCCACCGCATTCATATCCAGCGGATCTGCCATGCCGACTAATAAAGCATCCGATTGTTTTTGCAAAGCAATGGCGTGATAACGCCGTGCATAAGGTTCTACAATCATTTTGACGGTATCAGGATCTAATTCATAATTTTCTAAATCAATTAAAGGAATTTTTAACTGCTCAGATAAAAAATTTAAAAGCACATCTTCTATAATAAATCCACGCGAAACTAAAATCGCGCCGAGTTTTTCGCCAGTTTTTTTTTGCTCAGTTAATGCCTGATCTAATTGCTCCTGCGTGATCAAACTTTTCTGAACAAATAAATCGCCTAATTTAATTTTTTGATCCATGATTATTCCACTGAATCAGCGCTTGCTAATTGATTTAATTTTGTCTGCACAAAAGCCTGCACATTGGGATTTAAATTACCTGAGCTTAATGCATTCTGATACGCTTGTACTGCTGCGTTAGGACGATTCGATGCTTCCAGCACTATACCTAATCCCAACCACCAGCTTGAATTATTAGGATCATGCTGCAGTAATTGATGATACAAATTAGCGGCAACTAAATAATTACCTAAATGCTGCTGAATATAAGCCATCAATGCATAATAATTTAAATTATCTGCTAATGGCGGAGAAATCTGATTGAGTATTTTTAAAGCTTCTTTAAATTGATTTTCTAAAACTAATAACCGCGCTTTCAGCATAATTAAATCAATCGAATCCGGCGTTAATTGCAAACCATCATTCACATACTGCAATGCATCTACATAAGATTGCTGCTTCATTAAAAGCACCACCAGTGATTGTCTTGCCGGCTCAAAACGCGGTGAATCCTGCACAATTTGTTTTAATTGCCGCGCAGCTGAACCCATATCATCCTGCGCAATCAAAGCTAATGCTTGTTCATACTGCTGTTCTAACGTTTCTTCTGGAGAAAGCGGTACAGCAATTTCTTCTTGTATTTTATGGATAGCAGTTTCTACAGGTGCATGATAAAGCTGAATAGTTAAAATAAACGGCGCGCTGTCTGATAACTGTATTTTTTTAATTTCTGTTTGTGGCAATGTGTTGAAAATCAGCACATAATTTTTGCCGTCTGTTTTACCAGACAAACTTTGAATCACAGGATTATTTTGTGCTGAAGGCAATTGTCCAAAAAATTGTGTATCAGCAAACGTCAATTGAATTGAAGAATGATCGCTGTTCACTTCTACTTGATAATGTACAGTTTTATCAAATACAAATTGTATATCGACTAAATTATTCTTTTGTGTAATCTGCACATTATTTAACTGGATGATTTGCGCAGGCTTTTCAGGAGCTGCTTTAATTATTGTAGACTCAGAAATTTTAACCGGCACAGCAACAGGTGATTTTGATTCGGCAGAAATAGTTACTTTAATTCTTTTCAGCCATAAAAAAGTAACCAGAAAAATAGCAATAACAATGATGAGAAAAAAAATAAATGATTTTGAAAAATGAAATCGCGGCGCCTCTTTTTTGGGCGGTTTTAATTCAAATGATTTTGGCTGAAAAGGAGGAGCAGCATTCTCCGGTTTTTTAGGTGGCAAAGGAATCTCTGCAGATGATTCAGAAAAATCCGGCACTCGCTGTTTTGCCTGGATAGATTTAGGATGAATAATCATGCTGCTTTCAATCGGTTCATCTTTGATAGATTTTTTCTTGGGCATCGCAGAAGAAGTTCCGGATTCAGGTTTTTTTATTTCTGGTTCTGTTATTTTTGATTTTTCTATTTCTGGTTTTTCAGATTTTTTTTGCAAAGAATTCATAGAAGAATAAGATCCAGAAATTTTCGATAATTCATTTTTTTCCTGCGCATTTTCTTTTGAAACTATTTCTTTTGAGGACGCTTCTTTCGCAGCAATTTCTTTTGTTTTAACGCCGCGTTTTTCTAAATCATTGAGCATATCGTTAATAAGACTCATAATTGCTTCCTTTGCATTGGAGACGCGATAAATAAGGTCTCTACCCTTTTTTCTTTTCCCTTTATATCTTCTCCCTTAAACGATCAAATGTTTCACTAAAATTAAATAACCTGTCATACCGATTAACACACACAGCAAAGCAATCGTGACACTGTTTAAAATCCACTGTATTTTTCGGTATTTTTTTTCAATGATATCTTGGCTATCATGGGCAGCCGCTTTAACAAATTTTTTATTCACTTCGTACTTACCTTTACCAAAAGCTGTCAGCAATGATTTATGTGATAAAATATTAATAATGCGCGGGATTCCGCCACTACATTCAAAAATTAAATCACAAGCTCTGTCATTGAAAATATTTTTGCCTGTGTAGCCTGCTTTAGAAAGACGGTACTGTAAATAATCATCTAAGCTTGTACGTGTGAGGGGTCTTAAATGATGTGAAAAAGTGATGCGCTGATTGAGTTGACGGAATTGATGTTTTTCCAAACGGGAATTTAATTCCGGCTGTCCCAGCAAAACAATTTGAATTAATTTTTTCGATTCTGTTTCTAAATTTGTCAGCAAACGAATAGTTTCTAACGTTTCATCCGGTAAAACCTGCGCTTCATCCACTAATAAAACCACTTGTTTCCCTTGTTGATGCAGCGCTAATAATCGTTCGAGAATTGCTTGGCTTAAATCAGATAAGCTGGAAACATGAGCAAAACTAACCCCTAATTCATGCGCTAATGTTTTTCGAAATTCATTCGGAGGTAAATCAGGATTAGGAATATAAGCTGTTACAAATTCGTCGCTTAAAATTTTTAATAACTGACGGCACAATAAAGTTTTGCCTGATCCCACTTCACCGATAATTTTGATAAAACCTTCACCTGTCTGCAGACTGAATAATAAAACATTTAATGCTGCCTGATGTCCGGGCAAGTCACAATAAAATTGCGTGTTCGGCGTTAATGCAAAAGGATATTCTGTCATGCCAAAATGTTCTAGGTACATTTTATTTTGTCCATTAAATTTACTATCATCAATTAATCGAATAAATTTATCTTTATTACCATCAAGGATCAAGGATTGAGGAGTGGGGATTAAGGAGTGAGTGATAGAATCACTTTCGTGATAAATTTTAAACGTTTTTTAATACAACCACAAAGCGGTTCATTCCCTCAATCCTCACTCCAAAACCTTTTTATTTCTACTGTCAATGATTTCTTCTCAAATCGCCTATCGAAATGCAATAGGCAGATTATCCCCCATGATCTCCCATATTGCCAAACACTTGCGGCTCTGAACCAAAATGAAAGCCGCGATCCAGTTTTCTAAATTTTGCGGCTTGTAAACGCAATTCATTTGTCCATGTATTATCGCCTACAACAATCGGTCTTAACAAAATTACCAATTCGCTTTTCGTAGCATCCTGTTGTGTGCGGCGGAACAAAGGTCCAACACCATTTAATTGTCCTAAGAAAGGCGTTTGTGCAATTTGCTCATTTGTTTTGTCTTCCATGAGTCCTGCAATCACGACCACTTGTCCGTTACGCGCACGAACAATGCTGTCAGATTCGCGAATTTCACTCGACGCTAAAGGTAAGTCCTGTGACAATCCGCTGACCGTAAACGCTTTATTTTCTTCAGTCACTTGACTGACGACTGGATGAATATGCAATATCACATCGCCCGTGCTGTCAATTTCTGGTGTCACGTCTAACGAAATGCCGGAAAAGAAAGGTGTTAAGTCAACGTTCTGCGATGTTTCTGTTGAGCTGCTTGCGACTGTACTGCTCGACACATTGGTGACAAAAAATGAATCCGAACCCACTTTAATGACCGCTTTTTGATTGTTCAAGGTGGCAATGCGCGGGCTCGATAATGTCTGCACATTACCTTGCGTGGATAATAATTTAATTAACATGCTAAAACTGTCACCGCGATGCGCATTTAAAGTAAAGATATTCGTAAACGTTTTTAAACTGCTTGAAAAATCTTGGCTTGAATCTTGCGATAAACCTAAGGCACTCCAATCCACCCCTGCATCATAATCATTTTTTAAATCAATTTCTAAAACTTTGGCATCTAACACGACTTGTCGTGTCATCGTAGACTGCAATGAATCTAAATACTGAGCCACTTCATCTAATTCATCCGGCATCGCACGTACAATCACCAAACCGGCTTGCGGATTCACCACCACTTTTCTGCCGTCTTTATCGCCAATAATCGAATTGACAGAATCAGTCAGTGATTTCCAAAAATCAGAATTCGATTTTGTTTCAATGCTGCTGGTCGGTGATAAATTTTTGGTTGTGCTGGAATTTTTAGTATTAATCGACTGAGTTTGATTATCAATTTTCTGACTAATTTGACCAGAGCTGACTAATGTATTAGATTGTCCGCTGCGTGTAACATCTAAATAATTCACCGTGAAAATTCTATCTTCTAAACCCAATGGAAAAACATAATAACCATAAGAAGTTTTTCTAAATTGATAGCCATAAGTATCACGTACCGCATCTAGTACTTGCAAAATAGTGACTTGCTGCAAATGCAAAGTAACATTGCCTGAAACTTTTGGATCAACCACGATATTATACTTTGTACCCTTCACTAAACTTGGAAAAAAAGTTTGTGCCGAAATCTCATCGACTGAGATATCATATTTCTTTTCAGCATTAGCCGCATTTGGACGCTGTACAGATAAACTCGGCACGAGCGTATCCGACACATCAGCCGGTACTGCAGCAGACGCATTATTCATGCCTTGATCAGTGACAATACTTTTTGACAAATCCTGATTAATCTGCTGGCTGGCTAACTGTCCTTGCTGAGGATTAGTATATTGCGGTGTGCAGGCAGCTAATATCATTGAAACAATCGAAATAAAGATTAAACTTATGCTTTTTTTCATTGGGGAGAATCCTTTTTAACATCGTAACACAAAGAGACAGAAAATTCTTTATCCTCATTTTTCAAATTCACTTCACACGAAGTAATGGAAATAACTTTTGCGCCGTAAATTTCATCTCCCGCTTTCACCGTTTTGCCGTCAATAACAGCTACATAATTGTCTGCATGATGATAAATTGCCTGTACTTTAAATCCATTGCCGCCTAACAATGACGCATAATTCTCTGGCGCAGGACGAGTAGGATCACGCAGTGATGAAGCAAAAATTATTTGGCTCATGCTAAAGATAAATAAAAAAATTAAACTAATGTTTTGATAGCGTTTCATTTTGTTTTCTGATTATTAATGAGACGCGATAAATCGCGTCTCTACCATTTTTTACGGACAAGTCACGACTTGTCTCTACCATTTTTTCCCATTTTACTTTTTCCCTTTTCTCTTTTATCTTTTCCCTATCTTCAATCTTCTTTCTGTTCACTTAACGTATGCACTCTTAAAACAATTTTTGCTTTTGGATATTCTGTCACGGTATAAGTCAGCTGATCCCAAAAAATCGGCCAGGAAGTTTTTTCCAGTGCCTGTAAATAATTTAATGTATTAAAAAAGTCACCTTCAAAAGTCAATTCAACTCCTTGTTCATATAAAGCAGTTTCATTTTTTTGCTCTTGAGAAGCCGGCAGCGTGACTAATAACTTATCAGGAACATTTTTAAAAGAGATCAACGTCAACCCTTGTGTTTCAGCAAAAACAGAACGCAGCACCGCTGTCATTTTTTCAATCGTGATTAACCGTTGTGTATAAAGCTGAATTTGCCGATTTAATTTTTGTTCCTGCATTTGCAAAGTTTTAAATTGAACCTGTACAGATCCACCGCCCGTTTTTTGAACTAACTCCGTTAATTGGGTTTGTTTGATTTCAATCATTTTTGAAAGTGTTTCCTGCTGATTAATTAATTTTGCTTTAGATCTTTTCAGCGGTGTCTGCATCAGCAAAAACCATAAAACATAAACAACTGCCAGCAAAAGAAAACCCATGACAAACCGTTCTTTTAGCTCACGCTGATTGACATAATCCGCGCACACATCATAACTGCGTTTAATTGTTTTAAAACCAACTGTCATTTAGCTGCCTCTTGTGTTTTAACTTCAAACAACATCACTTTTCTTTCTTTATTCTGCCAGCCTAATTCATTCAAACGGAAATGGAAGTTTTTAAATATTTTATCTGCATTGAGCTTTTCAATAAAACGTAATAAGTCTAAACGTGAATAAGCATAACCGTTTAAAATGATTTTGTCCGAAGCGCGATTGATCTCAACCATATTCAGCCAAACCGAATCAGGAATAACTTTGGCGATTTCTATTAACAGAACAGAAAAACCTTTAATATTCTGTCCATTCTCACCGCCTAAAATAGAAATCATTTGCAGTTTTGCTTTAACGTCAGATTGAAGATGCTGTGTTTTCTGGCTTAAAAGACTTGCTTTTCCGCTTGTGCCATACCGACTTAAAATCGGCTCCATTCGTTTAGTAATCATTTGTTCCTGCTGTTGTAATGCTGTAACAGTACGAGATAATTTCATGGTTTGCCAAAATTGATAAAAATAAATCAGCAACAAAAGAATTAAAAAAATGCCCGCCGCTTTTAAAATTTGCTGCATCGAACAAACTGCCGCTTCTACTCTTTGCGGCAGCACTTTGCAAAAATCCACACGCTGAATGAGCGGCGTGTTTTCTTGATTTTCTGTATTGTTTTTTTCAGTTGTCATAAATTTTCTTACACCGTCTGATCCAGCAACGCACCCATAGTCATCAAATAAAAATCCGGATGTTCTAAAGAATTTTCATTTATGATGAAAAGCTGATTGATATCCAGTACAGTCGTATTGACTGACATTTCATTAAAACTCGTGATTAACGCTGTTTTTAAATTTTCTTGTTCGTTGAGATTAGGACTTAAAAATAATTTTGCGGGCAGTACTTGAGAAAACTGACTTTGATAAAACTCAAAAGAACGTTGGATTTCCAGCACTAAACTTTCATACTGTTCAGGTGAATGATAATTACCATTTAAAGGATTAGCATTTAAATTTCGCTCTAAATACAAAATACCGTTTTTCTGAATCAGTAAACGCGCAACGTTGCTATCTAACATTAAATAAGCTATGCCGGAGGCAGATTCAGGAAAAAATGAAAATAAACGCACCAGTGTTAAATCAGCAATATCAATGCAAGCTAATTTTAAATGAGCAGATTCGATGACGTCTAACAAATCACGGACATAATCTAATTTTGTAACCGCCACATAAATTTTAGGCGATTGACCCGCACGCACAGGTGCAGAAAAAACATCAATTGCCGCTTGTTTTAAAGGAAAATCAATTAAATCTTTGATAAGCCAGCGTACGGCTTGTTTCAATTCATTTTGAGGAACATTCGGTGCTTCTAATAATAACAAACGGTAATCTGCCGGCGGTAATACACAAATACAATTTGATTTTGATAATCCCCAGTCACTGATTACAGAAGAAATTTTTGAAGAAGATTTTTTAAGCGCAATATTCGGCAATAATTGTGCATGTTCTAAACGGGCTTTTAATAACGTGTTAGCTTGAGGATCAGAAACAAGATGAGCGAGAATAATGCCGTAATCACAAGAACAAAATGCACAAAATTCTTTGGAGATTTCTTTCGTTTTAAAGGGATTCCACATTGCCTGTTTCCTTGGCTGTTTTAAATCTTATTTTAAAACAAGATTTTAGCAAAATTCTTAGGAAAAGGGAAAAATCTATATTTAAGATAGCATTATTCAATCAATAGCGCGATAATATTAGAAACGGAAAAACACAACCTATTTTATCCTAAAAATTAGAAGAATAAACATGAGACTTTCATTAGGCAACAGCAATTTTAAAGATTTGAGAACTCGCCATTGCGATTTCGTGGATAAAACGCTTATTGTTCGAGACGTATTAGAAGATAAAGCGACTACTTTTCTTATCGCACGTCCTCGCCGTTTTGGGAAAACTTTTAATTTGTCTATCTTGCGATATTTTTTTGATAAACGTGATGCCGAAGAAAATCGAAAATTATTTGAAGGCACTCTCATTGAAACCGCTTTGTTAGAAGATGGCATGCCCTGCATGAATTTTCAAGGAAAATTCCCCGTAGTATTTCTCACTTTAAAAGATGTTCGGGGAACGGATGAAGCAGACATGCAAGCACGACTAACATTGCTGATCAGTGAACTTTATAGAGAACACCGCTATGTTTTGGCAGATGATACATTAGAAGCCAGGGAAAAAAACATTTATCAACAACTCGTAGAAGAAAAAGCAGAAAAAAAACATGTACAAACTTCCCTGAGAAAACTCACTGACTATTTACACCGTTTTTACGAAGAAAAAGTCATTATTCTGATAGATGAATATGATACGCCACTACATGCCGCTTTTGAAAAAAATCCACCCTATCACGAGCAAGCGTTGGTCTTTCTGCGCGATTGGCTTAGCCCTGCATTTAAAGATAACGAACATTTAGAAAAAGGTATTTTGACCGGTATTTTAAGAGTTTCTCTGATAAATTTATTTTCAGGCGTCAATAACGCATGTGTACGTACTATGTTGTCCAGCCATTTTGCACCTTATTTTGGTTTTACAGAAATAGAAGTAGTCAATTTATTTAAAGCGGCGGGACTTGAACATAATATTACTGATGTGAAAAATTGGTATAACGGCTATGAAGTAGGCGGCATCACTTTATATAATCCTTGGTCTATTGTAAATTGCATTGATGAAAAAGGACAACTTCAACCTTACTGGTTAGAATCAGGAGGAGATCATGGCATTGTCGGAAAGGCATTGAGTTCACTGCCTAATTTGGAAATGCTTAAACGTTTAAGAGCTTTAATAGAAAACGAAGCTATCGAAATTGAATTCAGCGAAAGAATATTGTTTGCGCATATTGAAGGCAATGAAAATGCTTTATGGAGTCTGATGTTTTACACGGGTTATTTAAAATCTGTAGGCTCTCGTCAAGACGAAGAAATCACTTATGTTAAATTAATGATACCTAATCGAGAAGTGCGTTCTATTTTTGCCAGCATGATTAAAAACTGGGGAAGGATACATGGACAGATGAATTCTATTTACGACACTCTCCTCACCAGTCTCACAACAGGTGATATTGCACAATTCAAAAAAATCCTCGAGCGCTATATTGAAGAAACCTCAAGTTTTTATGATTTTGAATACAATACCGAAGAGAGATTTTATCATGTTTTCTTGTTAGGCATGATGGTGACACTGCGAAATCATTTTATTGTGGATTCAAATAAAGAGGCAGGCAGAGGAAGATTTGATATCATTCTTATTCCACGAGAAAGAGGACGATTAGGACTTATTTTGGAATTAAAAAGCTTACACATCACTAGTAAAAGCAAACGAGAAGCAGTAGAAGCCGATGAAACAGAAATGGCGCGTGTACTCAGCGATTCTGCGCAAAATGCATTGGACCAAATCCAACAGCAACGTTATCGGGCGCGTTTTACTCAGCATCACATTTCTGAAGCAATTCACATGGGTGTTTCTTTTTATGGGAAAAAAGTTGAAATTAAATATGAACTGCTGACTTATAGCCCTGAATTAAGATCAACCGCTACCTTTTTTACTGAAGAACATCATCGAGATAAACGAAGAAAAACACTTTTAGATGAAACTTCAGACACAGTAAAATTAGCGCCAGATTTTTCTATCACGGGGTTACAATACCAACCCGTACCCGGTGATGGGCATTGTTTTTATCATGCTGTGGCACTTTATTTAGGTCAAGATCAAAAAACATTACGACAACAAGTAGCTGATTATCTTGAAACTCATCCTGCAGATTTTGCGGATTTTTTTGTTTTTTCCAGCGGAAGATCGCTCAAGAATTATATCAACGCAATGAAAGAAGGTGAAGAATGGGCTGACCATATTGATCTTGAAGTGCTGATGCGTGTCATTAATGCTCCCATTGTTGTCATTGGTCCTAATGGCGGCATTCGAAATCCTGAAGGGTTAAATCGCTTTTCAGGTGAACCTATTTTCGTCTATTATAATGGATACACGCATTATGACGCTTTATTATTGGCAGATGATTATCGTGACCGCAGTCGAGAAATCCTCGATTATTTATCTTCATTACAAAGTGATGCGCCCCCTCACTCCTCGATCCACGCTCCTCAATCCTAATGATAAATCTCACGCCAAAAAGCAATGGTCGGCACAACACCACTTTCAAACACCACACCGCGCAAATGCACGTTAGGCACGGTTGCACCCGGTGTAATGCCCGTCCATTGCAAACCATTCCAATAAACGATGCTCTGATTATTTCCCACTGCCCAGCAATCATCGGCTGCCGCACAAGAAACACCGGTTAACTGTGAATTTGTGACACCAACACCTGTCATCACTGTCCAAAACAATCCGCCCCAATGTGCAAATAAAGGACCTAAAGCGCCATGATCAGTCACTGCCCAACAATCATTGCTGCTCATGCAGTCAATGCTGTTAATATTTAATGTAGTTAATTCTACAGGCGGCATGACAGCCGACCAAGCGGAACCATTCCAATGACCGATCGTGCCTAATTGTCCAACAACCCAGCAATCATTTGCATCCAAGCAATCAATGCCTAATAAATTTTTTGCGGGTAAATCACCCGTTGCGGATAATGTCCATTGACTGCCGTTCCAATGAATAATAACAGGGACGCTGCCTGATTTATTTCCCACTGCCCAGCAATTAGTGCTTGATGTACAACTGATGTCATTAAAATTTTCATTTGGCACGCCGGATTCTGGTGCATCAAACCAAACAGTCACCCCTAATATTTTTTGTGATCGAATTAAAGTCCTCTGATCACCCACAATAAAACATTTATCCGACGTTGGACAACTGATTGCATTTAAATTTTGATTCGGCACTAATAAACCTAAATAACGAAACCAAGTGGCACCTGTCCAATAAGCAATGGTGCCGCGTCCATTATTTTTATCGCCGACTGCCCATGCGGTTGTCGACGTTGCCGTAGCAATATCACGCAAAGTCACATTAGGTACAAGAAAATAAGGTCCGGAACGCGACCATGTCCAGCCTGACCAATTCAAAATAGTTTCACCGGCAGAATCTGCATTGCCCACCATCCATCCATGACCCGAAGCAAAAACAATTTGTTCACTGACACTACGTTTAGCAATGGGTGAAGTAAGATTAGGCACAGCACCAGTAGATTCTAATAAGCAAGCATACTGAACCACTGATGCGCCGGCAAAATGCGAATCTGGCATCGTGCCGTCTTGTCCTCTTAATGCACCCGTAAAACAAGGCGCTGCGCCAGAACATGCGATGGGATTAGTAGAAGTACCGTAATAGTCAATGACTTCACCATCAATAGCCATGCGTCCAATCGATGAATAACCAGAAATATCACTCACGGGAATAATCGTACTGTTAGAGCTAATATCCATCGTTAAATTAGTCGGCGTGGGATGATAGTTTGTGCCGATGACTGTCAATGCGCCGCCGCCAAAAGAAATATTAGTTAACGCTGCATCGCCCGTGACTGCTGAACAAGATAAATCATCATGAATCATGCGATATGCCGCCGCTTCTAAGCCAGACTGTGCAATATAAAAAGCTTTCGCGCTGTCTAATTGATCAGAGGTCATCATGCTGCTCACAACAGTCAAGCGCACAACCGTTGCCGCCAGTAAACCAATAATCACAATCAGCACAATCGCGCCGACTAATAAACTGCCATGCTGGTTTTTGAAATAATGTTTTTTATTTTTCATGGATTTTTATTTTTTCACGAGCAAACATATATGTTTGCCTCTGCAATTTTTCGGGCGATTCATGGAGCTGAAAAATTCAATAAGGCGTTAGCTCCTTACAGCGGAGTTTTCCAAAGGAAAACTCCCATCGCCCCTACGAAATTTTTTCTCTTTTTTCTTTTCCTCTTCCCTTTTCCCTTTTCCCTTTTCCCTTTTCCCTTTTCTTATGCCACGTTCCTCAGAAAAACCGTATCCTGCAAACTGCTTGTCACCTTATTTTCCATCAGTGTGATGAAAACAGTAATGTAGCGAACGTTTGCTGCAATGGCTGTAGCTGCACCGTCTGCATCTTGATACGTGAAAGATAAAGCAGTGACATGATTCGCCAGTGCTTGTGAATTACGCATTAAATTTTCACCTGACAAACTATAAGTAATCGTAGAGCCGTCTACATCAGAAAAAGTAATACTGTTTGCACCCATCACTAAATCATCTGTTGTGCGCATCATGCGTAATTCCCGAGCAATACGCAAAACAGCCACGCGTCCTTCGTTAGTGACATTAGAAATTTCATATTGTGTATTCGCTGCTTTTGTTGAAATATATAAAATCGGACCGATAACACTCGCAACAATACCGATAATAATAATGACAACAACGACTTCAAGAATCGTAAACCCTAAGAAATTCTTTTTTGTTTTTTTATTTTGATAAAAATTTTTCATTCCATGATTCTCTCAGCGGACAGGTCACGACCTGTCCCTACAAAATTTATCCCTTTTATCTTTTCCCTTATTACGAATAATTCGCCACTAAACTTTGCACTTGTGCAGTGCCGCTGCCGGAAACAGTGACTGTCACTACTTTGTAATCTGTGTCGCCGTCCCAATTATTTGCAATAGAAGAAGAGACTGTATAGCCTGCAGGCACTTGGCAGGCAGGTAAACTCGGCGCAGCAGTACAAGGATCTGCTGTCGAGGCAAAACCATAGCCATGACGCTGCCCTAAAATTAAATCCATACGCTGTTCTGCTAATTCAACTGCAATAGAATTTTTTTGAATTTCAGGAGAAGCTTCAAGAGATGCACCAAAAGACATCAGTAAACCGGTGGCAACCACGCCCAAGACAACAACAAAAATAATAACTTCAATGAGAGTAAATCCTGAGTTAGCTTTCATGATGATAATTCTTTAATCTTGTCATGACAAATAAGTCACGACTTGTCTCTGCGATTATTGCTGAAAACATTCTGCAAAAGTAAATAAATAACCGCTGTTATCTTTGATTGCAAATTCTTTTTTGCCGTAAAAAGTCACGTGCATCGGCTGCACAACCTTCGCTTTTGCTTCAATAGATTTAAAGAAATCTTCAATGTTCGTCACTTCAATATAAAAATTAGACGTACTGCCGACTTTTTGATCTTTAAAATGAGGATATTCTTCAATAATGCTTTCTCGGCTTTGAAACATAATCGTTACTTCATCACGCCTCATCATTGCCCAAGCCAATGGTCCTGTTTCCGGCACAGACATGATTTTCTGAAAACCTAATACCTTTTCATAATATGCAATAGTTTCATTGACGTTTTCTACCATGAGATTCGGCGTTAAACTGGTTAAAAGAGAATGGTTCATTTGTTTTTCCTTAAATTAATTGGTTACAACACAGACTAAATTTTACACTGTCATGCTTCAATGATAAAGGACGAAAAAATGTTTCATCATTTTCAAATTTCATCGGAACGGTTAAAAGCGGCGATCAGTGACTGCTTCAATCTGATACATTTAATTCTTTCCAAATTTCCTCAATCGAAATTTTTTTTGCTTTTTTTCTTTGCTGATAAAGTTTCAGATCTTCTAAATCATCTAAATGCTCCTGTAATCTTTCCAATAATTGTGCTTCCTTAACTGAGACAATAGCAACAGAAGGTTTATTATTTTTGGTTAAGACATAATGTTTTTTTCTAAACTGCACTTCATTAGCAATCTTCGTAAAATGCATACGAATATCCTTAAAAGCAACTGATTCCACTTTTGTTCTCCAACTTTATAGGTTAATTTTATTGAATGCAATATGGGGATCATAACACAACATTAAAAGTTTTAAAACTTTTAAAATAGAAATAAGACTCTATGAATAGGATGAATAAATTGACGCTTCTTCATTTATCGCTTCTAATTTTTCATATAATTTTTTTAAATTTTTTGGTTGATTAATTTTTTCTTCCACGTGACGTTGAACATCTCTGAATTCAGCTTCACATTTTTCATAAGCTAAAACATTAAGCAATGCATCGCTCACGATAGAACTTAAACTAGACAATCCATCTGCTGTACTTTCAGTGGAATAAGCAGTGGTTGAAAAACATCGGGAGCTAAATAAAGGCACACTTTGTGGTATCGTTTTATGATGATGTGTAATCATTGAATCAATTCTAAGATTATCTTCAAAAAGACACTTAAAAGTCGCCTCTAAACGTTCAACTTCATCAGAAGTAGGATTTT
>Ga0208373_1001868_pt1 | contig 25593 bp, 24 predicted proteins | sample RifOxyC2_FD_184036 | JGI IMG/M metagenome (GOLD analysis project Ga0208373, IMG submission 184036) | Soil microbial communities from Rifle, Colorado - Rifle Oxygen_injection C2 (SPAdes) | ecosystem: Environmental > Terrestrial > Deep subsurface > Rock core/Sediment | place: Rifle, Colorado... | reverse complement strand
AGGTAGTTTATCTGTTCTGGCTATTTACTTTTAGAAGGGTAAAAAATCGTTATGATCTTAGGAGATTATGGGATAGTCTAAAAAATAAAATTTGTCGTTTATAGACCCATTATTTGAAACATAAACTAGTTAATAGAGTCAATAGGGATTTTATATAAATTGACCATATCCATATGTTCTAAAGCTTTAGAGAATATAATTAGAAGTGGCGGATTGCCAACAAACTTAAATCTTATATTTTCCGGAATTATTCTTAAAGCATCCTGTAAATTCATGGTCATATTATACTATAAGGTAATTTGATTTTCCATTAAAAAACACCTACATTCTAAGTTGTCTTACTCCTAATCTGTAATTCGTAATACGTAATCCGTTAATAAATAATATAATTACCTCATGACCATTCTTTCCATCGACTCCAGTAATTTTTTCTCTTGCATAGGATTATATAAATTGATACAATGTGCATAGATTTACTAATATATCTATGCAAAACAAATTAATCTCAATCGGTGAAGCGGCACGTTTACTCGGTCTATCAATCGACACTTTGCGAAGATGGGACGCAATAGGTCATTTATCATCTATACGTATAGGTCCTCGAGGTCACAGGTTTTATAGGCAATCTGAGATAATGCACTACCTTCAGTCGTTTGAAGTAACAGCTAGAGAATGGGCAGAGTCTGTAAATCCCATAGAGCCGAGTTCTGATGTATATTGTTGGACACGCGATGTATTCCAGGCGAGACTTGAAAAGATGCAATCTAAATTAAGTAAAATTATTTCCACAGAGACAGTTTCTCTAATTGTAGCTATAGCTGGTGAAATAGGTAATAATTCTTATGATCATAATTTAGGTAATTGGTCTGATATTCCAGGAATTTTTTTCTCATACTCACTTCGAAATAGAAAAGTAGTTTTAGCTGATCGTGGTCAAGGGATTTTGACAACTTTAAAAAGGGTTCGACCTGAGTTGATAAATTCAAGTGAAGCAATAAAAATGGCTTTTACAGAAACAATTTCCGGTAGATATCCCGAAACGAGAGGAAACGGGCTTAAGTTTGTTAGATCTATTATTATAAAAAACCCGTTTTCATTATATTTCCAAACAGGAGATGCTCAGCTATACTTAAAGAAAGGAGACAATGAATTGATAATTAAACAAACAGAAACTTTTATTCAGGGATGTTTTGCCGTTATAAGTTTTGAAGAACTAATATGAAAATAGATATAAAAAAATTTGGGATAACTTTAGTTTCCCGTCCTGCCGGAAAAGAGGCTTGGTTAGCTTTTCAACCAACTTTAAATGAAATTAATGCAGACGAAACAATAATCGTTGATTTTGATGGAGTTGTTGTTTTAACTCCATCTTGGGCAGATGAATTCTTAACTCCTTTAAAACAAAAATTTAAACAAGTTGATTTAATAAACACAAATAATCCTTCTGTTAAAGCAACTTTGGCAATACTATGACCATTCTTTCCATCGATTCGGGAATTGAGCGAACAGGGTATGCGATTTTTAAGGAAAAAAAGTACGCCACTTCCGCGCTTATCAAGACTAATAAAACCGACTGCACAGAAATCAGATTAGAAAAAATCTATTCAAAACTTAAGGAAGTATTTAGAAAATATCAGCCGGATGTTATGGTTTTAGAACAATTATTGTTCTTTAAAAACCAAAAGACATTTATTCGCGTTGCTCAAGCACAGGGAATAACGATGTTGCTTGCCGCTCAAAATAAAATTAAAGTAGAATTTTTAACGCCTCTGCAGATCAAACAAATAGTGACTGGCTACGGACAGGCAGATAAGTTAGCAGTGCAAAAAATGATTAAACTTACAACGGGGATTGTGTTAACACAAGATGATGAAGCTGATGCGGTAGCATGCGGGTTAGCTTATACTTATTTACATTAAGGACTGTCCTTATAAGGACAGTCCTTAATTAGCTCCAATCCTTCCCAACTTTTCCGCCGCGTATTTTGCCCCTGATTCCATTGAAGATTTAATATCTTTTGTTTTTAAATATTGAGCAATAAAGCCGGCCGTATAAGCATCACCGCAACCGGTAGTGTCAACAATTTTTTTAGGCTCTACCGCTTTTTGGAAAAACCTTTCATTTTTATAATAACCGTAGCTGCCTTTTTCAGCGTCAGTTATAATCAATATTCTTTCGTTGAGATAGGGGAGAGTCATTTCTAAATTTTTGAAATTAATATCTTCGTATCGTTTTTTAATTAACTCACTATATTCATGAGCATTAATTATTAAGACATCCAAACTATCAAAAATTTTATAAAGCGCTTCCGGTTCGCGTTTGCAATCGGTAATCGAAAGATTAACAAAGGTCAGAGTCTGATTCCCTTTAAGATATGTAATTATTTCGATTTTATCTTCAAGAGAAACATTAGTAAGCGACGAAATATAGATATTTTTAGCTTTTTTCAGTTCGTCGTGAAGGAAAAACTTTTTTACCAAATGGCCAGGAGTGTCATAGCTGATTATGGTTCTTTCCCCGGAGTCAGTCAGCAATATTGAAGAAATAATATTATAGTTTTCTTCAAACTGGCAGAATTCACTGGAAACATTTTTTTGCTTTAGCTTTTCAAGAATTGTTTGTTTAAAATTATTATTCCCAATTCTGGCAAAAACGGCTGTCTTTAATCCATGTTTAGCCACTCCCACCGCCACATTACATCCTCCACCGCCAATATCTTCGTGAAAGTAATCAGTATGATATTTTCCCCCAATCGCCAATTGAAATCGTCCACCTTTATTCGTTAACGTTTTTCCTTTGTAGTAAAGATCAATAGCAATATTACCAACACAAATAAGATCGTACATAAATTCATGATAACAGAGTTCATAAAGTTCGTAAAGTAATTAAAGAAGCTTATTTGCGTTCTTGAGAAGTTAATCGATGATATACGAAGTTCGATAATGCCCCAATCGTATAACCGAGTGTAAAAGATGCGCCCTCTTGACCTGCAAAAGCAAGTACTCCTGAAACTGGTATAGAAACGCGAGCTAATATTGACTTATATCGCGGAGTAACGACTGCCTCAATTCTTTCTTTTTCGAAAGTATTTTCAACCCACAATCCAGATAATAATCCAACTGAAAAAAATGTAAGAGTTGTTATTAAGAGCTTATCCATAACTAAATCTATTATACTTAAATTTCTTTATAATAAACATTATAATTATCTTATGCTCACAATTATCTGTGGCGAGGATTCGATTGCGTCAAGAAATTGTTTTTTGGAACAGGAAAAAATATTGAGGGAAAAAGATTTTGAAATCGTTAATATTGATTATCATCAGGTATTGGAACTGGACGAAACAGGATCATCTGAAAGCTCGCTTTTTGCCTCAAAACGTGCCTATTTTACTCAAAGCCTCAATAAAAAAGTCTTTAAAAAGATGAGCGAAAGGAACGAAAAAAAAATTAAAGCAATTGTATTTTCAAAAGAAATACAGGTTTTTGACTGGGAGGAAGAGACGAGTTCAAGAGATTTAAAATCAATCAAGGGGATTATTATTAAGGAATTTAAACCAAGTCAAAATATTTTTAAATTACTCGATTCCTGTTATCCCGGCAATCTTAAAACATTTGTTACTTCTCTAAATATTCTTTCAGAATCAACCGAAGACATTTTTATCTTCATTATGTTGGCAAGACATATGAGAAACATTTTGATAACAAAAATGGGGGATAAAGTACCGAAATTAATGTCTTGGCAGATCGCCAAATTATCAAACCAAGCCAGATATTGGGATGAAAAAAATCTAATTAATTTTTATCAGGGGCTTCACAGAATCGATGTTAATTCAAAGACGAATGGAACACCTTTTACGGTGAAGAAAGCGATGGATATTCTTGCATTTTTTTACCTGAAGTAAATTCAAAAGTTAAAAGTTAGAAGTTAAAATTTAAATTAAAAAGTCAAAAGTAATACACATGTCATTCCCGTAAAAACGGGAATCTATAAAATATAACACTGGATCTCCGCTTTCGCGGAGATGACAAAACACTTTTTAATTTTGACTTTAATTTTTGACTTTTACCTTTTGACTTTTAACTTATATTTTTATAGAATTTAGTCTATGAAAACAGTTCCAGATCATGTCTTTCGTGGTTACGATTTACGTGGCGTGGTCGGTACGGACTTAGATGACGAAAACGTATTAATACTTGCTAAAGGTTATGCAACGTATTTGTTACAAAGACGAATTTATGATTGTGTCATCGGTTTTGATTCCCGCGAATCTTCGCCTCGATTCAGAGATATTTTCGTTAAAGGATTAACCGAATCAGGGATTAAAGTTTTTGACATTGGAATAACTCTTTCACAAATTTGTTACTTCGCACAGTATTTCTTTAGAACTCGCGGTATGGTGATGATAACAGCGTCACATAATCCAAAAGAATACAACGGCTTTAAGTTCGGGACCGGCTATTCGGAGACGATGGTGACGGAAGAAATTGTTGAATTTCGCGAATTGGTTAAATCCTCCTTCGCTAAAGCTTCGGAGGACAGGTCGGTTAAAAAAGGTCAACACATAAAATTCGATATTTTTCCTGAATATCAAAAGGATTTATTGAGAAGAATCGAAAAAATAAGAAAATTCAAAGTAGTCGTAGATTCCTGTGCTGCCACAACCGGATTGTTTCTTCCAAAAATATTGCGGTCAGTTGGCTGCGAAGTTATCGAACAAAATACTACTCCCGACCCAACATTTCCAGTTGGAGTAGCTGACCCAACGGAAAAAGAAGTCCAGGAAAGATTAGCAAAACGAGTAGTAAGCGAAAAAGCTGATTTGGGTTTTTCTTACGATACAGATGGAGATAGGATGGGAGTTGTAGACGATGAAGGAAATCTGATTTGGAACGATACATTGGTCTCAATTTTTTCAAAAGATGTCTTAGATTTTGCCCCGGGATCAAAAATAATTTTTAATGTCCTTTGTTCAAAACAAGTTGATGAGGTTATAAAACTAAATGGTGGAGTTGGAATTATGTGGAAAACCGGTCATTCGTTTATTAAAGCTAAAGTTCGCGAAGAAAAAGCTATCTTTGGCGGAGAATTAAGCGGCCATTTTTTCTTTGTTGACAATTTTTATGGGCATGACGACGGGGCGATTGCGTCACTTCGATTACTTGCTTATCTTACACGTGTTGGTAAATCTTTAAAACAAACAATTAGCGAACTTCCCCATTATTTTTCTTCGCCGGAAATCAAAGTAGGCTGTGCAGACAATATCAAATTTTCGGTAGTAACTGACAAAATTGGTGGAGAAATTAAAAAGCTTTATCCAGCAGCTAAATATGTGGAAATAGACGGAGTTAGAATGGATACAGATAACGAAATGATGATCGTTCGCGCCTCACAAAACGGCCCATATTTGACTATTAAATTTGAAGGCAAGACTCAAGAGAAATATGATGAATTAAAAAATCAAGTTGGGAAAATTCTCCATAATTTAATAGAAGTCGATTTTAAGTCCGGTGTTAATGTTGATTCGATTGACTAACGTAGTCGGAACTGGATCCCCGTCTTCACGGGGATGACATAATTATCTGTCTTTTTTGGTGTTGCCTTGCTTAAATAGACGCAATTTAATATAATTATGTCACTTTATGCCAGACGAAGAGATTAAAGCAACTGAAAACAACACTATCCCACTTTCTCAATATACTAAAGCCCTTCTTGACACCTTTAAGATGGCAAAAAAAAGAGCCCGCCCAGATGATATTTCTGCTTTATCGGTTTCTCAAACGGTTTCTTTTTTTGCCCTTGTTTACGAAAAAGTTAGAAATGCTGTTGAATACCGTGAAGACCATCTAATTCTTCGGGCAGCGATTGAACGAATTTTACGCCGTCGTTTTTCTTTAAACCCTGATGGTCACGGTGAGGCGGAAAATCTTCTACGGGAACTTCTCTGGGCCCGTTATTTTGACAACGGCGTCCTTGGTGCGGAAGATAACATGATTATCCAAAATTTAATCAATAAATATATTCTTCTCCGCCGCCAATTAGTGGTTGGTAGAGACAGTGAACTCCGAATCTTTCTTGATCAATTCCTGATGGATTTGTTAACTTGTGAGATAGAGGAGACTTTGAAACCGGAATCAGCACAAATTCAGGCAAATTTAACATTTTTCTTATATCAGGTTTTGAGAAGAAAAATAAAAATTGAAGGCTTAAAAGAAGATCAGAAGGATGCATATTTTATCGTGGCGATTGAAAAAGTTTTCGGTAAAAGTGACCGCTCATATCTCCGCTACCATCTATTTTCAACTTTTTATAAAACACTGGAAAAACATACTGAAGCCGAGTTGCAAAATTTAGGATCAAAATTGCCAACGATTTTTAAAAAAATTGATGATATCGTTTCCAACCCTTATGTTGATAATCTTGCAAAATTTGTCCGTAAACAACTACCTCCATTTTTAGTATTGTTTGCTTTGATAAAAAGCAAACCAAATGAACTGCAAACGATTTTGACCGATAGAGAACGACTTTGGAACGAGGTTGATCAGACCTGCAGGGACAAATATCAACAGTTAGGTGCCAGGGTAAGAACTCTTGCAGTAAGAAGTTTTATTTATATTTTATTAACGAAAATGATCTTCGCAATAATTCTTGAAGTTCCCGTCTCTATGTATTTTTACGGAGAAGTAAATCGCAATGCAATCATTATCAACAGTATTTTTCCCCCGATTTTGATGATTGGAATTCTTGGATTTTTTAAAGTCCCCGGAGATGAGAATACTAAAAAAATATTTCAGAGAATAGTCGACATAATTGACGATGATAAATCTTTTGAAACAAGGGTAGCTTTTGTCCCAAAAAAATCGGCTTCAAAAAGACCCTTATTGATTTTCGGATTTACGGTTTTTTATTCCCTAACATTTATCGTCACTCTCACTCTTATCTACGAATTCTTGACAAATTTAGGATTTAATCTTGTTAGTCAAGTAATCTTTATTTTCTTTGTCAGCGTTGTTTCATTTTTTTCTTACCGGATACGTCAGGTGACCAAAGAATTACGCCTTGAAGAAAAAGCCAGTATCTTAGCTCCAATCGGAGATTTTTTCTTTATGCCGATGTTGTCTTTGGGAAAATTTTTTAGCTCAGGAATTGCCAAACTAAATTTTTTTATCTTTATCTTCGATTTCATTATTGAAGCACCTTTTAAATTAATCTTTGAGGTGGTTGAAGAATGGATTAGTTTTGTGAGGAAGAGAAAGGAAGAAATCATTTAGATTTTATAGTAATACGTCGGGAATGTAGTTCTTTCCACTTTCTTAATCAATTTATTTTTGTATTCTTCAACCGGAAAGCCGTGGGAAATGATTATTACTCCTTTTTTTAAATCACGGTTAAAGTTTGGAATAAGCTTTTTGATTAAAGCGGGAAACAGGAATAGATAAATATAATCTGTTTTTTTTAAGTGAACATCCAAAATATTTTTCGTGACGAATTCTATTCTTGAATTTGTTTTATCAAATTTTGATAAAATTTTAGACCATAAAATAAGAAGTCCATTAATATCCACTGCCGTTCCATAAACACCATAGTTTTTTACTGCTGTTCGGACAATCCGACCATCCCCGCTCCCAAGCTCGACAAAGAGTCCGTTTTTTTTAAATTTAACTTCTTTCAAAATTTCCGTTGCTAACTTGTTTTTTGTTGGTACATACGGTGCACCATACATCGAGGAAACAATTAATGAAAGTCCGTAAATTGACATAAAAATCAAAAAAATTAGAAGCAATAAAACTAATATCAAATATAGAATAAGTTGGAGCATTGTGAGTCCGCGGGGACTCGAACCCCGAACCAATGCCTTAAGAGGGCACTGCTCTACCAGTTGAGCTACGGACCCAAATTGTGCTCCCAGGAGGAATCGAACCCCCATCACCTGTTCCGAAGACAGGTACTTTATCCGTTAAGCTATGGAAGCATGTCTAACAAATATTATTATATCAGATTAACAATTTTCATATTGATTTTCCTGTTCGTTTCCTCTATATTGAATTAATGATACGAAAAGTGGGAGCTCTTTTTGCTATTTATCTTTTTCTTAATATTCTCAACCTATTCTTAATCGATAAAGCCTTTGTTTATGCAAATACCCGTAAGGACTTTACAAAAGTTTTAGGTGAAATTTCTGATCGCAGAAACAATGCCGAAAATTACCAATTTACAGCTTCATATAAAGCAGACTTGTCAAAAGGTTATACGGCCGAAATTAAACCCGGCGACGCCCGGGCAATTAATTTAAAAATTTTTTTCCGGAAACATAATTCAGATCTTTATAATCATGCCGAAAAAATAATTGAGGTCTCAGATAAATATGGATTTGATTATAGGCTTTTACCGGCGATTGCCATGCAGGAGTCAAATTTATGCCGTGTTATCCCTGATAACTCATACAACTGTTGGGGTTGGGGTATTTATGGAACGACAGTGACCAGATTTGATTCTTATGATGAAGCAATTGAAACGGTTGCAAAGGGGATCAAAGATCATTATATCGATGAGGGGTTAGTAACAGCGTCGGCCATTATGGCAAAATATACTCCTTCTTCAAAAGGTAGCTGGCAGTATGGGGTGAACTTATTTATGAAGGCCTTAGAGTAAGAATTTACTGAACTGAACGTGAATTCGAAAGCTCCTGAGACATTGAATATTGAGTACCTTGTTTTTTGCTACGAACCACAAATGCTGAGCCTCTTTTAGCTTTCTTAGACATAAGGGCTGTTAGCCAAGTTTTTGATTCCCCAACCTTGGCACGTAGAGTTCTTAAAATATTCAAAACCAATTCCAAGAAACGGATGTGATAGATGCCGACTTTTTCCGGCAGTCCGTTAATTGTCAAGTTTTCAACATCTTTTACGCTGTTAATTAATGACGCATCAGCCTTTTTAATCATATCAATCTCCCTTTTGATAGCATCTGTCAGCTCAGCAATCTGTTTTTTAATGAGAGTATTTTCGTAGTATTCCTGATAATTAAAGATTTTAACTTCCTGCTTTTTTCCTTTAGCTTTATCTAATTCCTTTTTAAAATTAAATTCTTTACCAAAATCGTCATCTTCGTGATCATCAGCCCCGCCAAAGAATTGATCAAGCATTCCGCCTCCAATTTTTCCAAAAGCATCAGTCGTACTTTTAACAGTAGATTTACCTAATTCACTCAGCGACTCAAGTGGATTTTTCTCCGTATATTTTTGGCTTTTTGCTTTTGGGTCTTGCATTTTTACCATGCTTGCATTTTACTACAGGCTAATAAGATAGTCAAGTGTTTTTTGTTTCCGGAGTATAGTGGCATAATAATAGCTGTTTTGAATGGCTTTTTTTCTTTCATTTTCATCTTTAATATTAACAAAAAGTTTATCCAAATCGGCTTGTTCAACTTTTAAATTTTCTTTATCAGCTATTTCGGCCAAAATGAACTCTAATTTATAGGTATCTTCTGTTTCTTTTCGAAACTGAGCTTTGAGACTGTCCATGGTCAGATTCTTTGATTTCAAGTAATTTTCGACGCTCAAACCAATCTTTTGAATCTCATCCATCAGATGGGTGAGACGGTGATTGATTTCCTCCTCAATTACCATGTCCGAAACCTCAATATTAGCTTCTTTAAGAAGAGCGGTCAAAACCATATTCAAAATCATATTTTTATCTTCCTTGTCCGCTGGAGCCTTGGCGGAGGCGGATTCTTTTCCTGGTACCCAAATATTTGATTTTTGTGCCTTAGTTTTGGCTTCTTTTATGGCTTTTTTATAATCTCCAAGAGTGATGGTTGGTTTTTCCGCTACTGTAATCTTTATCTGCCAGTCCTCACCTTCTTTGGCCTTGGGAAGGTCAACCTTAGGAGAAATTATTGGCTTGAGATTTTCTTTAGTCAGTAATTCCTGATAGATACGAGAGATCATTTTTTGGGCTAATTCTTGATAGATTACCTCTCTGGTAAGATGCTTTTCTGCGATAGCTTTTGGAACTTTGCCTTGACGGAAGCCTTCGATGGTAAGCTTTTGTTGTAATCTGAGAAAAGCTTCGTCTTCTTCCTTTTTAATATCTGCTTTAGGCACATCGACGGTCAATTGAGTGGTGTTTTTTGGAAGCTTTTCTTTTTTATAGCTATACATAGTTACAATTCTACAGGAAGTTGACCTGAAAGCAACGACATTTTTTTCTCTTCTTTCTCAAATTGATTAATAAAAAAGTTAACCCTGACAGCCCAAGTTGGACTTTCAGAATAGATTGGGCCAATATCCTCAACTGTTAAAGCCCCTTTATTCAGATAACCTTTTCGAAGTCCTTTACCGACGGTATCAATTCCTTGCTCCCATGAATCAAACATCATAAAACCACGAGCCCAACCAAAAGCGTTATAAGAGTTAGGCCAGATAAATTTACCAAAAGTTGACTCAAGTCCGGCAATAGAAGGCAATAAATAACAGTCAAGTTGATATTTTGCGCATGTTTTGACAAAGGAATCAGCCTCATCTGACATAGGAGAACCGTACCTTTTAAGGACAGTTTCTATAGCGATCTGAATATTTTTTTGCCTAAGGAGTTCAATATCATTAGTATTAATAAAGGAATCATGACTCAAAGGGGCAGAGGCATCGGCAATGATTTCGGCATTCACCGAAAAAACGGCCGAGAGAAAAAAGAAAAGGGAAATAAGTGTTATTGTGATAAATTTCTTCATAATGATTTGATACTTATTAAATTGATAATACGGGTTGACTGTGGCTATATTGGTTCTATATTACTGTTATCCGCCATTTCTTCCCTTGAATCCACCATATCTTACTTCAAACGTTTTGTTTAGGTTAACGGATCCTCCTTCGCTTATGTTCGACTCGAGGTTTACATCCTCGCAGTCGAATATTCGCTTCGAAGGATTTGAGTCCGTATTTCCAACTTTGTTGGAAACGGACTCATAAAAAAAATCCTAAAGCTTTTCTAAAAATTAGAAGAACCTTAGGATCTGGGAAGAATTATAGCAGAAGACTATGGGTTTGTCAAGCATTCACAAGATAAACCTATAAGACTCTAAAAATAATAAAATAACAAAACTTAAATAACAATTGAATAACAAATAATAAATACTTAAATGTTTAAATATTATTTATTTGATATTTAAAATTCAATTGAGTTTGTTATTTGTGATTTGTTATTTATTATAATATAGCCATGAAATCACACACTTTTTACACCTACAGCTTCGGTTGTCGTGTCAATCAGGCGGAAAAAGAGACAATCGACCGTGAAATGCAAAATAGTGGTTTTAGCCTCAAAACTGTCAATCCGGATATATCAATTGTCAACACCTGTGCCGTTACGCATAAAGCAGAACGAGAAGCTAAACAGTTGATATATAAGCTTAAGCGAAATAATCCTAACGGACAGATTGTTGTCACAGGCTGTTCAGCTACATATTGGAAGAAGAATGATCTTCTGAAAGATTTACCGGTCGATCAAGTTATTGATAATACTAACAAAGAATTTCTCGTCAAACTTATTCAAAATAGATTGTCAAGCCGAGCTGCGTACAACCGCGGCGGTTATGCATCGGTCGGCCAAGACCCGCCTTCGTCAAGACTTCGGTGGGCAAGTAAATATTTAAATTCGGGAAGGGCGCTGATAAAAATTCAAGATGGCTGTCAGAGATATTGTAGCTATTGCATAGTGCCGTTTTTGAGAGGGACACCAAGGTCTGAAAAAATTAAGAATTTAGAATTAAAAATTAAGAATTTGAGAACAAATATTAAAGAAATAATTTTTACGGCAATTAATACTGAAGCCTTTGGTTATGACACCGGCGAGTCCATGATTCAATTGATTCAACATACTATTATCAATACAACAATACCTCGGATCAGTTTCGGCTCAATTCATCCGTGGAGCCTGGACAATAAATTATATAAAATTTATAAAGATTATAAACATACTGGAAGGCTGGTAAATTTTTTTCATGTACCAATTCAGTCGGGCTCTAATAAAATTTTAAACTTTATGAAACGGGGATATACGAAAGAAGAAATTATGTTGAAATTAATAGAAATTAAACGATTAAATCCGCTTGCATTAATTGCAACTGATGTCATAGTTGGTTTTCTTGGTGAGACGGATAAAGATTTTCAGGACACTTACAATTTCCTAAAAAAATCTCCAATTTCAAAATTCCATATCTTTCGTTTTTCAAACCGTGATAATACCGCAGCTCACTACATGGCCAAAAATTTAAAGGAACCATCAGTAGCCGTAAAAATGAAACGGGCAAAACTATTAGAAACACTTGGAAAAAAGAAATATAAGGATTTTCTTAAGAAAAATGTTGGTAGAAATAGCCAAGCTTTGTTTATTAGTAATAGAGAAGGTGATTGTCAAGAATGTCTTATTGACAATCAGTTGCCAGTTCTTGTCAAAACCACCAAGAACTTAAACGGACAGATAAAAAATATAAAAATATTGGAATATAAAAAAGGTAAACTTTTTGGTAGAATTGTAACTGAATAGGACGATTAGCTCAGTTGGCTAGAGCGTTACATTGACATTGTAAAGGTCACAGGTTCAAGTCCTGTATCGTCCACAACGTAAGTTTTAAAAAAATTTTCAACATTGTAGGAACGTTTAAATCAAAGATTTATTACGTTCCCCCGCGTTTATTATGAAAAAAATATTGGTTACCGGCGCTTACGGTTTGGTTGGTACAGATTTAGTACTATCTCTTCGTAAGAAGTATGGGAGTGACGATATAGTAACTCTTTCACATAAAACAACTCATAAACAATTTGACGTTATATCAGAAAAAGGCGACGTCCGTGATAAAGATAATTTGGAAAAAATAATTAAAAAACACAATATCGGTACAGTTTATCATTTAGCAGGACTACTCTCAGTTGCCAGTGAAAAAAATCCCGACCTTGCGTGGGATATTAATTTAGGAAGTTTAAAGACAATCCTTGACTTGGCGGTAAAATATAAATTTAAGCTTTTTTGGCCCAGTTCGATTGCGGCTTTTGGAGCGACCACTCCAAAAATAAATACACCACAAAGAACTGTTCTCGAACCAACCACGATGTATGGAGTTAATAAGGTAGCCGGCGAACTTTTATGTCAGTATTACTTTTTAAGATATGGGGTTGATAGTCGTAGCCTTCGTTACCCTGGATTAATTGGTTACAAAACACCGCCGGGGGACGGGACAACAGAATATTCGGTTCATATTTTTTATGGCGCCATTAAGGAAAATAAATATGCCTGTTTTTTGAAAAAAGATACCAGATTACCGATGATGTATATTGACGATGCTATTTACGGAACCATAAAACTCATGGAGGCACCGGCCAAAAAAATCATCATTCGCACCAGTTATAATTTTGCAGCCATTAATTTTACTCCAGCAGAACTGGTCGACAAAATTAAAAAATTATCACCAGGCTTCAAATGTGATTATGAACCTGACAATCGTCAAAAAATAGCTGACTCTTGGCCAAAATCAATAGACGATTCACAGGCAAGACGAGATTGGGGCTGGAATCATAAGTATGATCTTAAAAAAATGACCAAAATTATGATGTCTCAATTAAAATTGAAAATTAATCCACCAGCCGGCGGAAAAAAATAACATGTCACAGAAAAAATTTTTTTCAGTTTTAAAACAAGAGATTGATAGGATTGATAAATCTAAAACTTCAAAACGTTTTGAAAAAATTATTGCTGGCTTTACAAAAGAAAAGTCACCAAAAGCAATCATTGGTAAAGAAAAATATCAAGTTTTTAATTCAAATGATTATCTGGGATTACGTCATAACCCGCTTTTAAAGAAAGCCGAACGTCAAGTTTCAGAAATATTTGGCACGGGTCCAGGAGCTGTCCGATTTATTTCCGGTAGTCTAAAGATTCACCGCGATCTCGAAAAGGCTTTGGCAAAATTTCATAAAAGAGATGATGCAATGGTTTTTTCTTCGTCATTTGCGACTAACATGGCGGTTTTATACTGCCTGATCACCGGACAAAATAAAGATTCATTAGTCGATAACAATATTATCGTTATTTCTGATGCTTTAAATCATCGCAGTATTATTGATGGTATAAGGGTTGCCAATCTTCCGAAAGAACAAAGAGCTATTTTTAATCATATAGACCCAGCTCATTTAGAAACAGTTCTTGAGTCAAATAAAAAAATCTATAAAAGAGCTCTAGTTGTGACCGATGGAATTTTCAGCATGTTGGGTGAATATCAAAAACTTAAGGAAATTAGAAACATAGTTGACAGATTTGATAAAGAATACAGAAATGGGGTTTTACTTGTGGTGGACGATGCCCATGGAGTCGGGATTGCTGGAAAGTCCGGACGAGGGGTAGAGGAAATTGAGGGCGTCAAAGTCGATGTTCTGATTGGTACTTTTGGCAAGGCTTTTGGGGCTGACGGTGGATACGTAGCTGCTGATCAAACAATTATCGATTACCTGAGAGAATCGGCCGCCACCTACATTTATTCTAACTCTATCCCACCTGGCACAGCCGGAGCCGCTTTGAAAGCAATTGAACTTTTAGATAAACCAGCCGGAAAAAAATTATTCAAAAGCTCTAAAGAAAATGTTGCCTATTTTAAAAAGATGATGAAAACGGCCGGCTTTTTGTTTGCGGCTGACTCATCTCATCCGATCCAGCCGGTTTTAATTGGAGATCCGATCAAGACCAGTGCTTTGGTCAGTAAACTTTTTAAGAAAAATATTATTGTGACCAACATCAGTTTTCCGGTCGTACCTAAAGGACGTGACGAAATCAGAGTACAGATTTCTGCTGTTCATACAAAAGGCGATATTGACCAACTGGTAAAAGCTTTTGCGGAAGAAAAAAATATTAATAGTTTATAATTAAACAAATATGGAAAAAAATAATTTAGATTCACTAAGACATTCGTGTGCGCATTTACTCGCAAAGTCCGTTCTTGAAATTTGGCCAGGAAGCCATAATGCCATAGGACCTTCAATTGAAAACGGATTCTATCAGGACTTTGATATGGGTGAAGTAAAACTTACAGAAGATAGTTTATCGAGGATAGAACAAAAAATGAGAGAAATTGTAAAAACCTGGAAAAATTTTGAGATTAAGGAAGTTTCACTGGATGAAGCAAAGAAGTTATTTAAACACAATCCTTATAAGGTTGAATTGGCCGAAGAATTTGCAGGAGAAGGAAAAAAACTAACAACCAATAACCCGGGTAATTTTCTGGATTTATGTAAAATGGGCCATGTTGACAATCCAAAAGAAAATCTAAAACACTTTAAACTATTATCAATTGCCGGAGCATATTGGCGTGGGAACGAGAAAAATAAAATGTTGACAAGGATCTATGGAACAGTTTTTCCAACCAAAGATGAATTGGATAAATATTTATTGATGCAGGAAGAATCAAAAAAAAAGGACCATCGGAAACTTGGGAAAGACCTAGGTCTTTTTGCCTTTTCAGATCTAGTTGGTAAGGGTTTACCAATGTTGACAGCCAAAGGAACGACATTGAAACGCATACTTGAACGTTTCATTGTTGATGAAGAAATAAGACGTGAGTATCAACATGTTTCGACTCCTCCAATTGCCAAGGTTGATCTATACCGTACTTCTGGTCATTATCCTTATTACAAAGAAACGATGTATCCGCCAATGATCGTTGATGACGAAGAACTAATATTGAGACCAATGACCTGTCCTCATCATTTTGCTTTGTTTAAAACTCAACCACATTCTTATCACGAGATGCCAATACGATTTGCAGAAATATCACCCCAATTCCGCTATGAAAAAAGTGGTGAACTGACAGGTTTAATCAGAGTTAGAACTTTCTTGTTGTCCGATGCCCATATTATTACTCCAAAAGACAAGGCTGAAGAAGAAATCTATAAGGTCTTAGATTTGATAAGCTTTGTCAACAAAGCGTTTGGGTTGAAAGCTGGCGATGACTTCCGATTCAGATTATCTTTGGGCCTACGAAAGGATTCCAAAAAATATTACAAAGATGACAAGATGTGGGACTATTCTGAAGACGTTCTGAGAAAAGTGCTCAATAATCAGTCGGTTCCTTTTTACGAAGCTGTAAATGAAGCGGCTTTTTACGGCCCTAAAATTGATGTCCAGATGAAAAATGTTAATGGCAAGGAAGACACCGCCTTTACCGTGCAATATGATTTTGTCATGCCAAAAAGATTCGAACTTAAATTTATTAACAAAGAAGGAAAAGAAGAAGAACCGGTCGTAATTCATCGCGCCTCCCTAGGCGCATTTGAAAGAACCATGGCTTTCCTCATCGAGCACTATGGTGGCGCTTTTCCCCTTTGGCTCTCACCAATTCAAGCAGTTGTTTTGCCGATTTCAGAAAAATTTTTGGAACCAGCCCAAAAAGTCAAAGAAGTGTTGCAAAAAAATAGTATTCGGGTTGAGTTAAATAACGATAACAAATCTCTTGGTGGAAAGATCCGTCAATCAACCTTGCAAAAGATACCGTTTATGATTATAATAGGAGAGAAAGAAACGCAAACAGATGTAGGGGCGATTCATGAATCGCCCTTAATTACGGTTAGAACAAGAGAGGGAAAGGATCTGGGAATGATGGAAGTTAATAAGTTTATAAACCAATTAAAATCTCAAATTGAGAATTTTTCATAAAAGAAAATTTACACAGCGAAAGTTTTACTTTATAAACTTCAGAATTGAAGCTCCAGAGCTTCGAGTCTTGGATGAAAAAGGAGAACAGATAGCGGTTATGAGTCGTCAAGACGCATTGAATAAAGCACAGGAGTTGGAAGCAGACTTGGTACTAATTGCTCCAAAAGCTGTCCCGCCGGTTGCTAAGATAATCGATTTTAAGAAATTTTTGTATCAAGAAGAGAAGAGAGAAAAAGATGCCCGAAAAGGAGTTAAGAAAGGCGTCGTTAAGGATATCAACTTAGGATTGTTCATCGGACAGGCCGATCTGGAGAGGATGGAAAGGCGTTCAAAAGAATTTTTATCTGAAGGTCACCAGGTAAGAATAAATCTGTTGCTTAGAGGAAGGGAGAACGCAAAGAGGGATATGGCCTTTGCTTTAGTTAACAAATTTATTGTTAGTTTAGGCGAAGTCAATATTTCTAAAGAGCCAAAGCTTGAGGGAAAGATTGTACGAGCAGTTGTTGCCAAAAAGAAGTAAAAATACGAATACCACGAATAAAGAAATACGAATGATACGAATCATACGAATAATACAAAAATATTCGCATAATTCGCAACATTTGCATAAATTCGCAAATTCGTATTATATTTATGAAAAATAAACCAAAAACGAGAAAATCGGCGGTAAAAAGATTTAGAGTAACACCCAAGGGGAAAGTCTTAAATCGTGGACAAGGATTTAGGCATCTTAGAGGCAAAAAAAACAAAAGCTGGTTACGTCGCAAGAAAAGAACTTTGGAAGTTGAAGGAAGAATGAAGAGGAAAGTGTTGATGATGCTGGGAAAGAAGTAAAAATACGAATACCACGAATAAAGAAATACGAATGATACGAATCATACGAATAATACAAAAATATTCGCATAATTCGCAACATTTGCATAAATTCGCAAATTCGTATTATAACTATGGTAAGAATAAAAGGTGGAGTCAGAACTAGGGCGAAACATAAAAAGGTCTTGAAAATGGCCAAAGGTTATTGGATGACCAGGCATAAGCAGTTTAAGAAAGCCAAAGAAGCGGTACTTCATGCTGGAGAGTATGCTTTTGCCGGACGCAAACACAAAAAAAGAGATTTCAGACAGCTTTGGATTATGCGTATGAACGCAGCTTTGAGAGAATTAGGTATGAAATACAGCTTATTTATCAACAAACTTAAAGTAAATAAAATAGAATTAGATCGAAAAATCCTTTCTCAGTTAGCGGTTGAACATCCAGCCGTCTTCAAGAAAATAGTCGAGTCTGCAAAATAATGATAGGGGATAGGGATTAGACGGTTAGGGATTAGAGAAAGAAATTCCTCAATTGAACAATGTAATAATCTTCTATATAATCTTAGTTATTATGGACTCCAAAAAATACAAGGTGGAAATTAATTCTGCGAAAAATTTAGTCGAACTTTCTAAGCTTGAAATAAAGTATTTAGGACGGAATGGGTTGATTAATGAACTTCTTTCTAAAATCAAAGATATTCCGAATGAGGAAAAGCGGGAGTATGGACAGAAAGTCAATGAGCTGAAAACAGAAATAAAGAAATATATAGAAATTAGGAAATTAGTTGTTGGAAAAGAAAAATCTGATGTTTTTTTTGATAAGACGATGCCGGGGAAAGCTTATCCGAAAGGGAGCCTTCACATTGTTTCTTTGGCGATTGAAGAAATAACTAAAATCTTTGAAAAAATTGGCTTTATCCGTGTCTCTTATCCGGAAGTAGACTGGGAATATGGTGCTTTTGAATCCTTAAATATGCCCGCTAATCACCCGGCACGCGATGACGTCGAGACTTCATTTATCGATGCACCGGCTCATCAAAAATTAGGTAAAATGGTCTTAACCCCGCATACTTCAAATGGCCAAAACCGTGAGATGAAACGTGTTGGTAAACCTCCAATTAGAATGATTAATATTTCAAAATGCTACCGGCCAAATTGGGACGCCACCCATACCCCGATGTTTCATCAGTTTGAAGGCTTATGCGTTGATAAGGACATAACAATCGCGAATCTTAAAGGAACCCTTGACTATTTTGCCGAAAAATATTTTGGTCAGGGAACAAAAACAAGACTTCGACCTCATCATTTTCAGTTTACCGAACCATCGTTTGAGGTGGATATTTCGTGTAATGTGTGCGGGGGTCCTTCGGCTCGGTCGCTCGACGCTTCCTCGCTCAGGATGACGCCAACTGATGTTGGTGTCAGTACTAAAAAATGCAAGGTTTGCAAATCAGGTTGGTTGGAATTAGGTGGAACAGGTATGGTTCACCCAAACGTATTAAAAGAAGGCGGAATCGATTCAGAAAAATATTCTGGCTGGGCTTTTGGATTTGGAATTGAGAGGGTGATTATGATGAAGTATCGATTGGATGATATTAGAAATTATTATGGTGGGGATATTAGATTTTTGGAACAATTTTAAATATGAATATTAAAATTACTCACAATTGGCTTCTAGAATACTTAGATACAAAAGCAACACCTGAGGAAATTCAAAAATACCTATCTCTCTGTGGTCCTTCTGTAGAATCAATTACCAAAAGTGGTGATGATTATATATACGATATTGAGGTTACTTCAAATCGGATTGATACAGCTTCTGTTATTGGAATAGCCAGAGAAGCAAATGTTATTCTCAATCGTTTTGGCATTAATTCTAAATTGAAAAATGTGATTATTCCAAAGCCAACCAACCTAAAGAAGTTATTACCTTTAAAGATTACCGATGATGAAAAACTGTGTTTTAGAGTTGTCAGTGTTGTGATGGATAATGTTATTACTAAAAATTCACCTCAATATATTAAAGATCGTTTAGAAGCTATAGGAATCCGCTCTCTAAATAATATTATTGACATAACCAATTATGTCATGATTGAGTATGGTCATCCAACCCATGTCATGGATTATGACCGAATAAAAACAGGAAAATTGATTATCAGAAGAGCAAAAAAAGGTGAGACTTCGGTTACCCTAGACGGTAAAAAACATAATTTGAGTGAGCAAGATGTGATTGCTGATGATGGGACCGGTAGAATCGTTGATTTGTTGGGAATTATGGGTTGTGAAAATAGCGTTGTCACTCCCGATACAAAGCGAGTGATTTTATTTATTGAGTCTAACAACCCTCACGTCATACGAAACACTTCTATGAAATTAGGCATTCGGACTGTAGCGGCCACTTATGATGATAAGCAGGTTGATTCAGAATTAACTGGAATTGCTCTTAATCGTCTTATTCAGTTATTCGAGGAATTGGCTGAAGCAAAAATTGCCTCCAAACTTATTGACATATACCACGAACCGAAAAAAAACAAATCTGTTTCCATTGAAGAATCTGATATTGGAAAATTAATGGGAATAAAGATACCTAAAAAAGAATCAGTTGAGATTTTGTCAAATCTTGGGTTCAAATTATTATCTGATAAAAATCAGACATTAATGTTTCAAGTTCCTTCTTATCGTTCTCATGATATCGATATTAAAGAGGACTTGATAGAAGAAGTCGCCCGTGTATACGGTTATCAGAATATTCCATCGGTCCTACAACCGGCTGTTTACGTAGAACAACCTAAAGAAATGGAAGATCTGTTCATTTTTCAGAACAAGATTAAATTATTTTTAAAACATTTAGGTTTAAACGAAGTAATAAATTATTCAATGATTTCAAAAAATATGATTGAGGATTCGGGATTGAAGGTTGAGGATCATTTGAGACTATCAAACAGTATTTCCGAAGATATTGAATATCTTCGAATTAGCCTGTTACCGTCGTTAACAAAAAACATGGAGGAAAATAAAGGCAGACGAGAAACATTGAAATTGTTTGAAATCGGGAAAATATATATTCCTGTAGAGACGGGGCATGCCCCGTCTCTACCAACGGAAACATACCGCCTGGGTATTGCCGTCAACACCGATTACGCGGATTTTAAGGGCATCGTCGAGGCGGTTTACCGTGAATTAAATATTGTTGTAGGGGCAGGGCGTGACCTGCCCTTTCCAGAAATCATCGAAAAATTAGGCATTTTTACGACCGAAATCGATTTGCAATTTCTGATTGATAATTGTCAACTGGTTCCCAAATATATTCCAATACATCCGTATGCCATCATAAAATTAGACAAAACATTCAATTTAACGGGCGATTCAAGAATCGCCCCTACAACATACGCGGAAATTGAACAAAAGGCGTTTAAATCAAAATTATTACAAAAAATCGAAGTCATTACCCTTTATCAAAACAAGCTAACCCTCCGTTTTTATTATTCCTCGCCTGACCGAAATATCACTGAAGAAGAGGCTAAGAAAGAGTTGGAAAAAATATAAAAAACAGTCTTTATTCAGGCGTAGGAGTTGGATTTATAGTTGGCGTAACGTAATCCCAAGGCTTATTGACTCCAAATTTTATCGTTGATTCTCCTTGTTTATCTTTTTCGTTGGTCGCACTAATTTGGAGTTCGTAAACTCCATCTTCAGTAATTGAAATCATTTCATCAATATCTTTTTTATCCTCATTCCAACTTCTGATTTCACTTCCATTTAATTTTATTTTGACGTTCTTTAATTTATCCAAAGAAATAATTTTTGCTTTGATATTGATATTTCCAGAAGAGATAGTAGACTGTCCCGAAGGATTTTTTATCGAAACAATTACTGAATCTGATGAGGCGTCTGATACTTCGGTTGGTGGTTTAAATTTGTTATCTCCCTGCTGACCGGCCCAAGAATTAATTGCTTCCTGCCAGCGGTTTTTTCCGTCGGTAGACACCGGATCACTTTCGCTAATAACAATAAAATCCTTTTCTTCATAATTTCCATTTTTAATTTCAACTTCATTAGCAAGTTTTCCGTTTGATTTGGAAATCTTGATTTTTTTATACCAAGGAGAAATATCTTTTGGCTCTGACCCTTCAATATAATATTCCGAACGAGTTGGATTACCATCCTTTGGCAAACCACCAAGGTATGAATCAATTATCAAGGCTTTGACTTTTTCTGGTTTATCCATAATTCCATCATCATATTTCTTAAGAAGCTCGCGCATAATCCTGTACCAAATTGGTGAGGCACCAGTAGCCCCTGAAGCGATCTTTGGATTCATCGGACTATTATCATTATTACCGACCCAAACTCCGACCGTAATAGATTTGGTATAACCGACGGCCCAGTTATCTCTTTTATCATCAGTCGTTCCGGTTTTAACAGCAACGGTCTTACCTGGGACATTAAGATATGAATTTGGACCAAATTCTTCAATCCGGGCATTATTGTCAGATAAAATGTGAGAAAGTAAAAATGAATCTTCCTGCGAAAAAACGGTTTTCTCTTGGTTACGGACTTTTTTGAATATATTTTTCCCTTTAAAATCAGATATATCATTGAATGAGCTGACCTCATGTCTCACACCTCCGGTTGCCAAAGTCGAGTAAGCAGAAGATAGATTAAGTAAAGTAGTTTCGCCACCTCCTAAGGTAAGCGAAAGACCAAAGCGCTTTAGATTCTCACTGTTAGGAGCGAAAGTCGGCATCCCAAGATCATTGAGTTTTGTTAAAAAATCCCTCACTCCAAGAACAGCCAATGATTTGACCGCTGGAAGATTAATGGAATTTCCAAGAGCAAATCTCAGTTGGACCGGACCGCGAAATTTACCGTCGTAATTGACAGGAATATATTCTTTTCCTCCCTGATCAGGAAAAGTCGTTTTTACGTCCATAAAAATGGAACTTGGAGTATAGCCCTTTTCAAAAGCAAGGCCATAAGTAAATGGTTTTAAAGCGCTGCCTGGTTGACGAAGACCTTGTTCAGCTACATTAAACTTACCAAACTTTTCATCATTAAAATCGTATGAACCGACCATGGCCAAAATCTCTCCAGTCTTTGAATCGAGAACAACTACAGCGGCGTTTGTGGCATTGAAATCTTTAAGCTTGGCAATCTCTTCTTTAACTATTTTTTCAGCGGTTTGTTGAACATCCAAAGACAAGGTCGTCTTAATTTTTACTCCCTGATTAATAATCTTAGACCCATATTCTTGCTCTATCTGGTCTTTGACGTAAAAAACAAAGTGCGGAGCTTCAATCAGAATTTTTGGGGCATTAAACTTAGTTGACTCAACTTTTTTCAAAGCAATAGTTTCCTGATCGCGGGTTATATAACCGTCTTCGCGCATCCGGCGGAGGACGCTTTTTGTCCGGTCTTTCCAAGCTTCATTTTTTCCGATAAAAGGGGAGTAGAGGCTGGGGGATTGAGGCAAGCCTGATAAAATAGCCGACTCAACTAAGTTCAAATCCTTGACGGATTTTCCAAAATATGCTTTCGCGGCGGTTCCAACGCCCCAATAACTGCCTCCGTAAGGGGCTTCATTCAGGTACATCAGAAGAATTTCATCTTTTTTATAGCGTCTTTCAACTTCAAAAGACAAAATAATTTCCTGAACTTTTCGTGTTATAGTTTGACGGTTTGTCAGCAAAACATTTTTAATTAACTGTTGGGTAATTGTTGAACCACTTTGTAATCCCTTACCTAAAAACATGTTAAAAACGGCTCTAATCATACCGGTCTGGGAAAAACCGGCATGTTTATAAAAATTTTTATCTTCAATGGCAATCGTTGCCTCTTTTAAAGTCTTTGGAATTTCTTCGAAGGTGACCGGCACGCGATTTTTATCTTTATACATATCGTAAAGGACTTTACCGTCACGATCTAAAAATACGGTTGAATAACCTGTTTGAGATGAAAGTTTTGAAGGCGAAGGTAAATCCTTTGCATACCAAGCAAAAAGGATAAACATAAAAATAAATCCTAAAATAACCGCACCGGTAAGAAAAATAAGCAGTTTAGCAATCAGCTTTTCCTTATCATATTTACTACGGAATTGAAGACGACGAGATAGATACATGTATTTATTATAACAATTTGTTACAATTTTAACTATGAAAGTTTTTGGAAAAAAAATAAAGAAAAATAGCATTTGGAAAGTAATTGTTATTATTTCTTCTATATTGTTAGTACTGACATCATTTGCACCGATGTTTATTAAGTAAAAAATTGTTCCATTGATTCATTGCTTCATTGCTAAAACAACAATCGAACAATGAAACAATCAAACAATGAAATTAGAACAAACACTAATTGAAAAACTTCCAGCTACAAGTTCAGTTACAATACGTAAACTTAGATCTCTAGGTATTAATACTTTTTTTGATTTGTTAAATTATTTCCCCACTCGCTACGAAGACTATTCGGTGATATCAAAAATAGATAAAATCCAGGTTGGGGAAACAGTTACGGTAATTGGAAAAATTACTGAAGCAAAAAATCAATATACAAGGTCAAGAATTACGATTCAAAAAGTTGTTATTATTGATGATACAGGGACTGTCGAAGTCGACTGGTTCAATCAACCGTACTTGATGAGAGTTTTAAAAATCGGCCAAATAATATCTATTGCCGGAATAGTCAAACAGTTTGGTTCTAAAATTTCGATTGAACCAAAAGAATATGAAGTTGGTGAAAAAAGAATTCACACAGGAAAAATTGTGCCGGTTTATTCGGAAAAAAAAGGTCTTTCAACAAAAACCATTCGAGAAAAAATGAATTTTATTTTGAATTCCGTTGTAGGGGTCGACCCCCGTGTCGACCCATTACCGCCAGAAATTATTTTATTTAACAATTTAATAGGTAAAGATGAGGCGTATCGACAAATTCATTTTCCGGATAATATTGAAAAGGCTAAGCTGGCAAAAGAACGATTATCTTTTGACGAATTATTTAATCTGCAATTGGCCAATAATCTGATCAAAAAAGAGTGGCAGAAAGAACGGGTTGGGAATGTGTTTAAAATTACGGATTACGGATTACGGATTACGGATTTTGTAAATAATCTACCATTTAAATTAACCTCTGATCAAAATAAGGTCATTGAAGAAATTTTTTCAGATTTAAAAAAAACTACCCCAATGAACCGTTTTTTACAGGGGGACGTCGGGTCGGGAAAGACAATCGTGGCTGCCATAGCTTGCTATTTATCATTTTTAAATGGCTATCAGTCGATCATTATGGCTCCGACGGAGATACTGGCACAACAACATTATCAATCTATATCGAAATTGTTTGTAAGGAACGGTTTGAAACCGTTCCCTACAATTACGTTAATCACCGGCTCGACAAAAAAGGACATACAACCTACCCCCTACAACCTACAACCTAATATAATAATCGGCACCCATGCCCTTCTTAGCGCTAAAACAAAATTTAAAAAGGTTGGACTGGTCGTGATTGACGAACAACATAGATTTGGAGTTGAACAAAGGGCTCTTCTTAAAGAAAAATCTCTTAATCCTCATATTTTGACAATGACGGCAACCCCAATCCCAAGGACGGTCGCCTTAACTTTGTACGGTGAACTTGACCTAAGTTATATTACAGAAATGCCAAAGGGACGGCAGAAAATAAAAACTTTTTTGGTGCCAAAAGAAAAACGAAATTAAATCACAAATCACAAATAATAAATCACAAATATTTATAGTTTGCCCCCTTATTGAAGAATCGGAAGCCGAGACTTTAAAATCAGTCAAAGCCGTAAAAATAGAGTTTGAAAATCTTAAAAAAATATTTAACGGTTTTAAATTAGGATTACTTCACGGAAAATTAAAATCAGTTGAAAAAAATAAAATTATGGAGGATTTTAAAACTAAAAAAATTGATATTCTTGTTTCTACGCCTGTGGTTGAAGTTGGAATCGATATTCCGGGAGCTACCATTATGTTAATTGAGGGAGCAGAGCGTTTTGGCTTGGCGCAACTTCATCAGTTACGCGGAAGAGTCGGCCGCTCAAATAAGCAATCTTACTGTTTTTTATATAC
>Ga0208373_1001865_pt1 | contig 25634 bp, 24 predicted proteins | sample RifOxyC2_FD_184036 | JGI IMG/M metagenome (GOLD analysis project Ga0208373, IMG submission 184036) | Soil microbial communities from Rifle, Colorado - Rifle Oxygen_injection C2 (SPAdes) | ecosystem: Environmental > Terrestrial > Deep subsurface > Rock core/Sediment | place: Rifle, Colorado... | reverse complement strand
TTACTTGGCTAACTTGGCGTAATTTCAATTTCGCCCTGGCTTTTTTGTTTTTCTGCTTGCCAACTTATCTCATTCGCTTCAATCTCGGCCCACTACCCACAACTCTGCTTGAGGTGATGATCTGGATAATCACAATCATTTGGCTCATGAAATATCATCGACCTACATTCTACATTCTACATTCTACATTCTACAAACACCAATCACTCTTCCTCGCCATCGCTCTCTTTCTTCTCGCCGCCACCATTTCTATCTTCACATCCACAAACCTCCGCTCAGCTCTTGGCGAATGGAAAGCGTTTTATGTAGAGCCAATTATTGTATTTTTAATTTTGATTACTACCATACAATCAAGATACAAGATACAAGATACAAATAATACCCAATATTCAATATCCAATAACATAATTTTTGCACTGACTCTCTGTGGCTTATTCACCTCGCTTTTCGCCATCCTCCAACACTTCACCGGCTGGTTAGTGCCTTATGATTTCTGGCAAAATGAGAACACCTTTCGCGTCACTGCCTGGTACGGATTTCCAAATGCAGTCGGGTTGTTTCTTGCCCCAATTGTACCGCTGACAATATTCTTAATAATACAAAAAATTAGTGGGTTAAAAAATAAGAGATATAAGATAAATGAGATGGGAGATAAAAAATCTATCTCTTATCTCCTATCTCCTATCTCAACTGTTTCTGTTTTGGCACTTGGCGCATTGGCTTCAATACTATCTATCTACTACGCAAGGTCAACTGGCGCTCTCGTCGCTCTCGCCGCTGGCCTTATCTTTTTCCTCTTTTTCTACAACAAAAAAACCCGCCTCATCGCCTGCCTTGTAAGCCTTGTCGGCCTTGTAAGCCTTATCTGCCTTCCACAATCAAATCCAATCAAACAAGAATTACTATTTCAAGATCGCTCCGGCCAACTGCGCGTCAACATGTGGGCCGAAACCACTGAATTTCTCAAAGCCCACCACATTGCCGGCGCCGGCCTGGCGTCTTATACACAAGCAATTAAACCATACAGAATTGATAAGTGGATTGAGGTCTTTCATCACCCGCATAATATATTTTTGACGATGTGGGTAAATTTGGGACTGCTCGGGCTATTCGCTTTTGTTTGGCTCCTATATTCTACATTCCACATTCTATATTCAAAACGTAAAAATCTAACCAACCTTGATTACGCAGTGTTTACTAGTTTAATAATATTTCTCGTGACCGGATTGGTCGACTCTCCGTACATCAAAAACGATCTGGCAATCTTATTCTGGCTTTTGCCAGCCCTCTTAATTTCCCCTCTCCTTTATAAGGAGAGGGGTTAGGGGTGAGGTAGTGGTCTCTCAATCACAATCATATGAACAATTGGAAAACAAATAAGCTTAAAAAACTCTCGCACGCAATTTTGTCGCTCAAAAACGAGGCAGACATGCTTAATTTTTTGCGTGATTTGTGCACATTGGAAGAACTGGAAGAATTGTCCGCGCGCTGGGAAGCCGCGCAATTAATCGCGAAAAAAATGCCATACCGCGAGGTGGCAGAAAAAACCGGATTGTCCACCACCACCGTTACCCGCATCGCGCATTGGCTAAATTATGGCGAAGGTGGATATAAAACCGCGCTAAAACGAGTTATCCACAGGGCGCATTTGACAAATTAAATCATCTGTGTTAATATGGTAATACATTAAAACAATATGAAAAACACAGCTAAACAATCTATTCAACATCAAACCGGACCCTAAAAGCCCATTAACTTTATAATGGTTTTTTAGGGTCACAAAATCGCCGTTGGCGATTTTTTGTTTGATCAATGTTCTTTTACAATTAGGAGGAAGAGACATGACCATTACCGAACTCAAAGCTATAATGTTGTGTGAGGGCATCGACGCAGATCCCGTTGCAGAAGAGCTGTTCCGCAGACAGAATCCTTCCAATGTCAAACGTGGAGGTCTGTCTTCTGGAGCAAAAATGGAATTGGTGCGCGAAAGTTGGAAGGGAGCTCATGGCTGGTTTCCGGAACTTCGGTTGAGCGTTAACGCGCCACTCTACCGAGTGCGAGAAGCAGACGTCAAAGTCGTCGCGACCGAACCAGACACAAGAGATCTAACTGTCTATCACAAGGGTAAATTTGTGATGAGAGCAAAAGCACTCCCGGCTCCCACATGGTATGGACAGAAGGTGGATTGTTTTGACATCACCCAAATCCTTACCAAACACGGCACACAGCTCGCGGGCGCGGTGTACGAGGACTGCGCGCTGTTCGGAATTAACGAGGCGTGCCGTTTCTGTGTGATAAACCGGTCGCTTAAGGACAAAACACCCAAACTTGTCCTCAAGAGTGGCGACCTGTTCATCAACGCGCTAAACAAGATACCTGCGGAAGATTATGCGGGTCTCTCCCTCAACGGTGGGATGACAACACATCTTGGCAGAGGCATGGAACTCATTTCGCCCGTGGTCAACCGAATCAACCGCGCTTATCCAAAACTGCCAATCGCGGTGGAAATCACTCCGCCCGAAGATCTGACATGGATAGGCCGCTTAGCAGACGCTGGTGTTTCCAGCATCATGATGAACATGGAATGCTGGGATCCTGAAATCCGCGCACAGCTGATTCCTGGAAAAAGCAAATACTGCACGCGGGAAATGTACTTGAAAGCATTCAGGTACGCACTGAAGATTTTGGGTCCTGGACGTGTCACAACCTGCTTTATAGTTGGCACTGAACCGGTCGCCAGCCTAAAAAGCGGTATTACCGAAGTGATAGATATGGGTGTTATCCCATCGCCGCTTGCCGGCCGTTACTTCGAGGACGTCCCCGACTACCCCTTTGTCCCCAACACTTACTGGAGGGAATTCCTGGAAATTATACGCTTTACCAAAGACGCATTGGGACGTGGCCACATCTCCTCCACCGATAAAGCCGGTTGTGTCGCGTGTGGCATGTGCGACATGATCGGTAATCTCTAGTTCTTTCCCGCTCGCGCGTCGGTTACAATAACGCGCATTCCCAAAAAACCAAACCAGCCCTCGCGGGCTGGATTTTAATTTTTTCTTAATTTCTAATACACCTCTCTCCTATGTTTAACAGTCGGAATCACTAAAATAATAATTATTCTGATTACTTCCGATGCAAACCCAAAACTTTGCGCGCTTGGCTCGGCGTGTAGACCCTGCCGGCCGCGTAGTCAGCGCGCGCTACTGCAACATCAGCGACAAGTTGTTCAAGCGTGGCTTCTTTATCATTCAAAGGGCGCACGTCAAAAATCGGTTTATTGCGGCTAAGCACTATAAAACGCCAATCGTTTTTTATCGCTTGTTTATGATAGTCAGCGATATTCTGTCTGAAGTCCTTTACACCGACGAGTTTTGTTACCATATTAGTGTATCTTAAATGTACCTTCAGTGTACACCAATACCGAAAAGTTGTCAAGTGGACCGACAGACCTCACCCTACCCTCTCCGGAGCCTGCCCCGAACGAAGTCGAGGGGATGGAGAGGGGAAATTAGATTATTTCTTTCAAATACCTCCCCGTCAAACTCTTCTTCACCTTCACCACATCTTTTGGCATGCCTTGGGCGACCAATTCGCCGCCGCGGACGCCGCCTTCTGGGCCGAGGTCAATGATCCAGTCCGCGCATTTGATGACGTCAAGATTGTGTTCAATAATTAACACGGTGTTACCTTTGTCTACTAACTGACCAAGTACTTGCAATAACCGTTTGATATCATCAAAGTGCAAACCAGTGGTTGGCTCATCAAGAATATACAATGTTTTGCCAGTAGCGCGGCGAGAAAGTTCAGTAGCGAGTTTGACGCGCTGGGCCTCACCGCCGGAAAGCGTGGTGGCTGACTGACCAAGATGCAAGTATCCCAATCCTACGTCGCGCAAAACTTTAAGCTTTTCTGACACGGCCGGCGTGTCGTGAAAAAACCTAAAAGCCTCTTCTATCGGCATTTCTAGGACGTCTGCTATGTTTTTTCCGTGATAATGCACTTCAAGCGCTTCTTTGTTGTATCTTTTGCCTTCGCACTCACCACATTCAACAAACACGTCAGACAAAAACTGCATCGGAATCCGCACATAACCCTCGCCAGCGCAAGCCTCGCACCGACCACCACCTTTAACATTAAAACTAAATTTGCCAGCGTCGTAACCGCGCATTTTGGATTCTTGCACGCCAGTAAATAAATCGCGAATCGCGCTAAATACGCCAGTGTATGTGGCTGGATTTGAACGTGGAGTCCGGCCAATGGGCGACTGGTCAATCACAATTACTTTATCAATATTATTCAAGCCTTTAATTTTTTTGTGTTCGGCCGGCTCTGATTTAGCGCGGTAAAAATGCTTGTTTAGTGCTTTGCCAAGAATGTCACTGATAAGCGTTGATTTGCCCGAACCTGAAACACCAGTAACACAAACTAATTTACCGAGTGGAATCTCCACATCAATATTTTTTAAATTAAACGCAGTCGCCCCAATAATCTCTATACTTTTGTTATTACCTTTGTGTAATTTTTTGGGTGTTTCAATCTCTTCTTTGCCAGTTAAATAACGCCCGGTCAATGATTTCTGATTTTTCTTAATTTGTTGCGCTGTGCCCATGGCAATAATTTCTCCACCATATTCCCCTGCTCCCGGACCGACATCAACCACAAAATCAGCCGATTCCATCATGGCCCGATCATGTTCTACAACAATCACGGTATTCCCCTGGTCGCGCAATGTTTTGAGCGTGCCAATTAATTTATCGTTATCGCACGGATGCAAGCCAATAGAGGGCTCGTCTAAAATGTAAATAACGCCGGTAAGACCGGTGGAAAGTTGTGTGGACAAACGCACGCGCTGGCCCTCACCGCCAGATAAGGTGCTGACTGAACGGTCTAAACTTAAATAATACAAACCAACGGCCAGCAAATCATCTAAACGTTTACCAACTTCTTTTATCACTGGCTGAGCAACTGCAGTTTGTTTGTCAGTTAATTTCAATGTCGATTTTTTTTCATTTAACTGTTGGAAAAACTTTCTCGCTTCTTCAACGCTTAGTTCTACCATATCAGCAATTGAATACTCGCCGATTTTGATAAACAGCGACTCGGCTTTCAAACGTCGGCCTTTGCATACTGAACACATTTTTTCATGCATGTATTGCTCAATCTCTTTGCGGATATAGTCAGAATCGGTTTCCGCGTGACGTTGTGTGAGATTAGGGATAATGCCTTCAAAGTGCACGTGCTTCCCCTCTATTTCATATTCTTCACCATCAGTGCCAAAAAACAAGATGTCCATCGCACTTTTGGACAGATCTTTCACCGGAGTGTTTATGGAAAAATGATGCTTAACCGCGACTACTTCCAAAAGTTTTTGATAATAATTTTGGTTGCCGACAATTCTAGTCCACGGTTGAATCGCGCCTTCGGCCAAAGTCAAACGGGTGTTGGGAATTACAAGTTCAGTATCTACCTCTAATGTAATTCCGAGACCAGTACAACGTGAACAAGCGCCGTGTGGACTGTTAAAACTAAAACTACGGGGTTCAATTGGCTCAAATGACCGCCCGCATTTTCTGCAAGTCGCCAATGTTGAAAAAACATACTCCTCTCCGGCACTCTCGTCAGATAACACAACATCGCCATTTGACAAATCAATCGCCCTGTCAATCGGACTGGCGATGTCTTGTTTTTTAATATCTGAAATTTTCGCTAGCAACAATTCGATGGTGTATTTTTTCTGCGAATCAAATTTAAACTTACCTACTTCCGGCAAACGCATTACCACGCCATTCAAGCGCACCACCTCAACACCGGTTTGTTCTAAATGATTTAGAAGTTCTTTTGGTTTTACTTCTTGATTCTTGATTACAGGCGATAAAATCAGCAGTTCAGAGCTATTGCGCGCTATTTTTCTCGTCTCTTCCATAATTTCACCCGGAGAATACGCACGCGCCGGCAAATTGCATTCGGGACAATATTGCGTGCCAATGCGGGAAAACAACAAACGGAGATGGTCATAAATTTCCGTAACCGTGCCCACGGTTGAACGCGGATTTTGTGAAACGGTACGCTGATCAATGGCAATTGTTGGTGAAAGGCCGCGAATTTCATCCACGTCTGGCTTATCTTGCACTTCCATAAACTGCCGAGCATAAGCTGACAATGACTCGGCATAACGGCGCTGGCCTTCGGCATAGATTGTGTCAAAAGCCAAAGAGGACTTTCCTGAACCGGAAAGCCCTGTGATTACTGTTAGTTTATTTTTTGGTATCTCCAGCGAAACGCCTTTCAAATTGTGTACTTTTGCGTTTCTAATGACGATTGACTCTTGTTTGCTCATATTTAAATTAATTACCACGCACTACTCAAAGTCCACTGCCTGGGTCGCCAATTATATCAGAAATCACTACATCAGTAAGCGTAAATTCCCGAAACAAAGATTTACCTGACTCAAAATCCGAGATAAGAAATCCAGAACCCTTCAAATGATCAGACCATGTTCCGCCTATCAAAAATGTTGGGCTAGTCTTATTTGGTGTTATAAACAAGTTAGCGTCTTTAGAAAACTTACCCTTTATTTTTACCTCGTGTCTAATAGAAAAAGAATTTGGTTCTGATCCTGGAGGACAACCCCATTCCTTATCTTTATTTTTTATTAATTCTGGTATGCCAATGTATTGTATAACATACTCATAAATGTCAGCATCTTTGCCTTGTTGTTTTGTAATTTTTTGTATCCCAATTTTAGCATCTATGTCAATTTTTTTACTGAATTGTTCTTGGCCGCTACCGTTTGAACACCACAATACCAAATAATCGCCAGAAAAGGCTCCGGACTCCATATCAAACCATCCTGGAATTTCTATTATATCAGCAAGATAAGCCGCCGCAAGAGTCGTCAATATACCAGACACTTTTTGCCCAGCGACAGCCATATTCTGTATCATGGAACTAACCTTGTAATGTATAACTAAAGCGCCGCCCCAACACTTTGACGCTGTTGTTTTTGCGCCATTGGTAACATCAAAAGGCAAACAAGCGGCCCACGCATCACTAGCACAAGCGGTTCCGTTGCAGGTTTGATCGGGGGTATCTTGTACATAATACTCCTTGCCACACTCTGCCTTCTGAGGATCTGTTTTAAATTCACTACCTTTTGTTTCAGACACTTTTTTATCACCCTTAACCATATCACAATACGGCGGGGCTAAACCAGACGCATTGATTTTCCAAATTTTTGGCATGCGTAGATTAACCAAATATGGATTAACCAGGTTTAAAATAAAATATGACATAACTGCCAAAAACAATCCCATCATTGCTCCGCCAATTTTTTTCTTCGCCGAAGTAATTTTTTCAGGACTGCCGCCAGAAGTTACCCAACCAAAACCCGCCACAATAATCATTACTACAGCCAAAATACCCGCAACCTGAACACCATATTTATAAATCCATTTAACAAAATCACCAAAATGCGTAAAAACTTGTTTGCCGCCAAAATTTACAGCTGTCTCTGATTGGCCAACTGGCATACAAAAACCCAGCTTAGCTCCAGATGCGTCTTTCTCATTGCCACAAACCGAGATTGTTTCATCATTGGGGCCATAAAATGATCCGCCCATTGGGCTAGTCAGACAACTATTTTCTGTCCAACACATCTGGCTCATTGCCGCATAACTGGCTACCGGCATTCCAAGTACACAAATTAGAAACAGTACAACAATAATTTTTTTAAACATAAATATGGTGATTATTTGTCTTGCAATAATTGCATAATGATTTTGTCCCACGTATTTTCTTCTATTGCTCCGGAAATTTTATACCCATTTATCAAATAACTCGGCGTACCTTTTAAATTTAGCTCTGCCGCATCCATCAGATCTTGATTAATTTCTTTCAAATACGTTTCATTTGTCAGACACTCTTCAAAACTATTAGAATTCAAACCCAGCTGGCTAACATAACCATTAAGAACCTCTTGTTCTATACTTTGGCCGCCCAAAATAAGATCATGATACGGCCAAAAACTCTTTTGTTCATTAGCACAAACCGCGGCTAATGCCGCCAATTTTGTACCTGGGTGTGTTTGTTCAAAAGGTAAATTTTTAAAAACAACGCGCACAACTGGCTCATACCTTTGCGCGACTGATTTCAAAACAGGATAAGTTGATTGGCACACCGGACAGCCAAAATCAACAAACTCCACTATCACAACTTTGGCGTTGGCACTTCCAGTCTGTGGATTATGTGATCGCACATATTTTTGCCAAACTGAAACCGGCGTGCCTAAATTGATCTTATCATCGCCTGTCTTTTCTGTTTTTTGATTAAACTGCTTGGCTAAATCCTGCACATCACCATATCGTAACTGCCAAGAATAGTAAACAAAAAAACCAACAAACCAAAGCACCACTATCATTAACAGTGACACCATAACCAAGGTAACTATTCCGGCGGTAGTTTTATACCACGGCTCGTGTGGCATTTGATTACTGACGAAATTTTCCTCCATAAAGATGATCGGATAATTGAATAATTATAGTATACCATATTCTAAGGATTGTCAACAGCCTAAGACAGATACTAAAAATCCCCTAAGGGGATTTTTAGTATCTGTAATTTTCCGCCTTATATGGCCCCGCCTCGCTGGTGTCTAAATACTTGGCTTGCGCTTTAGTAAGCTTGGTAAGTTTGACGCCAATTTTATCTAAATGCAAACGTGCCACTTCTTCATCTAAATACTTGGGCAGACAATGCACACTCACTTTATATTTTTTTTGCCACAAATCCATTTGCGCTAACACCTGATTGCTGAAGCTATTGCTCATTACAAATGATGGATGCCCTGTTGCACAACCGAGATTAACAAGACGGCCTTCGGCTAAAAGATAAATTTCTTTACCACTGGGCAATATGTATTTATCAACCTGTGGTTTGACATTCACTTTTTTAACTCCTTTTGCTTTGTTTAATTTATCCACCTGGATTTCATTATCAAAATGCCCAATATTACAAACAATCGCCTGATCTTTCATTTTCAGCATGTGCTCTAAAGTAATAACATCTAAATTGCCGGTGGCCGTAACATAAATATCTGCCCAACCAAGCGTATCATCTATTATGTTGACCTCATGGCCCTCCATAGCGGCCTGCAAAGCACAAATTGGATCTATTTCAGTGATAATAACGCGGGAACCTTGTCCGCGAAGCGCTTGAGCGCAACCCTTGCCAACCTCGCCATAACCACACACCACTGCGACTTTGCCTGCCAACATAACATCCATGGCGCGATTAAGCCCGTCAACGATTGAGTGGCGACAGCCATAGATATTATCAAACTTTGATTTTGTGACAGAATCATTAACATTAATCGCCGGAAATAATAATTTTTTTTCTTTTTCCATTTGGTACAATCGATGCACGCCAGTTGTTGTCTCTTCTGACACGCCTTTTATGTTTTTCACAACACTTGTCCATCTCTTCGGATTCTTTTTGTACTCAACTTTTAAAATCTTCATCAACTCACGCACATCCTCGCTCTGGTCCGTGTAATCCGTGTCTAAAATCCGTGGTAATTTCTCTGCTTCAACCCCCTTATGTATCATCAGCGTGGCATCGCCACCATCATCAACAATTAAATCGGGACCTTCACCATCAAAATCCAATGCGCGCTCGGTGCACCACCAATATTCGGCCAAACTCTCACCTTTCCACGCAAACACCGGCACGCCTGCTTTTGCAATGGCCGCGGCCGCGTGATCTTGTGTTGAAAAAATGTTGCAAGATGCCCAGCGTACTTTCGCGCCCAAAGCAACCAGTGTTTCAATCAAAACCGCTGTCTGAATGGTCATATGCAAAGAACCAGTAATTTTGGCTCCACGTAGCGGCTTTTTTAGGGCGTATTTTTTTCTAATTGACATAAGACCCGGCATCTCTTTTTCGGCAATCTCCATCTCTTTCCGGCCCCAATCTGCCAATTTGATGTCTTTAATTTTATATTCTTGTTTTTTCATAAATCTTTATATTAAAACGGGGGTATTATAGCTTATTGTTGAGAAATTGTCCACAATCTGGTATAATAACCATGTTAATTTTTTATCTCCCTAATTATATGTTTGTTGGCAAAAAAATTGAATTTGATCGGATGCGAAGCATATTTTTTGGCAGTCTGGTTGTCATTTTAGCGATCGCGCTCCTCTACCTTATCCGCCCATTCATCTATCCAATCTTTTGGGCCGCAATTATTGCGATCCTATTTTATCCTTTTTACAAATGGATGATTAAAACCATTAAATCACCCGGAATCAGTGCAATCTTTACTTTGATCGGCGTAATTATAATACTTTTTTTACCGTTGACCATAATGGCGAGTCTATTAATCAATGAGTCATTTGATTTGTACCAATCGGCCGCCGAAGGCAACTGGTTCAGCCGTGTGCAAAATATTGATCAGATGTTGATCAACACACCGCTTGCTCCTTACATAGAAAGCATCAAAACAAATTGGGTGGATTATGCCACTCGCGGAGCCCAGGCCATAAGCTTCTTTCTTTTTGACAATTTTAAAGAAATCACCCAGAACTCCGTCGGTTTCATATTCCGTTTTTTACTCATGCTCTACACACTGTATTTCTTCTTAAAAGATGGACCAGCCCTGCTCAACAAACTCATGCGACTTTCTCCATTGGGTGATGATTACGAAACAATGCTTTATCAAAAATTTACTTCCACCGCGCGCGCCACATTAAAGGGTACGTTGTTGGTCGGCGGCGTCCAAGGAATTTTAGCTGGATTACTTTTCTGGGCCACTGGAGTTAACGGTGCCCTAATTCTGGGGGTATTAACCACTGCCTTTGCGGTTATCCCGGCTCTTGGCTCTTTTATTGTCTGGCTTCCAATCGGAGTTGTTACAATTATCATGGGCAACGTGTGGCAAGGCGTTACAATTCTCATTGTCGGAATTCTCGTAATTAGCACAATTGATAATTTTTTGCGTCCGGTTCTGGTTGGCAAAGATATTCAAATGCACCCGCTTCTCGTGCTTTTTTCCACTTTGGGTGGCATATTCTTATTTGGCGTTTCCGGATTTATCATTGGCCCAATTCTTGCCGCGCTCTGCATGTCGGTAGTAACAATCTACGAACATCATTTTAAAGGCGAATTGAAAAATAACTAACAAAAATAGACAAAACTAAAATCCGTCCTGAGCTCAGTCAAAGGACGGATTTTTAGTGCCCGGGGCGGGAATCTCCGCCTCAACGGCGGATGGGCCGATGAGGCCCAGAACCCATTAGTGCCGCTGGCCGGAATCGAACCGGCAAGACCTTACGGTCAATAGATTTTAAGTCTATCGTGTTTACCAATTTCACCACAGCGGCATTGTGAGAATTATTATACCAAAACACTTAAAAAAATCAAGCCCCACCTTCGTTCCGACACAGTCGGAACTACGGCGGGCAGGCCTTGTCATTTATTTTTAACAAATGGTATAATACAGATGTAAAGGACTTTATGAACTTTACAAACTTTCTAACTTTTCAAACTCTCAACAATATGCAAGTCAAAGACATAATGTATACAGACGTGGCCTGCCTTAAACCAAGCACGACCTTCCTAGAGGCCGCAGAGCTTTTTCTAAAGCATAAAATCAGTGGCGCGCCAGTGGTTGACGATTCGGGTAAGATTATCGGCGTCTTATCAGAAAAAGACCTGTTTAGAGCAATGTACCCAAGCTTCAAAAGCTTTTACTCCAACCCGACACCGTATGTAAACCATGAGGATGAACTGGAAGATTCAGCCAAGGATGCGGCTAAAAAGATTGTTGAAGAAATTATGGTTAAAAGAGTAATTACAGCAACACCAGAAACCAACATACTTAAAATCGGCGGCATGATGATAGCCACCGGTATCCATCGCGTACCAGTGGTAGAGAATGGCAAGGTGATTGGCATGGTATCCCGTGGAACGATTTATCGAGCAATACTCCAAGCTACATTTCCGAAATTAAGAGATTAGGTAACAAAAAACCCGCCGAAAGGCGGGTTTTAGTTTTAGACTTGTTCGGCTTTGGCTCGCAGTTTTTCTCTGTCCGTGAGTTGTTGAGTGTATTCTTCAAATGCCTCCATCTGTCCTGCTAGTTTATTTGCTTCTTCAATTTTTCCTTTGGCGCCCAATTTTTCTTTTTCTTTCACTAAATAGTCCAACACAATATTCTCATTGCCTTCCGGCAGGTTAGTTATTAAACCGTAAGTTTTCTCATCTTCTTTGTCTTCCTTAACTTTGAGGTGGGTAAACCAGCCGAGTTTAATTGATTTTACAATCGGGAGTAAATCATCTATTCGGTCGGTAATTTTCTGCATGGATTCTGAAAATTTTTCCATGTTAACACGCCCCTTTTCCGCGTATGGGCCCGGCTGAATTTCGTCCGCCGCGTCGCCAAACAAACGCTGACCCTCTTCAAGCGCCTCCTGATCTTTCAAGGCCTGCCCAGCCGCACGCATCTCAACCTTAAATTCATCCACTTTGCCGGCCTTCTTGTTGTGTTCTTTTTCATAACCTGCCACCAACTTGTCTGCATCGGCTTTTCCTTTTTCGGCACGTTTCCTAATTTTCTCTAAAACCTTGGGATCTGTAATTTTTGCATCCACCTTGACGGAATCATGTTCTATTTGGGCATTTTCTTCGGCTGTCTTTCTGACACTGTATGCAGAAGATTGAATTCTGGCCGCCTCCATTTCTGGACTCTCTGCCGGTTTTTCCATCATACGCTTGGCTTCTTCGCTCCATTTTGGACCTTCTTTTGCAAGTATCCTCTCATCCTCAATTTCTTCTTCTGCTTTTCTCATTTCCTCTTTAAACCATTTTTTGTCTTGTTTTTTCATCATTGCTTCACCTTGTGCTTCAGCACGAAAGTCAGCCGGAGTTTTATCAGAGTCGGCTCGCATTTGACTGAACTTGGCAGAGACACGTTCATCGTGAGTAGTTGTAAATAGGGATTTAAATTTACCCCATAAACCCGTTGGTTTTGGTGTGGAATCAACTCTGGTAGCCATAGCAGCCAATTGGGCATCTGCCGGTGGAATGGTGACATCAACATTTCGTTGTGGAATAGGTATTGGGGCATTTTTTTTTGCCTCTACTATTTTTCTCAATTGCTCGTCTTGTTCAGGAGTTGGATAAAGATCACTAAACGGAATTGTTGGCTCTGCAGATTCTTCGATACTTTCTCCAATCTCTGTTTTTGGCAAGCCAATTTCTTGTCGTACTTCAGCAATTCTTCCGCCAGATTTGGTTGCATCTGATTGTCTTTTCCTCGCCAAATCACGAGCGGCTTTCTTAGCCTGCTTTTCTCTAGCCTCTCTTGCTTTCCGGTCCTTCTTACTCTCTTTGGCTTTTCCCTCTTCTTTAAATTCCATAATTGTTGCGCCCTCATTTCTGGTTGTTGCCAACTCTTCAGGCATTCCAACAGCTAAATTATCTACATTTCTTGGAGTCATATATTTTATCTTAAAAATGATATCTATATTAATAATATCACATTTTTTTGTTTTTGGCAAGTGCACTTGACAGAATTCTTGTTTTGGTCTATATTATCTTGTTCCCCCAGAACAGGAAGGAGGTGCATTATGGCGCACCGAGCTTTTGATGCCCTCCTTCGTGGGGGGCGGACAAGACAAGAAGACCGTTTTAGGATCTTTAAGCAGGAGCTCGTGGGGGATGTCCTCACAATCCTGTTTGAGGATCAAGAACGCGGGGCGGCTCCATTACCGCTTCGAGAGTGGGTTGAGGCAGTTCTCAAATTGCCAGAGACCGTCCTCGGAGACGATGGACAGGTGGTGATCGTGGACGCGATCCAAGATGTTCTCATCGGCAAACCATGGGAAGAGCCAGAGGTCGTCGGTGACATCATGGTCGTTTTCCGGGTCCACGATTGGACCCGTGACCGCGAAGAAAGGCGGCCAGACAAGGGCGAAGCGCACGGCTCAATGGGGAACGTCGTGCAACTTCGAAGGAGATAGAGCGCGGTCATAAGATCGCGCTTCTCCATTTTTATGGCCCGCTTTTGTCATGGCTTCAGCGAGGCAAGGGTTGAAATTTTATTGAATAGAGGGTAAGATGTGGATATGAAATACCATATTATCACCTTTGGCTGTCAGATGAATAAGAGCGATTCAGAAAAAATTGAATCAGTTTTGTTGTTTGCGGGTCTGAAAAAAGCCGAGGGGCCGGAAGAGGCGGATGTGGTGATAATAAATAGCTGTTCGGTCCGCGAGTCGGCCGAACATCGGGTAATGGGCCATGTGCATAACTTGAATTTACTTAAAAAACAAAATCCAAATTTAAAGATTGCTTTGACTGGCTGTATGCCGGGGCGGGATAAAGATGGAAAAATAAGGGCTAGGCTGGAAGAAGTTGACTTTTATTTTCCGATTTTTGAAATAGTTAGATTACCAGAAATGTTGGAACTTAAATCCACTAATAAAAATTATTTATCGGTAAGACCAGTTAGTGAGATAAAGTACAAAGCTTTTGTAACCATTCAGACCGGCTGTGAGCAATATTGCACCTATTGCGTTGTGCCTTATGCCCGGGGCAGAGAAGTTAATCGGTCAGTTAAAGACATTTTGGCAGAAATTAAAGACTTGGCGCAAAAAGGCTGTGTGGAAGTTACTTTGCTTGGTCAAATTGTCAATAATTATATTGCGCCTGACTTAGAAAATTTTTCCAAAAATAATCCTTATAAAAAAAGTGACTTTGCCAAACTGTTGTGGGAAGTGAATCAAATTGATGGCATCAAAAGGATCCATTGGACTGGCCCGCATCCGGCTTATATGACTGACGAAGTAATAGATGCTCTCACTTTGCCCAATCAGGTTAATTTTTTGCATTTGCCGGTGCAGTCTGGCAGTAATGAAATTTTACGCAAAATGAATCGCAAACATACCCGCGAGTTTTATCTAGATTTGATTAAAAAAATTAAAGCCAAAAAACCAGACATCGCCATTGGTACTGACATTATCGTTGGTTTTTGCGGTGAGACAGAAAAAGATTTTCAAGACACAGTGGATTTGTATAAACAGTGTGATTTTGATATTGTCTATTTGGCCCAATACTCAAACCGTTCTGGCACTGCCGCGGCCAAGGCGTTTAAAGACGATATTTCTCACGCCGAAAAAGAAAAACGCTGGTTTATTTTACAGCATTTAATGGAAGAAATTGTTGGCAGGAAAAATCAAAAGTATGTTGGTCAAGTAGTGTCTGTTTTAGTAGATAGTTGTAAAGACGGTGTTTGCGTCGGTAATTCTAGTGAAATGAAAATGGTGCAATTTGATGGAGATCCGGGCTTGATAGAAAGGGTTGTTGATGTTAGAATAGAAGAGGCAAAGGAGTGGATTTTGTACGGTGTGTTATTAAGACAAAAATAAAAACTTTTTCTCGCGCTGAACTCGCTCGCTAGCGCTCGCTCAAACAGCAGTCGCTTCAAAAAAGTCATTATTTTTGTCTTTAATTATGACAGAAGAAAACAAACCACTATCAAAAGTTGTCGTTTTGGTGGGACCAACGGCCAGCGGTAAAACCGACTGGAGTCTTAGGTTGGCAAAAAAATACAACGGTGAAATTATAATGGCTGACTCGCGCCAAGTTTACAAAAAAATGGATATTGGCACAGCCAAAGAGCCCGGCGAATGGAAAAGAGTCGGATTGCATAAAATTTTTCATATACAAGACATACCGCATCATTTGGTGGATTTTTTAGATCCTGGAAAGTTTTTTACAGTTACAGAATTTAAGGGGGAAGCAATAAAATATATTACTGACGCAATTAAAAAAGAACACACACCAATAGTGGCCGGCGGCACAGGTTTATATATTCATGGTTTAGTAGATAATCTACAAGTGCCCAAGGTGGCGCCAAATAAAAAATTACGCGATAGTTTGGATAAAAAAAGCAGTGATGAATTAATGCAGTGGCTAGAAAAATTGGATCCAGTTACAGCCCAAACAGTTGACCGGCTAAACAAACGCCGCGTAGTACGCGCTTTAGAAGTCTGTATTCTAAGCGGCATTCCATTTTCTGAACAACAGAAAAAGGGTGAACCGCTCTTTAATTTCTTACAGATAGGCATAGAAGTGCCACGGGAAATTCTATTTGAACGAATTAATAACCGAATGGACAAAATGATGCAATTGGGTTTGCTCAAGGAAGTGGAAAACTTAATCAAACAAAAGTATAGTTGGGATTTGCCCAGTTTAAGCGGCATAGGTTATCGCCAATTCAAACCATATTTTGATGGTGAAGCAAACCTAGAGCAGGTGGTAGAGTGGCTCAAACGCGATAGCCGGCGCTATGCCAAACGGCAATTAACCTGGTTCAAACGCGACCCAAGAATCAAATGGGTAACAGAATATGAGGAGGCGGAAAAGTTGGTAGAAGAATTCTTAAAATAATATGCCAAATCTTCCATCAGTACTCCCCGGTTCTAGCCATGCACCAGCCTCCATGTCTTTGGGGCGATTAAACATATCCAGAAAAACCTCAATTTTCAGTCAAGCAGATAATAAAAACAAAGCAGTCACATCTATTAGTGATTTAAGCCAAAAAAGAAAAACCCCATCGTCTTCGATTTTTGATGATCATAGAGAAAACAAAACCTCAATATTTTCACGCCCAACCAATTCTACCACTTCAATTAATCGTCCAGAAAAAGAAACGTCCACTCTAGAGACTGACGACCTGCGCTATAACTATGTCAGACGATTAATTAAATCGCGCCAAGCCCAGGAACAGAAAGAAGCGGCTCAAAAAGGTTTGACCGTAACTAAAGATGGCAAAACCTTGGCGACCACACCAGCCAACGAAAAATTCAAAATGCATTTAGGCACTGGCGCCAGCTTTCATCGCGGCTTACGCGGTGGATTAGACAAGACATTGAAAAGAATGGTAAAGAAAAATCGGCAGACAATGAAAAATATTTCCGCAACAGACCGTAAAATACTGGGAGACATAATCTCCAAACATGCGGCCAACCGAACCACCGGAGTCGGTTATGGTTGGAGTGATAAGAAGAGAATGAAGAATGAAGTGCAACAATTATACGAATCGCACCACATTAGCAAAGCAGACATGCAAGACTTCAAAACAATTATTGAGCAATTAAAATAAGCCTCGCACGCAACAACTTTTCCACTACTTTCGGATCCGCGCTTCCTTCCGTCGCTTTCATCACCATACCAATTAAAAATTTTATGATTGGTTCTTTGCCGGATTTGAATTCTGCCACTTGTTTGGGGTAGCTTTTTATCACCTCGCCAATCACAGCTCCAATTTTTTCCTCATCAATAACCTGACCCCACCCCTTTTCTTCCATCAAATGTGTTGGGTCGTGATCTCGCTCAGATCCAGCCATAATCACAAGTATTTTCAAGGCATTAGTTGAATTGACGCGGTTAGTATAGATTAAAGCAATCAATTCAGCAAAATTTTCGGCGCTAAAATTTACCTCTCTAATTTCCAAATTTTTTTCTTTCAATATCCCGAGAAGTTTTGATGTAATCCAACCGCCGGCTAAACGAGCGACTGTTTGCGGAACATTCTCTGCTTTGTTCTTAGCCCCAGCACCAGACTCACTTCGTTCGTCGGTGCGGGGTAAATCTCTCGGCAAAGAATTAATCCACTCATAAAGTTCGGTCATAACTTCTTCGGCAAAATCAGCTAGATCAATATCACTGGTAAGAATTTGAGCATCAGAGTAAGAAAAACCATATTCTTCGTGAAATCGTTGACGTTTTTTCTGCGGCAATTCCGGCAACTTGATTTTACCAGCGATTTTTTCAGGATGAAACGGCGGAATATCCGGTTCTGGAAAATAACGATAGTCAGTAGCGTTCTCTTTGATTCTCTGGCTGACTGTAGTTCCCCCATCTTTTGTGTCAACCCACCCTCTTGTTTCTTGCGGCCACACCTTTCCATTGTCAGCCATTTCTGTTTGTCTTTCAATTTCTAAATTGATAGATTTTTCAACAGCACGAAAAGAATTGATATTTTTTATTTCAACTTTGTTATTTAATTTGTAGTTATTCAGTGGTTTAACCTCACCATCAATTATTTCAAACCTGCCTTCTTCCTGTACAGACACATTAACTTCACAACGCATGTGCCCCTTTTCCATATCCGCGTCGCTTACACCAAGATAGCGAAAAAGGGTGCGGAGTTCTTGGCAGTAAACTTTTGCTTCCAGCGCTGTTTTAAAATCAGGATCGGTTACAATCTCTACCAAAGGGGTGCCGGCACGATTAAAATCAACCAGAGTCTCACCAGCGGCGGTATGCAACAATTTCGCCGTATCTTCCTCTAGATGAACCCTGGTGATGCCAATTCTGGCTTCTTCACGAATGTTATCATTCAGTGGAAATTCCAAAGTTATCAGTCCGTGTTCCGCAACCGGTTCATCATATTGCGAAATTTGATAAGCTTTGGGTAAATCAGGATAAAAATAATGCTTGCGATCAAATTTGGATAATTTACGAATTGAACACCCCAGTGCTTTGCCAATTTTTACAGTCCACCCAATTGCTGTCTTGTTTGGTACTGGCAAAGTGCCGGGTTGCGCCGTACAAATTTCACAAATATTAACATTCGGTTCGCGCGCATCAGGATCATTTTTACAACCACAAAACATCTTGGACTTTGTTTTAAGTTCAACATGCACCTCCATGCCAATAATTGGTACGTATTTCACAACTTAATTAATTTACATCAACTGCCTGTTGCTCTATAATTGCCGGCACATTTTTTGTTTCATTATATAAAATTACTCCAACAGTTAATGCCGCCGGCATAGCAAGATAATTAATTATTATGTCAATAATAGAACTAATCATATTGCCAACATCACCAGTAAAATGCGCAACTGTGGCAAAAATAATATCAATCACCAATAACACCGCGTAGATAACAAACACAGGAACCACCACTCGAAGTGCAATATCCCACCAGCGTCCAGCCACCCGTTTCTGGCTTTCCGCCAAAGCTTCTTTGGCAGGTTTGTTTTCTAAAACAGTAATAAAAACACTAAAAATCAAACTAATTGAATAGTATGTCAAATGTAAAACCGCATAAACCATCCAACAAAACAAAACAATAGTTAATGCCGTTGATACAAATGTTGATAAGTAATCAGTGTAATAAATACGAGAAAGTATCGCGATCATAAAAATTAAGAGCGGCCAACCGGAATACAATCCACTTAAAATCGAAGTTATTGCTCCTTTAACAATAATATGCCTCGTGTCAATCAACACGTCCCTCTCCGTTGTTACTGGTGTATTATTGTACAAACAGCTAATCACCTTAATTAAAGCAAAATAAAACCAGATACTTAAAATAATCAAAATTATATAGATAATAGTCACGAGTGGAATACCGATATAAATAATAGTTTTATCATAACTACCCATATCGGCCGCGCTCTTAAATAGATAAGAGGTCATAATCGCACCAAATATCCCAGGTAATAATGCTAAAACCAAATACTTTAAAACTACCCAAAAGTGGTTCTTATATATTTCTACTGTTTTTTTGATAATATCACCGATTGAGATTAACATATGATTGAAAGTTGTAAAGTTATAAAGTTGTAAAGTTATAAAGTTTTTTGAGTAATTGCCAGATTTTGTCGTGTATTTCTTTTGGCGGTAAGAGTCGACTTTCTCTCACGCATTCAACGAGTTTGTAATCCTTGAACGTTTTGGCGATTTGGAGGTAGGCGTGTTCCGCGTCAGATAGGTGATTTAAATCATCTTCGTGGATGTCGCGTTTTTTGCCGTGTAAATATTCACGTTCGCCTTTCTTGTCTACTAGTTCTTGCGATATTTTGGGTGTGACATGCAAAATAATGCTGATATCCGGTTTAGGAAGGCCGAATATATTATACTCTAAATTGTAATCCCACGCAAAGTATTTTTTACGTTCTGATTTATTTGAAATTTTACCACCCTGATGCGCCAAATTTGAACCGACATATCTGTTGCACACCACAATTTTGCCTTGTTTTAGCCATTTTTTTATATCAAATGAGGCGGCATAGCGATCAAGCGCGTAAAACATAGAAGCGCGATAAGGCCCAACTTCTCGCGCGCTGCCGAATTTTCCATTCAAATAATCCTCAACCAACGCCGAACTTTTGTTGCCATAGCGCGGAAAACTGATCTCTTGAACTTTATTCCCGAGTTTTTTTAGACGTTTTACTAAAATTTTGGTCTGCAATGTCTTGCCAGAACCGTCTGTACCTTCGATTAGGATAAAAAGACCTTTCATAGTTTAGTGTAGATTGTAAATCTGAACCCTTTGTGTTTCTTTTCACTTATCACCTTCCATTTTTTACTATCAATAGGGGGAAAGAAAGTGTCTCCATCAACTTCCTTATCAACGTGAGTAATATATAGTGTGTCGGCCGAGTTGACTGTTTGCGCGTATAAGCTGGCTCCGCCGATGACAAACACATCCTCATTCGCGTATTTTTTTACTGCTTCTTCCCAATTGCTAAAAATTTCCACGCTTTCCGGCGCTTTGTAATCAGCGTTGCGTGTTATAACAATGTTTTTTCGTCCTGGCAATGGCTTGCCGAGGTAACCCAAAATGGACTCAAATGTTTTTCGGCCCATCATTACTGTCTTGCCTTTTGTTATTTCTTTGAAGTGTTTTAGGTCTTCCGGGATATTCCAAGGCAGCTTATTATCTTTTCCTATGCAATTATTTTTTGAGATTGCCACTATGAGTGAAAGCATAATGTTGTTGGTAGTATTGTCATTCCGAGCGAAGTGAGGAATCTTTCCTCTCTTTGACTCGCCTATAAAGAATAAAATTTTTCTTTCTCATACTCGTCTTCTAACAGAAAGATCCCTCACCCATCGGGGTTCGGGATGACACTTCGACCCTACACAGCAATAGGAAACTGTATTCTGGGATATGATTGATAATCTAAAAGTTCTGTCTCCGTATATTGCCAATCAAAAATTGATTTAAAATTAGGAGTGTTGATGTGTGGCAGTGGATATTTGTTTGTATCTCTGGCAAGTTGTTCTTTAGCGCCATCTACGTGATTTAAAAATAGATGCACATCGGCCAAAAAACCAATCAAGCGTCCTTCTCTAAGTCCGGCCTCTTTAGCAATTAAGTGAAGTAAAAGCGCGTAACTGGCAATGTTGAATGGCAACCCCAACATAATATCAATTGAGCGCTGATTCCAGAGCAAATTCAGCCGACCATTGGTTACTGTCAATTGAAAACCATAATGACATGGCGGCAGGGCCATCTGGTCAAGCATCAGCGGGTTCCACGCCATAACAATCATGCGGCGGTCATTTGGATTGGCCTTTAGTGTTTCAATTACTTTTTTGAGTTGATCAACACCTTGTCCTGTGTAATCAGTGTCATAATTTACATATGGCGCGTTAAAATGACGCCATTGAAATCCATAAACAGCCCCGAGATCTCTTTCCGCGGCCATTTTTTTCTTGGTTTCTTCATCATGAGCATACGGAACTTTTTTTGGATTGCACCACTCGTCCCAGATGTGGCAGTTGCGGTCTAAAAGCCATTGTTTATCTGTAATACCCTTGATAAAAAATTCCAATTCAGCGCCTATAATTTTGAATGGCATCTTTTTGGTTGTCAAAAGCGGGAAGCCGTTGCTCATGTCATGTTCAAACATGGCGCCAGCAATCGTGTGGGCGTCAGTGCCTTGGCGAGTGGATTTAATCTCGCCCTCACTTAAAACACGTTGGACTATATCTAAATATGATTTCATATTATTTACCGGTTGAACCGAAACGACCACCACCTCGTGAGCTATCAGAAAGTTCTGTGACTTCCTCTAATTCTCCAATTATGATTGGATATAAAATTAGCTGGGCAATTTTTTGCCCTTTGGCGATTTTTACCGGCTCTTGGCCAAGATTAATCAATTGTGCGTTGTATTCTCCACGATAACCGGCGTCGTAAACACCGCCCATGGTGTGAATGCCGTAATGATTTGGCAAACTGCTTTTATCTTTTACAATCGCGGCATAACCAATCGGGAACTCCAACGCAAAACCGAGGTCAAAAATTTTTCTTTCGCCAATTTTTAATTCATAATCTTCCAAAGAGTGCAGATCCATACCAACATCGCCCGGATGAGCATAGGTGGGAAGAGTAGCTTCTGGTTTTAGACGTTTAATTTTTACTTTCATGTTTAATTTGTGTAAGCATTTTTTCAATTTGCTCAATAAATTCATCTTTGGTGTCATTATTTGTGAGCGTGTATTTCGCCTGTTTTCCAAGCTCTTTGATTGTGTTATCTGCTTCGGCTTCCTCGTCCTTTAAAAATTGTTCAAAAGTTTTTTCTTTGTCGCCTGGATTGGAGGCCCTGTCAGTTGTTCTTTGCCATCTGATTTTTGGGTCAGCAGTGATATAGATTAAATTAAATCCGGGAAGCTCTTCAAGCTGTACAATGTCAGATGGCCGTCTAATGCCATCGGCTATAACAATTTCGTTTGGATCATTTTGCACGTCCTTGGCAATTACTTTTCCCATAATTTGTTGGTCAAAATTTTCACGGAGCAATGTGGATATTTTTTGCATGTTTTCTCGGCTATCTTCAATATACACTCGCTTAAGAATATCACGCAACATTTGTGAGTATAAATAAGAATTTACTCCATATTTTTCTTTTAGATATTTACTGATGGTGCTTTTTCCAGCCGCCAAATCGCCAACCAGACCAAGAATTATCTTATTGTTTGTCATATTTTTCTACTGTCTCATCAAAATAATTTAATTCGACGCCTGCTTGGCGGAACATTTCTTCAGAGTCGCCGCCAGCGTGATATTTTTTCTCGCATACTATTTTCTTGATGCCGGCATTGATAATCATTTTGGCGCAAACCGAACATGGCGTCATTTTGCAATATAATATGGCGCCGTCAATCGCCACCCCAAGCTTGGCGGCCTGCACAATCGCGTTTTGTTCCGCGTGAGCTGTGCGCACGCAGTGTTGTGTCTGATGTCCGTCTTCGTGCGTGGTGATTTTCATCTGGTGCCCCACTTCATCGCAGTGTGGAAGCCCTTTTGGCGAGCCCACATAGCCGGTGACTAAAATCTGCCTGTCCTTAGCGATTACGCACCCGGAACGACCCCTGTCGCACGTAGCGCGCTTTGCCACGGCCTTGGCCACCTCCATAAAGTACTCATCCCAGCTGGGACGGGTGTATTTTTGTTTATCTTGTTCCATATTTTATTGGTTAAAATCATAGGGTAGTGTAACAAAAAACCACTCGCGAGGCAAGTGGTCGTCGTGTTTGGTGGTTTAGTTGTATTTTGGTAAAATTTCTATAATGCCTTTGCTGGCGTTCATTTGAATGACATTGCCGGTTTTTAGTTTTTTAGTGGCGTCTCTGACCTGCATGATGCACGGTTTACCTAATTCTCTAACAATCAGCGCGGCATGACACAATATTGTGCCCTCTTCGGTTATTATACCCCCGGCTTTTTCCATGAGGGGCAGGTACTCTAGGGTTATCATTTTACAAACCAGGATGTCATTAAAATTAAACTCTGTATCGTGGGGGGTTTTGACTACCCTAACCACCCCGATCGCCTGGCCACCGTTGGCGCACAACCCGTTTAGTTCTCTTTGCGTTTTTTTTATGTTATTAAGTATGTTAAAGTCTTTAAATGTAATTGACTGGTAACGATTGTAATCTGTGTATTTTATACCTTCTTTGGGCCATACAGTAAATTCAAAGTATCCTTTCATATATCTATCCGAGTTGAAAGAAGTGTTTAATTTTTGTTTAAGGAGTCTTCGCTTGCGAACGTCATTGACGCGAATTTTACTGAGGGCTTGTTTCAAAATTATTTCTTCTTCCGTGTGTTTCTTTTTGGAAAAATACCACTTAGAGGCTTCGACAGAAAATATTAGGGGTCTTTTTTTATATTTGCCTTGTATCAGTTGTCTTAAACCACCCCTGGTGATTTCGCCCCAAATATGTTTATCGTCTACGATAAATATAGATGCCCATTTTAAATTTGGGCAACGCGGCACAATTTGTGCAGTGTACAAATTGGGGTCAATTTTTTGTTTTTCAAACCATCTTAACTTGTCTTTTAGCGGGCCGCCTTTTCTTCTTAGCTTTGGCAGGGTTGAAATTTTGGGAGTCAGTCGCAGAATACAATTTTTTTTTCCCTGTTTTTGTGACGCCTGTCTAAACAACGGGGAACGATTGTTTATGTCGTCCACCGTTAAATTGAATGGCCGCGTAAACGGTAGGTTTATTATGTCGTGTACCAAAGATAGTCGTTCATACTTGTAGTTATCTTCCTGCAAAAACACATTTGAATGCGGAGTTTGTATCTGGCTAATCCATTCAGTTATAGAAGGGGCCGCTTGTTTGACATATTTTTTTTTGATTTGTTTTTTTTTATACATAAAGATGAATATTTTGTGATATTGCATCAATAATCTTTTTTGCGGTTGCAATGGCATAAATTGGACGGCGACTCGAACTGGTTTCTTTACTCAGTACAATTCCTGCCACTCCGTCTAACACACTGTTCGTGAGGTCTGATATTTCCGCGCGGTTGGGGATAAAGTTATCATTGGTGCTGTCCAGTATTTGAGTCGAGATTATGACTGGCTTAGCATATTTTTTAGCAATAGCCATTATTTTTTTCTGGTACAAACCCATCTTTTCGAACGGCATGTTTACCCCCAATTCCCCTCTATCGATCAAAATCATACTATAAAATTTATCGTTACACACCGCCTCCAACTCGACTGTCGTAATCTCTCTTTCAATTTTTACTATTATGTAACTCGACAGTGCCACCCGTTTAAACTCCGGCTGATTTTTTAGTGTGGTGTTGAAGTCTTCATCAAGATAGGAAATCGCAATATAGTTTGGGCCGTAGACGGCGAGTTTGTCCGCGGTTTCTTTATAGATGGAAAGCATCTCCGCGTTGTCTATGTAAGTACCGTTATTAAATGTCTGTCTCGCTTTTATCATTCCATTATTTAAGATTTTTATTTTTATGGCGTCCTTATTCAGTATTTCCATCACTTGCATGGAGACTCGGCCGTTCGCTATGTAGACGGTTTGATGAATACGAACTTTTTCACCCAAGTTAGACACATTAACCGGCAAAAATTCGTTGCAATCAGATGAATAGGGAGCTGATTGAAGGATTAGTTCTTGATTTTCCTGAACGCCAAATATTTGATTTTCAAAATCACCGAGACGTATTTTGTTTAACGGAAAATCAACCAAAAGTTTTATGTTGCTATGGAGATCATCTTTGGCTTGTTGCAGAGTGGCTAAATGGTTTGCGGACAGAGAAAGCGGGTAATAGGATAAATTATAACGTAAGATGTCCGCTCCCGCGAGTATCATTTTTTTTATTCGTCCTTCATCAACACCATGTATACCTACGGTGGCAATAATAAACATACTTTAACAAAAACCGCCCAATGACAGGCGGCTTAGAGAGTTTAATTGATTTCAACTTTCATACTTGGCCCCATTGTACTAGTCAGATGTATCGCCTCAATATACGAACCTTTTGCTGAATTTGGCTTGGCCTTTTTAAGAGCATCTAA
>Ga0208373_1001862_pt1 | contig 25655 bp, 27 predicted proteins | sample RifOxyC2_FD_184036 | JGI IMG/M metagenome (GOLD analysis project Ga0208373, IMG submission 184036) | Soil microbial communities from Rifle, Colorado - Rifle Oxygen_injection C2 (SPAdes) | ecosystem: Environmental > Terrestrial > Deep subsurface > Rock core/Sediment | place: Rifle, Colorado... | reverse complement strand
GGCTGCCATATCAAACCGGCACAGGGCGGCCGCCTCCGCCGCCGCAACCGCGACTTCAATTCCTATTCGTTTTCCCATTCGCTATCCCTCCTCATTCGCCATCTTGATGGCGCCTGTCCAGCACTCTTTCGCACAGATCCCGCAGCCTTTGCAGTAATCCAGATTCGCCTCGAAAAATCCGTCGGCATCCTCGGTTACGCAACCCTCCGGGCAGTATATGTAGCACAGGCCGCACTTTATGCATTTCACTTTATCCCAGAGCGGACGTTTGGCCCTCCAGCTTCCGGTATGATATTCCGAGGCGCTTCCCGGACGGAACACCATGCAGCCGGGATTGACCTCCTGCCATGTTTCAGGCCATTTCTTGTCTGACATCGTGATACCTCAAGAGTTATTTTTATCCTGCGTTGATAATCCTGACCTCTTCGTAGGCCCGCTTCGCGGCATTTTGATTCTTCATCGCAATTCTGCCGAATCTCTCCTTGATCGGATTGTCAAGCGATTCCAGTTTAACCGCGGCCGACATCCGGACCACGGCGCCGAGCATGGTCGTATTGGTGATGGGAACACCGAGCTCCTTCCACGCAATTCCCGTGGCGTCGCAGACGGCGATTCTTCCCTCGAATTTGATATTGGCCCTGAGTTCTTCCAGGCTCTTGGTCGTGTTGATAATCAACACCCCCGACGCCTTAAGTCCTTCCGCAACATCCACCATTGCGATCAGGCTTTCGTCAAGAACCACAACAACATCCGGGTTGTAAATCCCCGAACGGATCTTTATCTGCTTCTCGTCAACCCGGTTAAAGGCCGCGACCGGCGCCCCGCGTCGCTCCGGGCCGAAACTGGGGAAACCTTGCGCAAATTTTCCCTCGCCAATGGCCGACAGGGCCAGCAGTTCCACCGAAGTGACCGCGCCCTGACCGCCTCTCCCATGCCATCTGATTTCTAACATTCGTCAAATCTCCCGTGTTAATTGACCCTTAAAATAGCGCGTCCCTCATATAATACATGGAAACGGCTGTCAACAGTGGATTTATGCACTTCTCCTGAATTCAAGGCTCTTGGCAAGCGTCATCTTGTCTGTATAGCGAAGATCGCCACCCATGGGGATGCCAAAGGCTATCCGGCTTACCTTGATATCCCGTTCCCGGAGAAGCCGGGAAATCAGCAAGGCGGTAGCCTCTCCCGATGTGTCCGGATTGGTTGCAATGATAACCTCTGCGATCGGCTGTCTGGAAACACGTTCCAGAAGCTCGGCGATGCGAAGCTTGTCCGGCCCTATCCCGTCGAGAGGGGAAATCGCGCCGTGCAGGACATGATAAGCCCCATGATATTCCCCGCTTGCCTCCAGCGCAATAAGCGAATCAGGATCTTCGACAACGCAGATGAGCGACTGATCGCGCCGCTGATCGGTGCAGATATCACAGAGTTCCCCTTCCGCCAGATTGAAACAGGTCGAACAAAGGCGGATCTTGCGCTTGACGTCGAGCAGGCTCTCGGCAAAAAAGCGGACTTCCTCCTCCGACGACCGCAGCACATGGTTGGCCAGACGCGCCGCCGTCTTCTCGCCGATCCCGGGAAATTTGGAAAACTCCTTGATAAGATTCCTTATGGGGAGTGCATAACCTGACATTTTGCACCCTATGCCAGACCCGGGATCTGAAGACCGCCGGTTATCTTGCCCATCTCGGTCGCAGCCAGCTCCTGTGCCTTGCGAACCCCTTCGTTGACCGCCGCGACGACCAGATCCTGCAGCATCTCGACATCTTCAGGATTCACAACCTCTTTTTCGATCTTCAGGGAAAGTATCATAAACCTGCCGTTGACGGTGACTGAAACCATCCCGCCTCCCGCCGAAGCCTCCACGGTCTTTTCCGCCAGTTCCTCCTGCAGCTTCATAACGTTTTCCTGCATCTTCTTGGCCTGTTTCATTATGTTTCCAAAATTCTGCACCGATTTTACCTCCTCGCCTCTTAAAATAACTTCCCTAAACCCCCTGCCACCGACGGGGACCGGTTTTCTTTTCCGGGCACCCCCTGTTCACTTCCCTGACAGGTCATCCTGTTCCAGTTGTGGACATTAAGCTTCGCTTTCCTCATCCGGCGGCACAATCTCTGAAATGATCGCAGGGGATATGGAAACCGGGTTTTCGCGCACCTTCACCTCCCTGACCTCCGCACCGGGAAAGACATCAAGAATCTTCCGAACCAGGGGATGGGAGAGCGCCTCATGGCGAATTTCCCTGTTTTGATTATTTTTTTCCGCCAGGTTATTTCCTTTTAGTCCATTTTCACCGCCAGCCGGCATAACAGTTTCTATCTCCAGCCTTGTTTCTCTTTTCCAAAACTGCCCGCAGTAATCTGCCAGCTTATCCTTGTGCCGGGAAACATCGTTGTAGAAAAGGTAACCTTTTTCAAAACCTATCCGGAGAAATCCCTCTTCACAATAGAGACATTGTCCCTGCTGGAGCTTCGCGGAAAGGGCGGGATCATGCTGCTTCAGGAATTCCTTGAAGCCCTCCCAGCCCTTCCCCACACTCAGGCCTTCTCCAGCCTGCCCTCCGCCGGACGGAATTCCGTCTTTTCCGTTTCGTTCCGGAGGGGCGCCATAAGCGGGGCGCTCCTCCCTTGCGGCTGCCGCCACGGATGTGCCATATTTCTCTGCAGGGCTTCCCCCGCGGGCATCCTTCCGGGGCAAAGAAACGGCATCACCCTTTGCCTTTTCGCCGCTCAGGCGTATTTCCAGCCCTTCCATCCGCTGAATAATCGCTTCCAGAGGGATGATCTGTTCCAGATATGCCATCCGGCAGAGAACCGCCTCCAAATTCAGGCGGGGGTTCTGACTCCGGCGAACATTTTCCTCCTCTGCCATCAGTATCTCCAGGAGGCGCTGCAGGGTTCCCGCTTCCTGCCCCTCGGCCTGTTGCCGCAGTTGAATCTTCTCCTCCCCGGGGATGTCGATCAGAGAGTTGTTATCGTTTACAATTTTTACGAGCAGCAGGTTGCGGAAATGGTTAAGAAGGGCTTGGTAAAAATAGCGCATATCGAGGCCATAATAGTAGGCCTCGTCGATGATCTTCAGGCAGCGGCCGGCGTCGCGGGCAAATACCGCCCCGGACAAAACGAGCAGGAAGCGGCGATCGGAACGACCGATAATTTCCTCTACCGCCTCATCTTTGATCCGGGTCCCCGCATAGGAAATTACCTGATCGAAGATGCTCTGAGAATCGCGCAGACTGCCGTCGCCCGCCTCGGCAATCCAGGAAAGGGCGCTGTCGCTGATGTCGATATTTTCCGAGGACGCTATCCCCCGGAGATTTTCCTTTATCAGCATCTGGGAAATCCGCCGGAAGTCGAAACACTGACAGCGGGAGCGGATAGTGGCCGGCACCTTGTTCGTTTCCGTCGTCGCGAAGATGAAGATCACATGGGCGGGCGGCTCTTCCAGGGTTTTGAGAAGCGCGTTAAACGCCTCCCTGGTGAGCATGTGGACCTCGTCAATGATGTAAATTTTGTAGCGGCCGGAAGCAGCGGAGAATTTCACGTTTTCACGCAGTTCGCGGATCTCGTCGATGCCCCGGTTGGAGGCGCCGTCTATCTCCCGGACATCGATGGCGTTTCCGTTCGTGATTTCACGGCAATGGACACATTCGTTACAAGGCGTCGGGGTCGGTCCCCCTTCACAGTTAAGGGCCTTCGCAAGTATCCGGGCAACCGATGTCTTGCCGATCCCGCGCGGTCCGCTGAAGAGAAAGGCATGGGCTATGCGCTTTTGGGAGATCGCATTTTGCAGCGTCCTTACGACATGCTCCTGGCCTGTTACCTCTTCAAATTTCTGGGGACGGCACTTTCGTGCCAGAACGCGGTATTCTTGCACAAACGCTCCTGCAAAAAAACTGATAAAAAAAAGGGATAGCCAGGTTTATCCGCAGCACACGCCGGTGACTGCTGCCGCTGCTTCCTTCCGGATCTGACGGGGTTGGCAGGCCGCCGTCGCACGGGACCCGGCTATCTTTCTGGTAAGAAGAGGCCTGGAAGCCCCTCGGGTATCAATGGCGGAGAGAGCGGGATTCGAACCCGCGGTACACCTTTGTGGGCGCACACACGATTTCCAGTCGTGCTCCTTCAGCCGCTCGGACATCTCTCCACGTTTTTTCCATAAAATAATTTTGCCCTTATATGAGTTTAACAATCTGTCTGTCAAGAAATTTGTAGCTGTGTGCAGCCCTGAAAAACCTCCTGACCAGTACATGGCGACTGGAAACTTACAGATGCGCCTCTTGCATCGGCACCCTCCTCGACCTGGAAATCGCCTTTAGTTATTCCTGCAGTCCTTAACCAAAATTTAGTTTTGCTTTTTGGCTCTTTTGTGACATAAACGCCCGGTAACAATCGTTTTGGATAGCAAAATACGGAGAAAGAGAAGGGCCTTACAAATGGGTTCTGTGGAAATAATCGCGATAGTCATTTTTTTAGCGACAATTACAGTAGTTATCACGGGTTGGTTCGACAGCGTTATCGCAGCCCTGTTAGGGGTCGCCGCGATGATCTGCTTCGGCGTCATGACGGACATCGATGCCTTCAAGTTTGTAGATTGGAACGTTATCGCCATCCTGCTTTCCATCTGGGTCATCTCCGGTTTTTTCGGAAGATCAGGTGTCCCCGCATACCTGTCGGCCGTGGTGCTGAAAATGTCCCGGGGCAATGTTCCGCTGTTTGTCGTCAGCGTCGGCGCCCTGGCCGGTCTCGTTTCGATGCTCATTGATAATGTTGTGGTCGTCTTGATGTTCGCCCCCGTCATCTTTCACGCCTGCAGGCGCTTCAAGCTTTCCGCCTTCGGGCCCGTTCTTTTCATGGGGCTTTGCGCGAACTTCATGGGAACGGCGCTGCTGTTGGGAGATTTGCCCCCGCAGATGCTCCACAGTGTTGCCAAGATCGAGTTCTCGGGGTTTATCTGGTTTATGGGAAGGCCCTCCTCCTTTTTCATCCTTCTTATTGCCTACATAATTACCTGCGCCTTCTTCTACTGGAAATTCAAAAAGGACTACCGCTCGGTCAAAATGGACGTTTCTTCCATGGAGGATGAGAATCCGCTCGATTACATCAAGGATAAACCATTCGCGATAATCTCCTGCGGAATCTTTATCCTGACCATCCTGGCCATGGCCTTCCGGGAGAAGTTGGGCGTTCACCTGGGTTTCATCGCTATGTGTGGCGCTTTGGCGAGTATCGTATTTTTCACGCTCTTCAAGAATCGCTTCACCGTGGAAATCCCCGATGTCGAGGAAATTCTGAAGGAACTCGACTGGCGTGCCATTTTCTTTTATGTATCATTATTTGCGCTGGTCGGCGGTCTCGACCACGCCGGCGTAATCAAGCTTATCGCAACAGCGATTACACCCATAATAAAAGAGAGTCTCATCGTCGGCAGCACCCTCGTGTACTGGCTCACGGCGCCCATCGTGGGTTTGGTCGAGCACGATGCCTACATTCTGACGATGCTGTATGTAATTCGTGACCTCGGCGCTCAGGGGATAGAGCCCTGGCCTCTGTACTGGATGCTTCTATGGGCAGGCACGCTGGGGAGCAACCTGACGATCGCGGGCGCCCCGGCTTTGTTCGTAGCAAAAAACCTCGCCGACAAAGAAGACCAGCGTCGGAGCACCTTGAAGGAGTTCCTGAGCATCTCGGCGCCTTATGTGCTGATTTCCCTCCTTTCCTGTTATGTGCCGGCAATGCTCATTTGGGTGCTGCCGTTTGCCAGATAGTTTGAAGCAGACAGTCTGTTCGGCATAAGATCGTGATTTTTTAAACGGCGCTACTGAAGCCATGAAGGGGCAAACAGGCATGACCAGAAAGAATACCAATAAAAAAATGGAGAAAGCTGTCGAAATACAGGAGAAACAGCATGTTCGCGGAGACAAGCTTGATATTAATAACCTGGTGGCTTCCCTGTGCAATCCTGTTGCCGGAACCATCACGGACGTAAAAAAATGGGCAGCAGAGCAAGCCCTTCCCTCCAGACAGGCGGTTGCCGAGATTATAGAAACACTTCGCTCCGTAATCTTCCCCGGGTACTTCGGTTTTTCCGACCTCCAGGAAGAGAATCTCCAGTTCCATATCGGTTATCAGCTTGATCAAATCCGCCGGATTCTCCGGGGACAGATCAAAAGGGGGCTCTGTTTTTCCGCTGAGAGTGGATGTGAGAGCATGGCCAAACGGGACAAAAAAGCCGCCGAGATAACGGACATCTTTCTTTGCGGACTGCCCGAGATTAAAAGGCTGCTTATGCTGGACGTGATGGCTTCCTACGATGGCGATCCCGCGGCGGAAAATTCCGACGAGGTGATCTTCTGCTATCCGGGAATTCTGGCGATTACCAACTATCGCCTGGCGCACGCTCTCAGCATTCTGGGCGTGCCGATCATCCCCAGGATGATAACCGAAGTCGCTCACAGCGCGACCGGGATAGACATCCACCCCGGGGCGGTTATCGGAGAGAGTTTTTTCATCGATCACGGCACGGGGATTGTTATCGGGGAAACCTGCATCATCGGGAAGCACGTTCGCATCTACCAGGGGGTTACCCTCGGGGCGAAGAGTTTCCATCTGGATGGCAGCGGCAACCCGGTGCGCGGCATTCCCCGCCATCCCATTGTCGAAGACGACGTCACGATCTATTCGGGAGCGACCATTCTGGGCAGGGTAACAATAGGGAAGGGTTCGGTTATCGGCGGGAATGTCTGGCTTGTCGAAAGCGTGCCGCCCGGCAGCCGGCTCACCCAGACGCAGTCGCGCGAAGAGGATTCTTAACAGCAGGGGTTCTATGGACGGCGGCGATGGTTCTGATTGCCTGCTTAAAAAAGAGCTTGACAGTACCATCAATATCATTTACGAAGCAGCCGTACGGAGAAAACAGTAAGCGGTAAGGGGTTTTCTGGAAATGGCAGCGGTTGCACAGAGAGTTAACGTAATCAGTATCATTTTGTTGCCCAATATTTTGGGCCTCGCTCTTCTTTGCCTGTCAAACAGGTTCCGCCGCCCGCCGTATGTAGGATTTACATAAAAACCGATCAAACGATCAAAATCTTGAGGCCATGGGTGGCAAACCCATGGCCTTTTTTTTTCTCAGAAAGGAGTGAACTATGAAGGAAGTTGGAGAGAGGATTTTAATTTTTGACACGACACTTCGGGATGGTGAGCAGTCGCCGGGCGGAAGTATGAACCCGGACGAAAAACTGCGGATTGCGCGCCAGCTCGAAAAGATGGGCGTGGATATCATCGAGGCCGGGTTCCCGGTGGCGTCAGACGGCGATTTTGCCTCCGTTTTGCAGATTGCCAGGGAAATCCGGGGGTGCCAGATCGCGGCGCTCGCCAGGACGAATGCCATCGACATCGAACGTGCCTGGGAGGCGATCTCCGAAGCAGCGATGCCGCGGATACATACATTCATCTCTTCGTCGGACATCCATCTTAAATACCAGCTCCGGAAGACCCGCGCCGAGGTTCTTAAAGAGGCCGTTGCGGCAGTCAAATGTGCCTGCGGATATACTCGGAATGTGGAATTCTCTCCGATGGATGCTACCCGGACCGATAGAGGTTATCTCTGCGAGATGGTCGAAGCGGTCATTGCCGCCGGTGCGACAACGGTGAACATCCCGGACACGGTCGGCTATGCCATCCCGGAGGAGTTCGGCGACCTGATCGCAACACTCTTTTCGCGGGTCCCGAACATCCGCCAGGCGGTCATCTCGGTTCATTGCCACAACGATCTGGGCCTGGCCACGGCCAATGCGCTTGCCGCAGTAAAAAACGGGGCACGTCAAGTGGAGTGCACGATCAACGGGATCGGTGAGAGGGCGGGGAACAGCGCGCTGGAGGAGGTGGTCATGGCCATCAAGACCCGGCAAGGCCTCTTCGGCCTTCATACCGGAATCAAGAGCGAGTATATCCACCAGGCATCGCGCCTCCTCACGCAGATCACCGGCATCGCCGTTCAGCCGAACAAGGCGATTGTCGGCGCCAACGCCTTTGCCCACGAGTCGGGCATCCATCAGGACGGCCTGATCAAGGAGAAAACAACATACGAGATAATGACCCCCCAGTCCGTAGGGATCTCGGATACGCACATCGTCCTGGGCAAGCATTCGGGACGCCACGCCATCGCCAATCGCCTGAAGGAAATGGGATATGTGCCGGTTGAGGAGGAGATCAACAAAATCTTTGTCCGTTTCAAGGAACTTGCCGACATAAAAAAAGAGGTCTTCGACGAGGACCTCGAGGCGATCGTCTATGAGGAGTCCTCTCGGCAAGAGGAAAAGTATCACTTCCTCTACCTCAGTGTGGTAAGCGGGAACGCCGCGGTGCCGACGGCAACGATGCAGATGGAGGTGGATGGGCAGATGGTTCAGGAGGCCGGTTTCGGCGTTGGGCCGGTGGACGCCACCTTTGCGGCGATCCGGAAGATCACCAAGACCAATTACCCTCTCCTGAAGTTCGCCGTCACTGCAGTGACGGGCGGGACCGACGCCCAGGGAGAGGCGACCGTACAGCTAAAGTTCAACGGCCATTCCGCCATCGGGCGGGGCGCCCATCCCGACATCCTGGTCGCATCCGCCAAGGCCTATATCAACGCCCTGAACCGCCTGGAATGGCTGGGCAAGGGCGCCAGGAAGGTGAATGTTCCATAAACGAAGAAGACCCGATAGAAAAAACCAGGCAGCCGCGTTTCACAGCGGCATTTAAGGAGAAGAAAAGATGGGAATGACATTAACGGAAAAGATACTCAGCCGACATGCGGGGCTCGACGAGGTGCGACCCGGAATGCTGATCAACGCGAAGGTGGATATTGCCCTTGGAAACGACATCACGGCGCCGATTGCCATCGACGAATTCCGGAAGGCAGGCGGAAAAGAGGTGTTCGACAAGCAGAAGGTGGTCCTCGTCCCCGACCATTTCGCCCCGAATAAAGACATCGATTCGGCCGAGCAATGCAAACTTATGAGGGATTTCGCCCATGAGCAGGCCATCACCCACTACTTCGAGATCGGAGAGGCGGGCGTGGAGCATGCGCTCCTTCCGGAGAAGGGGATCGTGGTTCCCGGGGACGTCATCATCGGCGCCGACAGCCATACCTGCACATATGGGGCGCTTGGGGCCTTCGCCACCGGCGTCGGGAGCACTGACTTTGCTGCGGCGATGATGACCGGCGAAATCTGGTTCAAGGTGCCAGAGACGATGAAGTTCGTCTATCACGGAAAGCGGCGCCCCTGGGTCTCCGGAAAAGACCTGATCCTCTATACGATCGGCAGGATCGGTGTCGATGGCGCCCTCTACAGGGCAATGGAATTCACCGGCGAGACAATCCGGGAGTTGCCGATGGCAGACCGCCTGACGATGGCGAACATGGCTGTCGAGGCAGGAGGAAAAAACGGTATTTTTATTCCCGATGGGATTACCGAGGCCTATGTCCAAGGCCGCGCAGAGCGCCCATACGAATTTTACAACTCCGATCCCGACGCCCTTTACCATTCGACCATCGAGATCGATGTGGCGAAAATCGAGCTTCAGGTCGCCTTCCCCCATCTCCCTTCCAACACGAAAGGGATCAGCGAGGTCGGAGACGTCCGGATCGACCAGTCGTTCATCGGCTCCTGCACGAACGGCCGGATCGAGGATCTGCGCGTTGCCGCCGAAGTCCTGAGGGGGCGGCATATCGCTCCGGGGCATCGGCTTATCATTATCCCCGCGACACCCGCAGTTTACCGGCAGGCGATGCAAGAGGGACTCTTCGATATCTTCCTCGATGCAGGCGGTGTGATCAGCCTGCCGACCTGCGGCCCCTGCCTGGGCGGTTATATGGGAATACTTGCGAAGGGGGAACGGTCGGTCGCGACGACGAACCGGAATTTTGTCGGGCGGATGGGACATCCGGAAAGCGAGGTCTATCTCGCGGGTCCGGCTGTGGCCGCGGCAACGGCCGTCGCCGGCCGCCTTGCCGGACCAGATCAGTTGTAGAGAAGAATCGATCAGAAAGGACGTGACAATATGAAATTCAAAGGGAAAACATGGAAATTTGGAGACAACATTGATACCGACGCTATCATCCCTGCCAGGTATCTCAACATCCGGGATCCGCGGGGGCTGGCTGCCCACTGCATGGAGGACGCCGATTCCGATTTCATGAAGAAGATGAAAAAGGGGGACATCATTGTCGGTGGGGAGAATTTCGGCTGCGGCTCATCGCGGGAACATGCCCCGATTGCGATCAAAGCAGCCGGGATCGCCTGCGTAGTGGCCAAGAGTTTTGCCAGGATATTCTACCGCAATTCTTTCAATATGGGCCTCCCCATCTTTGAATCCCGCGATCTTTGGGGGCAGGTGACCGAGGGCTCCGAGATCGAAGTGGACGCCGATGGTGGGCTGATTCGGATTCTCGGCAGCACCGCCGAACCTATCCGCATCCAACCGGTTCCCCCCTTCATGCAGGAACTCATTGCCGACGGAGGACTGATGAATCACATTGCGAAAGAGAGGGTAAAATGAAAAAGCACCATATCGCGATCCTCCCGGGCGATGGGATCGGTCCGGAGATCATGGCTGAAGCGAAGAAGGTCCTCGGGGTCGTGGCAAAGCGAGCCGGTATTCAGTTCGAGATGGAGGAGGGCCTTATCGGGGGAGCTGCCTACGATCGTTACGGGACCCCTCTGCCCGAAGCAGTCCTGGGTATGGCCGCGGCGAGCGGCGTCGTCCTGCTGGGGGCTGTTGGAGGGCCGAAGTGGGAGACCCTCGATTACAGCCTCCGGCCCGAGCGGGGCCTCCTCGGACTTCGCTCGGGGCTCGGTCTTTTTGCCAATCTCCGGCCGGTCGTCGTCTTTGAGGATTTGATCGCCGCCTCCCCCCTCAAGCCGGAAGTAATCCGGGGGATCGACCTGCTCTTTGTTCGCGACCTTCTGGGGGACGTCTATTTCGGCAAGCCTCGGGGCATACACATGGAGAACGGCCAGCGGATCGGGATCAACACGATGGTCTATACAGAGGCGGAGATCCGGCGGATCGTGAAGACCGCCTTCGAGCTGGCCATGGGACGACGGAAAAAACTCCTCTCCGTGGATAAGGCCAATGTCCTCGAGGTAGGGGAGCTCTGGCGGGACGTGGCAACGGAAATGAGTTGCCACTATCCGGAAGTCGAGCTCCAGCACATGTACGTGGACAACTGCGCGATGCAGCTCATTCGCAATCCGGGTCAGTTCGACGTGATTGTGACAACTAACATGTTCGGCGACATCCTGAGCGACGAAGCGTCGATGCTGACCGGTTCCCTGGGGATGCTTCCCTCGGCCAGCCGCGGCGAGAAAACGGCGATGTACGAGCCGAGCCACGGTTCCGCCCCTGATATCGCCGGGAAGGGCATTGCCAATCCGCTTGCCACGATTCTTTCGGCGGCGATGATGCTCCGCCATTCTTTCGGCATGTCCGGGGAGGCGAATGTCGTTGAGAACGCTGTTCGCTCGGTTCTGAAAGACGGCTTCCGGACGGTGGATATCCGCCAGGAGGGAACGACAATCGTCGGCACCAAGGCGATGGGAAATCTTGTAGCCGAAAAGGTCGGGACGCTCATGGCTTGACGCCTTATCCTGAAACATCCAGTCGCAAGTGGTAAAAAAGAAATCAGCAAGCGCTGCCGGTTATTTTGATCTTGACATGATCGGGCAATTAATATAAACGTTGCGCTCCAAAATATTTAAAGGAGGGTGTTTTTTTGGCCACACATAAATCAGCAGAGAAGAGGGACAGGCAGGACGCAAAACGTCTTGAACGTAACAGGGCGGTTAAAGCGAGTGTTAAGACCGCGATAAAGGCGGCGAGGGAGACCATCGGCGCCAACAACAGCGAAACAGCGGCGGCCGCTTTGGCAAAAGTCATTCCCGTTATCGCCAGGGCAGCGGCAAAGGGAACGATTCACAAAAACAACGCCGCACGCAAGATTTCCCGCCTGACAAAACTCACAAACGCCACAAAGGCCTGAAATTTTTGAACATCAAAACTTCGCTTTGTGAACATTAAACTTCGTTTTGTGAACATTAAACTTCGTTTTCAGAAATCTGACATCATCAACAGATACGCCCTCTCGGCTGAGTCTCCCGCCAGCTTGAGAAGGGCGTCTCTCCGGTTTTTTTCTGTTAATGCCATGTTGGCAACAAGGTAGTCGCCGGTTCCGGTAGCGCCCCTGTCTTCCCAGATAACGCGGCCGCTGGCCCGTTCTTCAAAGATAATTGTCATTCGGAGTGTCAGCCGTTCTTCTGCGGCGAGATTTGATGTCCTGTAGGAAAGGGGCGATACCTGGATGCTGTTGACGCTCCCCCGACAGATGACATCCGCCTTTTCACTGCTTTTTGCCAGTTGGAAACGGCCCTCCTGCACAAAGCGATTGATAAAGGCGCTGCGAACGATGTTTTCGGCGTAAGCCTCGCTCGTTTTATTGACAAATCTATCCACAAAAAAGGTCCGCAGATGCGGTAACTTAGAATCCACCCCTCCTGGAAAATGATATCCGCAACCGGCCAGAATCAACAAGGGCAGGAATATCAGGAAACTGTTTTTAGCAATCCGGGGAAGGATCTTCAATGTTGCGGACCTCATGGTTTCGGTTCCCTACCCTGCAACTACGATGTTTACCAGCTTCTTCGGCACATAAATCACCTTGACGATTTTCTTTCCGCTGGTAAGTCCGGCTATCCGGTCCTCGGAAAGCGAGAGTGACTTGATGGTCTCTTCGTCCTCATCGGCGGCGACGGTTATCCGGCTGCGCACCTTGCCGTTGATCTGGAGGACGATCGTGATTTTTTCCTCGGAGGCAACCGCATGATCGAAGTCAGGCCAGGCTGCATCAAGCAGCGGCTCTTTCCCCCCCAGCATGGCCCAGAGCTCTTCCGTGATATGGGGAACAATCGGGGCAAGGAGGATAATGACAGCTTCCACCGTTTCCCGGATAACGGCAAGGCCTGTTGCATCGCCTTTGGGGGGCCGGGGCAACTGGTACAGGGCGTTAACCAGTTCCATTACCGAGCTTATCGCGGTGTTGAAATGGAACCTCTCCTCAATATCGGCGGTAACCTTGCGGATGGTCTGGTGGGTTTTTCTTCGCAGCGCCTTGAGCTCGCCCTCCAACGGCACTTTCCCGTCGCACGGCTTGACATCTTTAATATCATCGAGATAATCGGCGATTATTCTCCATACCCTGTTCAGAAAACGGAAGCCGCCCTCAACCCCCTGGTCGCTCCATTCGAGATCCTTCTCCGGAGGCGACGCAAAAAGGCAGAAGACCCTCACCGTATCGGCGCCGTACGTGTTTATCAGGTAATCGGGATCGACAACGTTCTTCAGTGACTTCGACATCTTTTCCGTTTTGCCGATTGCAATTTCCTGGCCGCAATGGGTGCATTTGCCTTCGTTGACCTCTTCGGGAAACAGATAGCCGTGAGTCGGGCAACGCATTGTCTCCTTGCAGACCATTCCCTGGGTCAGCATGTTGATGAACGGTTCGTCAACGCCCACGACACCGAAATCCCTCAGCATCTTCGTATAGAATCGCGAGTAGAGAAGGTGCAGGATCGCGTGTTCTATCCCGCCTATGTACTGATCAACCGGCATCCAGTAGTCCAGTTTTTTTCTGTCCAGCCCCGGTTTTTGGTTATGATCCGCGGAGCAGAACCTCTCAAAATACCAGGATGACTCGACAAAGGTGTCCATCGTGTCGGTTTCGCGCCGGGCCGGTTTGCCGCAGCGGGGGCAGGTCGTTGCGACGAAGGCCTTGTGTCTGGCCAGAGGCGAACCCCCCTCGCCGCTTAATACCACATCCCCGGGGAGCACCACGGGAAGGTCCTCTTCGGGTACCGGAACAACCCCGCAGTTCTCGCAGTTGATCATTGGTATCGGGGCACCCCAGTAACGCTGGCGGGAAATTCCCCAGTCCCGCAGGCGGTACTGGATCGTTTTTTTGCCCCGGCCGATCGCTTCCAGGTGAGCGGCGATCGCATCGAGAGCCGAGCGGTTTTCCATCCCGTCAAAATGGCCGGAATTTACCAGAACGCCGTCTCCGTCGTATGCCTCCGTCATCGTCTGAACATTCAGTGTCCGGTCCGGCGGCTGGATGACAACGATAAGCGGCAGATCGTATTTTCGGGCGAATTCGAAGTCGCGCTGATCATGCGTGGGAACGGCCATGACGCAGCCGGTGCCGTAATCGGCCAGAACAAAATTTGCCGCATAGATCGGCATCTTTCGTCCGGTGACGGGGTTCAAACAGTAGCTGTCAAGGAAAATGCCCTCTTTTTCGTAATAGTCGGAGGTGCGCATCTTCTTGTCCTGCTTTTTTATCTTCTCAACAAAATCACGCACTTCCCGTTCGCAGGGCTTTCCCTTAGCCAGTTCAGTAACCAGCGGATGCTCAGCCGCAACCAGCATGAAGGTGGCGCCGTATACCGTATCCTGGCGGGTTGTAAAAACCTTGATATCACTGCTGCCTTCTGCCATCGGAAAAGAGGCCTCGCAGCCGTAGCTCTTCCCGATCCAGTTTTTCTGCATCGACAACACCCGCTCCGGCCAGCCGGGAAGCTTATCGCAATAATCAAGCAGCTCCTCGATATAATTAGTGATCCGGAAGAACCACTGTTTCAGGTACCGCTCATCAACCTCGGAACCGCAGCGCCAACAGCATCCGGACTCGACCTGTTCGTTGGCGAGAACCGTTTGACATTGCGGGCACCAGTTCACCGTGGAATCTTTCTGGTAGGCAAGCCCTTTTTCGTACATCCACAAAAAGAAAAGCTGCTCCCATTTATAGTATTCCGGCTCGCAGGTCGCAAGCTCCCGGTCCCAGTCGTAGCTGAAACCCATTCGTTTCAGTTCCCGCTTCATGTTTTCTATATTGTCGTGCGTCCAGACGGAAGGGTGGATGCCCCGTTCGATCGCGGCATTTTCGGCGGGAAGGCCGAAGGCGTCCCACCCCATCGGATGCAGGACGTTGTAGCCCCGCATCCGCTTGTACCGGGCAACAACATCGCCAATCGTGTAGTTGCGCACATGACCGATATGGATCCGCCCGGAGGGATAGGGAAACATCTCGAGCAGATAGTACTTCTTTTTGTCGGGATCTTCCGTTACCTTGAAGATCTGCTCATCCTCCCAGCGCTTTTGCCACTTCTCTTCTATTTCCTTCGGGTTGTATTTTCTTTCCATCAAGTCGCTCCGATAAAAATGACCCGCTGCCCAGCGGGCGCCCGGTGTAAAAATTTTCGCAAAGCGGATCCATTCGCTCAACTTGTCAATTCTCTTCTTTGCTGCCGCCATCTTCATTCTTGTCGCGCAATTTTTCGTGGAGGGCGTCCAGAATGCCGTTAATAAACGCCCCCGAATTTTCCGAGCCGTATATTTTTCCGAGATCAATAGCCTCGTTCAACGTTACTTTCGGCGGGATATCCGGACAAAACAACAGTTCATAAACGGCCATCCGCAGGATGCTCTTATCGACACGCGACATGCGGCCTATTGTCCAATTCTCGGAATTCCCACTGATCAACTTGTCTATTTCCAGCCGGTTTTTCCATGTACCCTCGACAAGCTCGTTGGCAAATCTTTTCACCTCCTCCGACATCTCCCCGGAGGTGTTGTCAAAATTGGTCCAAAAAAGGGCGATAACAGCGCTCAGTTCGCCCTCCTGGGTATCCAACCCATAAAGAATCTGCAGCGCTATCTCCCTTGATTTCCGCCTTTTGTGCATTCGCTTTCCTGCCCCACTTGTCTTGTCCGGAAAATCTTTCGAGATCGTTTATACGGACATGTTCCTGAACAGGTCAACCATTTCTATGGCGGACATGGCGGCATCCCAGCCCTTGTTTCCCATCTTGGCGCCGGCCCGTTCAATAGCCTGCTCGATGGTGTCCGTTGTCAGCACCCCAAAGGCAATCGGCACCTCCGTTTCCAGGCCGACCATGGCGATCCCTTTGGCAACCTCGGAACTGATGTACTCGAAATGGGGGGTGGCGCCCCGGATAACGGCGCCCAGACAGATGACGGCGTCATATTTGCCGCTCTTTGCCATCTTTTTTGCGACAAGCGGCAATTCAAAGGCGCCGGGAACACGAACGATCCGTATATCCTTTTCATCCCCGCCCGCCCTTTTAATCGCGTCTGTCGCCCCTTCGATAAGGCGGCCGCTGATAAAATCGTTGAAACGACTGGCCGCGATTCCGAACCGCATCCCCTTTGCAACTATCTTTCCCTCGATAATTTCCGGCATCTTTCGTCTCCTTTGCTTAGGAAAGGTTTCTTTCTACAACTCCAGAATATGTCCCATTTTGTCTTTTTTTGTCTGAAGGTACTTAATATTATTGTCATTCGGCTTTATTTCAATCGGCACTCTCTCGGTGACGGTGAGTCCGTATCCGTCAAGGCCGACAATCTTCTTGGGGTTGTTGGTCATCAGGCGCATCTTTCTTACCCCCAGATCGGCCAGGATCTGGGCGCCGATTCCATAATCCCTCAGATCCTCTTTAAAGCCGAGACTGATATTGGCCTCCACCGTGTCGAGACCCTGATCCTGAAGGTTGTACGCCTTCATTTTATTGACCAGCCCTATTCCGCGGCCCTCCTGGTGCATATAGACAATCACTCCCTTGCCGGCCTCCTCGATCATCTGCATTGCCCGGTGCAACTGGTCGCCGCAATCACACCGCTCGGAGCCGAAGACGTCGCCGGTCAGACATTCCGAATGTACCCGCACGAGAACCTCGTCCTCAGGGTTTATCTCCCCTTTTAACAACGCCACATGCTGTATGTCGTCGACATCGTTTTCATAAACGATGATCTTAAAAATGCCGCCATACCGCGTCGGAACCGTCGCCGTCGCCGCCCTCCGGATGAGGGATTCGTGCTGCATCCGGAAGTCGATCAGATCCTTGATCATAACTATCTTGAAACCGAACTCCTTTGCGAATATCTCCAGATCCGGCATCCTAGCCATTGTGCCGTCATCCTTCATCACCTCGCAGATAACCCCTGCCGGTTTCAGCCCGGCGAGCCTGGCCAGATCGACGGAACCTTCCGTTTGTCCGGTGCGCACGAGAACCCCCCCCTTGCGGGCGCGGATCGGGAAAATATGCCCGGGGCTGACAAGGTCTTCCGGCTTCGCATTGTCGGCGACCGCGGCCAGAATCGTTGTCGCGCGGTCCGCCGCCGAGATGCCCGTTGTTACCCCCTGTTTGGCTTCGATGGAGACGGTAAAGGCGGTATTGAAACGGGAGCGGTTATCCCGGACCATCGCCGGCAGGCGCAGGTTATCGGCCGCCTCCTCGGTAAGGGTCAGACAGATCAGCCCCCGACCGTATCGGGCCATGAAGTTGACCGCCTCCGGAGTAACAAATTCCGCCGCCATGAACAGATCGCCTTCGTTTTCGCGATCCTCGTCATCCACGAGGATGACCATCTTGCCGCTGCGGATATCGACCATTGCCTCTTTGATGCTGCTTACACCCATCATATCTCCAGTCATATTATTTCAGGCATCGCTGCCATTAAATTCTCAAGCTGAAAACTTGAGTTGTCTGCCATTCCTGTTATTTCATGAACCCGTAACGGGACAGCATTTCCAGACTGATTCCCTTTTCTGCCGTACCTTCCTGCCGGCCCGAATCGCCCCGGCTACCGCCAATGACCAGTTTTTCCAGGTATCTGGCGATAATGTCGGTTTCAATATTGACGTCATCCCCCTCTTTTTTTATCCCGAGCGTTGTCCCGGCCGCCGTATGCGGGATGACGTTAACATAAAACCTGTCATTTTCACAGCGATTGACGGTAAGGCTGATGCCGTCCACGGTTATCGATCCCTTGACCACGACATACCGGGCCAGCTCGGGGTCGATTGCAAACCCGAAAAGAAGCGATCCGGAACGGGGTGTTTTCCCAATGATCTTTCCTGTCCCATCCACATGGCCCAGGACGATATGCCCTCCCAGGCGGTCACTGAGCCGCAGCGCCTTTTCGAGATTGACCTGCCGGCCGGGTTGCAGATTGCGGAGGGTTGTTTTGGACAGGGTTTCCGCGGAGACGTCCACGGTGAATACCCGCCCCAAAATAGCGGTTACCGTCAGACAGGCGCCGCTTATGGAAATACTGTCCCCCGCTTTTACATCGTCAAGCGGCAGCGAGGTTTCTATTTCTAGGAGGGCGTCCTCTCCCCGGCTCGCCATCCTCCGAACTGAACCGAGCGCCTCAGTTATTCCCGTGAACAATATCATTCCTCCGGATTGTTCTTTTTCTCTTTTTTGCGAACATTAAGCTGCGCTTTGTGAACATTAAGCTGCGCTTTATGGACATTAAGCTCCGCTTTCTTTTTTCGCAGAATATCTTTTAATTCATCAAAAAAATCACTTACATCTCGAAATTCCCTGTAAACCGAGGCAAACCGCACATAGGCGACGCCGTCGAGTTTCTGTAGCTCCTGCATGATGGTTTCGCCGATCACCCGGGAGGGAATCTCCTTGCCCTGAAATTCCTGGCAGGCATGCTTTACATTTTCTACAACAGCCTCGATCGAATCCGTGCTTATTGGGCGTTTCTCACATGCCTTTTTGATTCCGGAGCTTATCTTTATCAGGTCGAAAGGTTCCCGGCGGCCATCTTTTTTAACGACAACCGGCAACATCTCCTCCACGAATTCATGGGTTGTGAAGCGCTTTCCGCAGCCGAGGCACTCCCGTCTGCGGCGTATTTCGTTTCCGTCCCTGCTGATTCTCGAGTCTGTAACCCGGTCTTCATAATAGCCGCAAAAAGGGCACTTCATCGGAGAGTTACCTCAATTTCCGCCTCAGTCAGCATCTCTTTTGCAAGGGGATCATGGTAATCATTGCTGACTACGACGCGAACAACCCCGGCATTGATCAGCATTTTCGCACAGATGCTGCAGGGGTGATTTGTGCAGTACAAGGTCGAACCCTTGGCGCTTACCCCATGCAGGGCGGCCTGAATAATGGCGTTCTGTTCGGCGTGCAGCCCCCGGCAGAGTTCATGACGCTCGCCGGAAGGGACCTGGTATTTCTCCCGTAAACATCCTGCCTCGCGGCAATGCCCGATGCCTGTAGGAGCGCCGTTGTATCCTGAGGAAATGATAAAACGGTCCCGGACAAGGACGGCCCCTACATGACGCCGGAGACACGTCGAGCGTTTGGCGATGACGCCGGCGATTTCCAGGAAGTAATCATCCCAGGGCGGACGTCCGTCGGTTCTATCCCCGGGCATGTTATTATTCGCTCTTTCCATCTTGTGTTGCTGCCCCTCCCTTTGCACCCAAAGGAGGTTCAAATCAGCGATTATCCTTTATTCTTTCGGGATATAGAGGAAAACGTTCGCAAAGAAGGCCCACCTCCTGCCGTACCCGGGCAATCAGCTTTTCGTCGTGAATATTCCGCAGCACGGAGGCGAAGAAACCGGCGATCAGTTTCATCTCTTTTTCTTTCATTCCCCGCGTTGTCAAGGCGGGGGTGCCGATGCGGATTCCGCTTGTTGTTTGCGCCCCCTTCGCATCGTAGGGGATGCGGTTTTTGTTGATTGTAATGCCGGCCCGATCAAGGGTTTCCTGCGCCTCGTTTCCGGAGATGCCGAGGCTCGTGAGATCTACAAGCAGCAAATGGGTATCGGTGCCGCCGGTCACGAGACGGAAGCCTTCTGCGAGCAGTTCATCGGCAAGGGTCTTGGCGTTTTTTACGATCTGCCCCTGATAGAGACGAAACTCCCCGGTCAGGGCCTCCTTCATCGCCACCGCCTTGGCCGCGATAATATGCATTAGCGGCCCCCCCTGCATGCCGGGAAAGATATTTTCGTCCAGTTTCTTCGCGTATTCCTGCTTGCAGAGGATAAGTCCGCCGCGGGGCCCGCGGAGGGTCTTGTGGGTAGTCATGGTAACGAACTCGCAGGATGGCACCGGGGAAGGGTGAAGACCGGCGGCAACCAAACCGCCGATGTGGGCGATGTCGGCCAAAAGCAGCGCCCCGGTCTCGTCGGCGATCTTCCGGAATTTTTCATAATTGATAATGCGGGGATAGGCGCTGGCGCCGACGACGATGATCCTGGGCTGATGCTGCCGGGCCAGGGTCGCAACCTGATCGAAATCGATGGTTTCCGTTTCACGGTCAACCCCGTAGAAAAAACTTTTGTATAATTTGCCGGAAAAACTGGCCGGGCTTCCATGCGAAAGATGCCCTCCGTGGGAGAGATCCATGCCCAAAATGGTGTCGCCGGGTTTAAGCACCGTGCAATAGACAGCCATGTTGGCCTGAACGCCGGCGTGCGGCTGGACATTGGCATGCTCGGCGCCGAAGAGTTTTTTGCTCCGGTCAATCGCCAACTGCTCCACGATATCGACAAATTCGCACCCGCCGTAATACCGATGCCCCGGGTATCCCTCGGCGTACTTGTTTGTCATAACGCTTCCCTGGGCCTCCAAAACCGCTTCGCTGACGAAGTTCTCCGAGGCGATCATCTCCAGTTTCCCCGCCTGTCGTCTCGTTTCCTGACGGATGGCGTCAGCGACTTCGGGGTCGGCCTGCATCAAATGGAACATGTATCTTCTTTCCCCCTGCTCTCACTAATTTTGTCAATCTTGTCCAAGCGCCGCTGATGCCGCCCCCCTGCAAACGGTGTGTCAAGCCATGTCTGAAGAATATTTTTGGCAGTATCCGGATCCGTTTTTCGCCCCGCGAGAACAAGAATGTTGGAATTGTTGTGCAGACGGCTCAGGCGGGCCGTCTCGGAATCGAGACAAAGCGCGCCCCTGACGCCGGGGAAGCGGTTGGCGACAATCGACATCCCGATCCCGGAGCCGCAGATCATGATCCCCCTGGTAAAAAGCCCCGCGGCAACAGCCCCCGCAACCTTCATGCCGAAATCAGGATAATCCACCGAATCCTCGCTGTTTGTCCCGACATCGGTAACGGCAAACCCGATACTTTCAAGATACGGCTTGAGAGTCTCCTTTAGAGAAAACCCCGCGTGATCCGCTCCAATAATTATCTTGTCAGCCGCCATAATTACCCCTCGAATTTTCTTAAAACAAGAACCGCATTCACCCCGCCGAACCCGAAGGTGTTGGACATGGCGGTCTTAATGCTCATTTTTCTCGCCACGCCGGGGACGTAGTCCAGATCACAGAGGGGGTCAGGGTTGTCGAGGTTGATCGTCGGCGGGACAATCCCCTCATTGATTGCCTTAAGACAGAGGATCGCCTCCAGGGCGCCCGTAGCGCCGAGGAGATGGCCGGTCATCGATTTTGTCGAGCTTACCGGCATCTTCGGGTGTTGACCAAAAATGGTTTTTATCGCCTCGGTTTCATAAGAGTCATTCAGGTTAGTCGAGGTTCCGTGGGCGTTTATGTAATCTATTTTCGTGCCGTCGATTTGCGCATCCGCAAGGGCAGCCTTCATGCAGCGGGCGGCGCCTTCGTGTCCCGGGGGCGGGGCGGCCATATGGTAGGCGTCGCTGGTCAGTCCATAGCCGACAAGCTCCCCATGTATCCGCGCGCCCCGTTCCAGCGCATGGGAAAGCTCTTCCAGAACGACAACCCCGGAACCCTCGCTGACGACGAAACCGTCCCGGTCAACATCGAAGGGGCGGCTTGCCTTCTGCGGCTCTTCGTTCCGTGTGGAGATCGCCTGCATCGCATTGAACCCGGCTATGCAGAGCTCGGTTACCGCCGCTTCCGTTCCCCCTGCGATCATCACGTCGGCATAACCGTCGGCAATGAGACGCGCGGCGTCGCCTATCGCGCAGGCGCCGGAGGAACAAGCGGCAACGGGGCAGTTTATCGGGCCCTTTGCCCCGAAGCGGATCGAAACATGACCCGCGGCAAGATTCGCCAGAACAGCGGGAATGGTAAAAGGGGAAAGCCTGTGGGTTGGTCCCAGCATCATCCCCTCTTTCGCCTTTTCTATCGTTGCCAGTCCCCCTATTGCCGAGCCGATAACGACCCCGGTGCGCTCGGCATTGTTCCCATCTATGACCAGTTCCGCGTCGGCCATCGCCATCTCGGCTGCGGCTATAGCGTAGATTATAAAGCCGTCCAGACGCCGCACCTCTTTTCTATTGAGATACCCGAGAGGGTCAAAACCCTTAAGTTCGCCGGCGATCTTTGTTTCTACATGCCTGGGGTCGAAGACCGTTATTCGGTCGATGCCGGATTTAGCATGGCAAATGCCCTCCCAGGTCTCCGCCAGGTTGTTGCCCAGCGGCGTCAAGGCGCCCATTCCGGTAATGACTATCCTTCTTTTCAAAAGCTCCCCTTTTCTACTGTTTTTAGCGCTGCAAAAATCGATCGGCAATGATGGACTTCAGACCTTCGGGCTTACCCGTTCCAGACAACGTTCCTGCTATGGAGAAATTCCAGGACATCCTTGATGGAACGGATCTTTTCGAGTTCGGTGTCGGCTATATGAATGTCGAAGGTCTCCTCCATTTCCATGATAAGTTCAACCAGATCAAGGGAGTCTGCCCCAAGATCGTCAATGAAAGATGCCTCGGGAACACACTCTTCCCTTGTAACGTTCAACTGTTCGGCAATAAGATCGATAATTCTGTCTTCCAGTGTCATCGGAATTCTCCTTCTTCAATCAGGGTTCGCCCTTCCGGGGCATATTTTACCAGAGAGTCATTTATGTTCTGTTTACGTTGCTATTGACGGTGTTTAGCCACCAGTTGACAACCTTCAGCCTACCCACTCTGTGCTTTGTTCAGCGCCGCAGCGGCTTCTTCCAGTGAGGCCCGATCCTCTCCGTTTAAAAGGCGAAACCGCCTGTCGATTCTCCTGATCAGTCCTGAAAGAACCCTTTTGGGCCCCAGTTCCACGATTGTCTCGACACCCATTTCGGCCATTTTCAACACCGTATTCCGCCACAGGACCGGGGTCCTGATCTGCCTGGTCAGGAGCTCCCCTGTCTGCAGGGCAGTGTGGAAGACGGAAGGATCGCAGTTCGGAATAACCGGGGGCAAACAATCCCGGAATTCTACCGCAGCGAGGGCGGATGCAAACTTCTCGGCGGCCCCGTCCAGCAGGCGGCAATGGCAGGGCACGCTTATCGGCAGAATGACGGCGCGCGCGCCCTCTATGTTCCCGGCGGCTGCCACTGCCGCTGAAATCGCCGCCGTATGGCCGGAGATAACTATCTGCCCAGGAGAGTTTTCTATGGAAACCTCAGCAATGGATCTATTCCCGCGGGTTACGGATCGGCATAACTCTTCCACATCCTTCCATTCCAGCCCCAGGATGGCCGCCATTGCCCCTTCTCCTACGGGAACGGCCTCCTGATGAAGCTGCGCCCTTTTTTTGACAAGCGCCAGACAGCTCCGCAAATCTACGGCGCCGGCGGCATGCAATGCAGAATATTCTCCCAGACTGTGACCTGCCATAACAACCGGCTTTTCCGTAACCATGCCGGAAAAAGCCCGCCAAGCGGCAATCTCCACAGTAAGAATGGATATCTGAGTATTAACGGTAAGATCGAGCAGTTCCTGGGGGCCTTTGAAACAAAGCCGGGCCATATCCGTACCAAAAACATCAGAGGCCTCGGCAAAAAGATCCCTGACGCCCTGATATTCACGGTAGAGGTCCTCCCCCATTCCCGGATATTGAGAACCCTGTCCCGGGAAAACAAGCGCGAATTTACCCATAAGAAAATACCCGCTCAGATAAGTCAGGACGCCTTTTCAATCGGCACAACTTCCCTGCCTTTGTAAGAACCGCAAGTCGGGCAGACATGATGCGGCAGCTTAGGTTCATGACACTGCGAACATGTCGATAACGAAGCGGGCGTTAAAAAATCGTGCGCCCTTCTCATGTTTTTTCTTGATTTGGAATGCCTTTTAACTGGATTTGCCATCGTTATAACTCCTCTTTAATTTAATGTTCCAACTTAATCTGTTTTAAAACGGCGAGCCGCTCATCTCTTGCCTCGCTCCGGCAGTTGCAGGTTGTTTTGTTGAGATTGGCGCCGCAATGGGGGCATAAACCCCGGCACGCTTCAGCACAGAGCGGCTTCATTGGGATCTGAAGCAGGACCTGTTCAAAAATAATCTCGTCGAGATCGATGATCTCCCCTTCATAATACTGAAAATCGAGATCCGCGGCGTTGAGCTCCACATCCTCCCCCATTTTGGGCGGGGCAGGGGAAAAGGTGTAGTTGAAGGGCGCCTGAATCAACAGCCCCGTCATTTCCAGGCAGCGCCCGCAGGGTATCTCCGCGTTCACCTTGATGATCCCCTCAACGTAGATGTTATCCCCGATCTTGCGAACCATACAGGAAAAGTCGAGCCGCTGCAGCAGAAAATCCCCCGCATCTTCGGCGGCGAGCGGGCGAAGCTTGGTGTTCACAAGCTGTCGGAACCATTCGCCGGTTCTGTCAAAATTCAGGTTCATCCCCTCTTCGGGGATAGTATTGATATTGATCTTCAAAAAAACCACCCTTCTTCACGCTTCGGAAACCGCGTTCCCTTTTTAGGGGGTACCCGATAAAGAGAGGAAGTAAATTATAAACAGCTTGAATTGTCAAGAATAATTTAGTCACGGTTCGTTCGCCACGGTTCGTTCTTGACAGGTTATCATCTTCCGGATAGAGTTCCTACCGTTTTTCCATGAAAACATGACGCGATTGACAGGAGGCGGCAATGCAGAACGATATGCCCGAATATTCCCGGGAGGTTGACATCGGAACCTGGAAGGAGATACCGATGGAATACGGGCGCTACCAGCTCGCAGTCCGCGTTCCTCCGGAATGCGAGATCATCAGCATGAAGACGATCCCGGTCATCGCCGCTCCCGGCGCCGCCTACCGGGAGGCGCTGGCGTGTCCGATCGGAAGCCCGACGCTCGGGGAGATAATCAGGGCGAAGGGCAAGCCGCCGGCGCAGCTCACGGCAGCGATCGCCGTCTCCGATATTACCCGGCCAGTTCCCTACAAGGGAGAAAACGGTCTCCTTTTCCCACTGCTATCGATTCTGGAGGCCGCAGGGGTTCCCCGGGAAAACATCGTGCTGGTGATCGGCAACGGCATGCACCGGCCCAGCAGTCCCGGGGAGCGGATCGAGATGTTCGGCGAGGATGTCGTCGCTCATTACCGGATACTGGATCATGATTGCGAGAATGACGCCATGTTGTCGTTTATCGGCGAAAGTGAAACCGGCGGGAACGTTTTTGTGAACAGCGCCTTCTACCATGCGGATATCAAAATCGCCACGGGACTGGTGGAGAGTCACTTTATGGTCGGTTTTTCCGGCGGACGCAAAGGGGTCTGCCCCGGTCTCGTTGACAAGCGGACCATCCAGAAATTTCATGGCCCGGGTTTCCTCGAATCGCCCTGCGCGGATAACATGATCCTGCAGGGCAATCCCTGCCACGAGGAGGCCCTGGCTGTCGCCAGAAAGGTTGGCGTAGATTTTATCGTCAATACGACCCTTGACCGGGACATGCGGCTGACCGGCGTCTTCGCCGGCCACCTGGAAGCCGCGCACCAGGCGGCGACAAACATGGTGCAGCATTACGTATCGGTTCCCCTGGAACATGAATACGATATCGTTCTGACCCATGGCGGCTATGTCGGGCGCGACCATTACCAG
>Ga0208373_1001857_pt1 | contig 25766 bp, 23 predicted proteins | sample RifOxyC2_FD_184036 | JGI IMG/M metagenome (GOLD analysis project Ga0208373, IMG submission 184036) | Soil microbial communities from Rifle, Colorado - Rifle Oxygen_injection C2 (SPAdes) | ecosystem: Environmental > Terrestrial > Deep subsurface > Rock core/Sediment | place: Rifle, Colorado... | reverse complement strand
TGTCAACACGATCTCCAATAAGGAAATCTGTATCACCTGGCTCAATAATACGAACTTTACGTAACATCTGCTTAACAATTAATTCAATATGACGATCATCAATATCAACACCTTGCAAACGATAAATTTCTTGAACTTGGTTGACAATGTATGTTTGCAATACATCTGGTCCCAAAATTCTCAATAAATCATGTAAAATTGGAAGACCTGTAGTCAAAGCATCACCAGATTTAACACGATCACCATTTGCAACAATTAACTGTTTATCGCGAGGAATTAAATAATCAAATGATTCTTCGCCTGCAACAATACTAATCTTACGATATCCTCTATGAAGGCCATTGAAAACAACTTCACCATCAATATCTGAAATAATCGCTGAATCTTTTGAAATTCGCGCTTCAAATATCTCAGAAATTCGAGGTAAACCACCGGTAATATCTTTCGTCTTTGATGCTTCTTTTGGAATTTTAACCAAAATATCGCCGGTCTGAACCTTAGCATGATCTTCAACTAAAAGATACGAACTGTGTGGTAAATAATATTGAGCAAGTTCTTCACCAGATTTATCAACAATCATAACTGCTGGTTGATATTTATCTGATTTATTTTCTAAAATAAACTTCGTTGTTAATTTTGTTACATCATCATGCTTTTCTTGCATGGTAACGTTATTAATTAAATCAATATACTGAATAACACCATCTTTTTCACTGATAATAACATCATTTAAAGGATCGATATTCAATAATTCTGTATCAGGTTTAACTTGTGCTCCGTTAAGAATAAATAGCTCTGAACCGTATGCTGCACTAATTTCGCGCAATTCACGACCATCATTTGCAATGATTGCTATTTTACCTTCACGACTCACAACAATAATTTTACCATCTTTATTTGTTACAGTTCTCAATCCTCGATATTCAACCAAACCTTCATGATCAGCTGTATAAGAAGCTCTTTCACCCACACTTGCCGTACCACCAATGTGGAAGGTTCTCATGGTCAGCTGTGTTCCAGGTTCACCAATTGATTGAGCTGCGATAATACCAACCGTAACACCAACTTGTACTAATTGACGTGTTGATAAATCCATACCATAACATTGAGCACATGTACCACGTTTTGCTTGGCAAGATAAAACTGATCTTACTTGTACAGAAGTAAAGTAAGCTTCTTTTAATCTTTCAAGATCGTGTATTTGTACCATTGCTCCACGAGGTAACAATAATTTACCAGTCAACGAATCTTTTAAATCAGCTGCTAAATGTCGACCATAAATACGTTTTAACAACGCATATAAAATCTTACCTGATTCTTTTAAATTTTCTAAAGTAATAAACCCTAATGTTCCACAATCATGCATTGTGATCACAACATCTTGAGCAACGTCAACTAAACGACGTGTCAAATAACCAGAGTTTGCAGTTTTCAACGCTGTATCAGCCTGACCTTTACGAGCTCCGTGTGTTGAAATAAAGTATTCAAAAACACTTAAACCACTCTTAAAGTTACTTTTAACAGGCGTTTCCATAATTTCGCCTGATGGCTTTGCCATCAAACCACGCATACCAACAAGCTGTTTAATCTGATCACGGCTACCACGAGCTCCTGAATCGATTGACATGAAAATTGGATTAAATGGTTTTGATTTTTTATCAGCATTAAGATATGCAAAATGATCTGCATCTTCAAAATCTTGATACATGGCAGATGCAACATCTGCTGTTGTATGGTTCCACAAACTAATAATCTTATTGTAACGCTCACCATTCGTAATCGCACCATCAACATACATTTGATCGGTTTTTCTTACTTGTTCTTCAGCATTTTTAAGCAAAGTAACTTTTGATGCAGGTTCAACTAAATCAGTAATTGGGAATGATATTCCAGCCAACGTAGCAAAATTGAATCCTACCGTTTTAATAGTATCTAAAAATTCAATTAATTTTGCAGCACCAAAATTATCATAAACACACTCAATAAGTTGTGCAATATCACGTTTACGTAATAATTTATTTACCCATGCAATATCAGAACCTGCTGGTAGCTTACTAAACAATATAGCTCTACCAATCGAAGTTTCAACAAGACTATTATTAGCAAGACGTAATTTTACAACTGCATGAAGATCTACTTTTTTGCATTGATATGCTAAAATAACTTCTTCTATGTTTGTAAACACAGTGCCTTCACCGATTAAATTGCGGCGAATTTTAGTTAAATAGTGTAAACCAATAACCATTTCCTGCGAAGGAATACCAAGCGGCTTACCATTTGAAGCTGACAATAAACTATTTGTTGATAAAATAAGATTTTTTGTCTCTTTTTGTGCTTTGTCGCTTAAAGGTAAGTGCACAGCCATCTGATCACCATCGAAATCGGCGTTAAAACCAGAACAAACCAATGGATGAATTTTAATAGCTTTTCCATCCACTAAAATAGGATAGAAACCTTGTATACCTAATCTATGCAAAGTCGGGGCACGGTTTAGCAATACAGTACGTCCTTGTACAACATAGTCAAGTACGTCCCATACTACATCAACACCCTCTTCAACCATACGTTTTGCAATACGTAAATTTGTCGCTAATTCTCTTTTTAATAGTTCAGCAAAAACATGTGCTTTGAAAAGTTCTAAAGCCATCTTTTTTGGTAAACCACATTGATTCATTTTTAAATTTGGATCAACAACAATAACTGATCGACCTGAATAATCAACACGTTTACCAAGTAAGTTTTGACGGAAACGACCTTGTTTACCACGAAGCATTTCGCTCAATGATTTCAATGCACGTTTATTACCGCCACGAACAGGCTGACCTCTGCGACCATTATCAATTAATGAGTCAACAGATTCTTGCAACATACGTTTTTCGTTCTTGATAATAACTTCAGGAGCTTCAATCTCCATTAAACGCTGTAATCGAATGTTTCTATTTAAAACACGACGATACAATTCATTCAAATCAGAACTTGCAAATCGACCACCCTCTAAAGGAACAAGAGGTCGTAAATCTGGTGGTAAAACTGGCAACACATCTAAAATCATCCAATTTGGACGTAAATCAGCTTGAGACAGTCCACTTAAGATTTTAATTCTACGCATAATTTTATGACGAGCAGCAACAGAAGATGTATTTTTATACAACTCTTGTAAAATAGCTGTTTCGCCATCAAGATCTACCATTTCTAATACTTGCTTAACAGCCTCAGCACCAGACAACGCTACAAATTCAATATCATCTGCATGATTTTCTTTGTAATCATTAAATTCGTTATTAGTAATAACTGTTTTGCGAGCCCATGTTGAATCACCAGCATGCACAACCATGTATGAATCAAAATAAATAACGCGTTCTAGTTCTTTAACTGATAAATCTAATACTAAACTTAAGTAACTTGGTGTACCCTTTAAGTACCAAATGTGACAAACTGGAGCTACAAGCTCAATATGTCCCATACGTTCACGGCGAACACGAGCTTGAATTACTTCAACGCCACATTTTTCACACGTAACACCACGATGTTTCATACGTTTATATTTACCACAATTACATTCCCAATCCTTAACAGGACCGAAAATTTTTGCGCAAAATAAACCGTCTTTTTCTGGTTTTAATGTACGATAGTTAATCGTCTCTATTTTTTTAACTTCACCGTAAGAAAGAGATTTTATCTTTTCTGGAGATGCTAAGCGAACACGAACAGCATTAAACTGTGTCGGTTGGATATATTCTCTAAATCTCTGTAATAATTGATTACTCACCTAGTTCCTCCTTACTCGTCTTGAACAAGTCAACTTGCAACCCTAAACTTTGAAGTTCTTTTACTAATACGTTAAATGCCTCTGGTAGTCCTGGATCAGGTATTTCATCACCACGGACAATAGATTCATACACTTTATGTCGACCAGTCACATCATCTGACTTGTAAGTCAACATTTCTTGTAACGTATAACTAGCTCCATAAGCTTCAAGCGCCCATATTTCCATCTCACCAAATCGTTGTCCACCAAATTGCGCTTTACCACCTAAAGGTTGTTGCGTAATCAATGAGTACGGTCCAACTGAACGAGCGTGCAATTTATCATCAACCATGTGGTTCAATTTCAAAATATAAATCACACCAACAGTTACAGGTTGATCAAAATATTCACCTGTTCTTCCATCTCGTAATCTTAAAGAACCTGATTCACACAAGCCTGATTCTTTTAATAAAGGCTGAATGTCAGTCTCAAAATTAGCACCTTGGAAAATTGGAACTGAGAAATGAACACCTTCTTTAACAGTACGTTGAGCTAATTTTAAAAGACCATCTTTTCCATGACCTTCTTCAAATGAATCAATAACATCCTGTCCAAAGTGTTTTATTAAGAAATCTTTTACATGATTGTAACTTTTTTCTTCAATAATTTTTCGTAAATTCTCACCCAGTTGTTTCCCTGCAAATCCAAGAATTGTTTCAAGAATTTGCCCAACGTTCATACGAGAAGGAACACCCAATGGATTCAATACAAGATCCACATGTGATCCATTATCAAGATATGGCATATCTTCTATTGGCACAATATTTGAAATAACACCTTTATTTCCATGTCGACCTGCAATCTTATCACCAACAGAAATTGTTCGTTTTGATGCAATATAAACTTTAACAACTTTAATAACACCAGAAGATAAGTCATCACCTTTTTTCAAGATAGCAAATTTTTCTTCTTTGATACTATCTAAGATACGCAACTTCGTATTAAAAGCTTCATCTAGTTCAGCAATTAATTGTGCTTTATCTTTATCTTTAGGTTTTAATGCTAACAATTCTTCAATTGATAGATCTAACAATTTAGCTCTATCGAAAGCTCCATCAACTAACAATGATTTTTTCATTGTCGTCATAGCTTGAGCATTCTCTAAAATGTCGATTACTTTCGTTGAAACCATGTCAGTTAAAAACTTAATCTGTTTTGCAAGATCAGCTTCTAATTTTTCAATTTTCTTTGCAACTTCTTCTTTATAACGTTGATCCTTACGAACACCGCTACGAGAGAAAACTTTAACATCAACAACTGTACCTTCTACTCCTGGAGAAACTCGTAATGAAGTATCTTTTACTTCACGTGATTTTTCACCAAAAATAGCGCGTAATAATTTTTCTTCAGGTGAGAATTGAACGTCACCTTTTAAAGTAACTTTTCCAACTAAAATATCACCTGGAACAACTCGTGTTCCAATTTTTACAATACCGTAATCATCTAAACTTGAAAGAGCTTTTTCACCTACGTTAGGAATATCTTTTGTAATCTCTTCAGGACCAAGTTTCGTATCACGTGCATCTGAAACATATTCATCAATACTTACTGATGTTAAAACGTCATCTGCTACTAAACGACGACTGACAACAATAGCATCCTCAAAGTTGTAACCATTCCATGGCATAAACGCCACGACAATGTTAGTCCCTAATGCTAATTCACCGTGTTCAATAGATGATCCATCCGACAAAACATCACCTTTTGCAACAATATCACCAACTTTAACAACGGGACGCTGATGAATCCAAGTGCTATAACTTGATCGGTTGAATTTTTTAAGCGTATAAACTTTAACGCCTTTATCAATCCAATCTTCCATGGTTTTAAAGTTTGATTCTTTTGCTCGAACTATGATTTTATCTGCTGAAACATACTCAACAACACCTTCATACTCAGCAGTAACTACAGCGCCTGATGCTTTTGAAACTTCCAATTCCATACCAGTACCAACAATTGGTGACTGACTACGAATTAAAGGTACAGCTTGACGTTGCATGTTTGCACCCATCAATGCTCTACTTGCGTCATCATGCTCTAAGAAAGGAATAAGCGATGCCGCTACAGAAACTAGTTGTTGTGGAGATAAATCGATACAGTCAATATCTTTACTGTCAACATCTATAAAGTTACCTTCATGACGAGCAAGAACACGATCATTTTTTAATTGAGTTCCTGTCGCATCTACTGCATCTGCTTGTGCAATAAATCGAGAGCCTTCTTCAAATGCATTTAAGAAGATAACTTCATCAACAATTTTTCCATCTTTGACAGGTCGATATGCTGATTCAATAAATCCTAAATCATTCACCATTGCATAAGTAGACAATGATGAAATCAAACCAATTGTTTGACCCTCAGGTGTTTCAATCGGACAAATTCTACCATAGTGAGAAGTATGAACGTCACGAACTTCATAAGTCGCACGATCTTTCATAACACCGCCTGGCCCGAGAGCTGACAAACGACGTTTATGAGCTAATTCTGCAAGAGGATTTGTTTGATCCATAAATTGAGATAATTGACCTGAGCCAAAAAATTCTCGTAATATAGCACTCAAAGGTTTTACGTTTAAGAAATCTTGAGGCATTAAAGCACTTTGAACTTCTTGCATTCTGAATCGTTCTTTAGCAATACGTTCCATACGAGCTAAGCCTGTGTAAATTTGATTGCTTAACAGCTCGCCAACTAAACGTACACGTCTATTTCCTAAGTGATCAATATCATCCAACTCACCAAGACCACGTTCTCTTAATGCAATAATATATCGAATAGTTCCGAGAATATCTTCATAGGTTAATGCTGTTTGAGATTCATCAATATTTAAGCCAAGCTTACTATTTAAACGAATTCGACCAACACGAGTTAAATCATAATAACGATTTGAGAAAAATTGACGCTCAAGTCTTTCTTTAACTTCTGCTAAAGAAGCACTATCACCTGGCCATATTTTTGCATGAAGATCATGCAATGCTTCATCTTGCGAGAAACAACGGTCGTGTGTTAATGTAAGAGCCATAGTTGGCTGGAAAATATAACCTTGAAGATCGATAAGATCAACAACAGCATTGTTTTGCTGCTTAATCAAAGCACAATGAGTCTCATTAAGAGTTGTTCCTTGCTCGATAAGCAATTCACCTGTTTGTTGATCAATAAAATCTGATCGCAATACTTTATTAAATAAAGCTGCATCTTGAACGACTAAACGATCTATTTTTAATTTTTTAAGTTCAGAAAGTAAAGTACTTGTTACTCGACGTCCAGCAAACTTAGCTACATATTCTTCTGGTAACATACTTTGTTCAAGTCGTTGACCAATAAGATTTTCATCAACTTTTTTATAGAAAGCTCCATCTTCTATCCAAACTAAATTAGAAGAATAGAATAGAGGAAGTATATCTTGTCGTGATGTACCCATCGCTTGCAAGAAAGTAGAAACAAGTACTTTCTTCTTTTTATCAATTCTGACATAAAGACAGTCGTTTGTATCAAACTCAAAATCAATCCATGATCCTCTCATTGGAATAATTCGAGCTAGATAATAAGGCTTGCCCCGTAAATCTTTATTTTTTTTACTTTTAGAGAAAACAGCTCCTGGAGAACGATGTAATTGACTTACAACTACACGATCAACACCATTAATAATAAAAGTACCTTGATCACCTACAAAATATTGACCATCTTGTTCATACAAATCAACCATAACTGGAACATCTGTAAAATAAACATTTTGCTCTTTGATATCGTGTACATTACGCACACCATTATCATCAATATCCCAAGTAATCAACTGTATTTTAACTTTTAACGGAAAAGCGTAGGTCTCTTCTCCATCTCGACATTCTTGAACAGAAAGAGGTACTTTAATACCAACACGTGAATGACAAGAAGGACACATAATGTAACGAGCTGTTTTTTTATCACATCCTGTACATTTCTGTCCATCTTCCAAGCGAGAACAATCTCGTTTATCACAACGTGAACATTCCCAAGTATAACGATTTGTAATACCTGTTAATAATCCACACGTGCAAGCCCAATTACCCAATTCATAACTCACGAACTCTAAAGAAAGTTTATCGCTATGTTCTATAGGAAAAACATCTCTCAATGCTTTTTCTAAACCCATAACTGCTCGTTCCGAAGGCAAATAATCAAGTTGCACAAAATCATTAAATGATTTTGACTGCACCTCAATTAAATTAGGCACCGGAACAACGTTTTTTACATTTCCAAATGATTTTCGTAAAATTATACTATCAACAGTCGAGCGAGATACCATGCTGCTCCTTATAAAAAAACTCAACAATTACTGTTCACAACCCCAATCAAACAACTAATTTATTGCTCAACAAAACTTTTATGCAAGTTCTACTGTAGCGCCAGCTTCTTCTAAAGCAGCTTTCATTTTTGCAGCGTCATCTTTAGATGCAGATTCAACTACAGTTACAGGAGCACTTTCTACCATTGTTTTAGCTTCTGCTAAACCAAGAGTAACAACTGAACGTAAAGCTTTAATTACTTTAATTTTGTCAGCGCCCATGCTTTTCAAAATAACTTTGAATTCTGATTTTTCTTCTTTAGGTGCTTCTACTTCTGCAGCAGCTGAAGGAGCTGCTGACATAGATGCAGCTGTAACACCAAAAGCTTCTTCGATAGCTTTTACCAATTCAGAAAGCTCTAAAACTGTCATCGCTTGAACTGAAGCAATAATATCATTAAATTTATGTGACATATGAACATCCCCGAAAAAAACAATAATAACGTATATTCTTAATTAACTAAATGAACTACTCGACTTGTGCCTTTTTTTCTGCAACAGCTTTGACTGCTAATGCGAACAACACTACTGGAGCGTTTAACACACCACAAAGTTGAGATAACAAAACTTCTCGAGAAGGTAATGAAGCTAAAACAGCAACTGATCTTGCATCATAAATCTTTGATTCAGAGCAACCAGCAACTACTTTTAACTTGTCATTCTTCTTTGCAAAATCAACGAGGACTTTTGCAACGCTTGTTATTTCACCTTTAGAAAACACATAAGCAAGCTGACCTACAAGAAGCGAATCTAAACCACGACAACTACTTACATCTTTAAGAGCAAGTTTTGCCAAACGATTCTTCGCAACTTTGATCGAGCCGCCTTTGTCATCTAGTGCAAAGCGTAATGCTTTCAAATGCGCAACAGACATTCCTTGATAATTTACCAAGAAAGCTGCTTGACTATTAGAAAACCGCGCTTCTAAATTTTCTATTGCTGCTTGTTTTTGCTGCTTTTTCATCTCAGCGACCTTTGCTAGCTACTTATGAAACTTGTTCTAAATTGACACCAATTCCAACACCCATAGATGAAGACATTGTTATTTTTCTAATGAATTTACCTTTTGATGCTGCAGGTTTTGCCGCAGACAAGGTTTTCATGAAAGTAACAAAATTTTCTTGTAATTGGTTAACATCAAACGATACTTTACCTATCGAGAAATGCACTAGACCTTGTTTGTCATTCTTGAAAAAAGCTTTACCTTTTTTCAAATCAGCAACAACCGCGCCAACATTTTGAGTTACTGTGCCTAATTTTTTGTTTGGCAATAAACCCTTAGGACCAAGGATTTTAGCCAAAACACCAATAGGCGCAACCATATCTGGTGTCGCTACAGCAAAATCAAAATCTACCCAACCTTGAGAAATTTTTTCTATTAAATCTTCTGCACCTACAAAATCAGCTCCAGCTTTTTCAGCTTGAGTTGCAGCATCACCTTTTGCAAAAACTACAATTCTTACTTTTTTACCAGTGCCATGCGGTAATACAACACCGCCGCGAACAACTTGATCGCCTTTTGTAGCATCTATACCCAAATTTACATCGACATCAACAGATTCATCAAACTTAACGTGAGACAAACTTTTTAACTTAGCAATCGCATCTTTATTTGATAATAAATCTAATCCAGATACAACTTGCAAAGCCTTGCGATGATTTTTACCATGTTTTACCATTTAAGGCACTCCTTACTATGCATCAACAACATCAACGCCCATACTTCTTGCTGTCCCTGCTACAGTTCTTTTTGCCTGTTCAATATCACGTGTATTTAAATCCGGCAACTTAATCTGTGCAATTTCTTCTATTTCTTTCCAAGTAATTTTACCTACTTTGGCTTCATGTGGACGAGCAGAGCCCTTCTTCAGATTAATTTTTTTACGAATAAGTTCTGATGTTGGTGAAGTTTTTAAAACAAAAACAAAGCTTTTATCTTTATAAACTGTAATAACAACAGGAACTGATTCACCCTTACGAGCAGCTGATTGAGCATTAAACTGTTTACAAAACTCCATCATGTTTACACCATGAGGTCCGAGAGCGGAACCAACTGGAGGCGCAGGCGTTGCCGCACCAGCAGGCAGAACCATTTTAACGAGAGCTTTGATTTCTTTTTTTGACATACGCGCTACCTACTAAATTTTATTTTTTGACCTGATCGAATCGTAACTCCACAGGAGTCATTCGACCAAAAATACTAACTTTGACAATAAGCTTTTTAGTGTCTGCATCGACCTTTTCTATAAAGCCTACAAATCCTGTAAACGGCCCGTCCTCAACGGTAATCTCACTATCAACAACAAAGTCATCTTTGTCTGCAGTAAGAACAACGCCACCCTTAATCTTTTCAAGGACCCGATCCACTTCTTTATTTGATAAAGCCATTGGATCTTTGCCCCCTAAGAAGCGCAAGACTCGAGGTGTAACAAGAACAAACCTTACAAGTTCAGGAGCCATCTCCATTTCAATTAATACATAGCCAGGGAAGAGTTGCTGGTCTTTTTCTTCAACCGCGCCAAACATCTGCTTCATTTTTGCAGTAGGAACAAGAACCGCACCAAGACGATCATCGTGATTATTTTCTTTAATCCTATGCTCCAAGTCGGCTTTTACTTGCTCTTCGTATCCAGCATAGATTTGAAGTACATACCATCGTTTCATGTAATAATATCCCTAACTAATAAACCCCAGAATTCAAACTTAACGAACATTAAAAACAAGTGCTGCTAATGTTTTTTGAGCTCCAACATGGAACACATAATTAATAACACTTAAAAACAAAGTAAATGCCAAAATAACGATAAGCGCAACGATCGTCGCACCTATAAATTCTTTACGAGTTGGCCAAACTATTTTTGATAATTCAACTTTAACTTCTTTAAAAAACGTTCCAATATTGTTCATCTTAAAACCTTATAGATCTATTTTTAATAAAACCGTAATAAAATATGGCAGGCCAGGAGGGAGTCGAACCCCCAACACGCAGATTTGGAGTCTGCTGCTCTACCATTGGAGCTACTGACCTACACGCACTCTTTTAATATACATCAGCAATTTTCAACACAATTAGCCCTTATAAAGGCTAACGCGTCATTCATTTATCGATCGTTATTTTTAATAAAAAAACGAACAAGATGATTAAAATCTATAATTTTACTGAAAATTACCTCTTTAACATCTATTATTTAATTGAGAAATAAATGAATGGAGCCCGCGACCGGGCTTGAACCGGTGACCTCTCCCTTACCAAGGAAGTGCTCTACCGCTGAGCTACGTGGGCTTATCCCAAAAGCTATTGCACGGTTTTGTCAAATATTTGGTACAATACTACCTCTTACTATAAGAGTTTAAAGAAAAAACAGAAAAAAACAACTAGGATTTAAAATGGAGCTGGTGACTGGATTTGAACCGGCAACCTACTGATTACAAATCAGTTGCTCTACCATTGAGCTACACCAGCGATACACTTTATATTTCAGACAAAAATATCATGCAATTAAAAAAAATTCTATCTTTTATTACACTATTTTCAAAAAAGACTCATTTTTACAATTCTAACTTCAAACCATTCATTTAAAATATGGCCTGCCAGTCATTTCTCCTACCTACGCATAAAGCTACGGCGGACACTGCAATCTGCAGTAAATGAATCGCCCGTCTACGCTTTCAGCTAAGCCGAGACAGTCTTCGGCTAGTGCTAATAATTTTTGCACTACAACCTTAATACTGGCTTGCCTAGGCGAAGCCCTTTTAAGCGAAGACTGGAGCTGGTGACTGGATTTGAACCGGCAACCTACTGATTACAAATCAGTTGCTCTACCATTGAGCTACACCAGCAACGTTTTGGAGCGGGAAACGAGACTCGAACTCGCAACCTACAGCTTGGAAGGCTGTCGCTCTAGCCAATTGAGCTATTCCCGCACATATTTTTTTTCAAACTTAATAATCTTTTGAATTACCTGCCCGTCTTCGTTCTTTGAACTACGCCGAGGCAGTCTTCGACTTGTGCTCATAATCTTCATACTACAACCTTAACACTAGCGTGCCTAGGCGTAGCCCTTTAGGGCAAAGACTGGTGACGAGGGAAGGATTCGAACCTTCGAAGGCGGAGCCAACGGATTTACAGTCCGTCCCCTTTGACCGCTCGGGAACCTCGCCCTCACAATTATTTTTCAAAAGATATCAATAGAGTAATTATTCTATTACTTTTTGAGCTGAATTTCAACTACAAATTAATAATTAAGAAAATCAACAATCACTATAACTTTTATAGCAATAAATCGATTAAAAAGCAACTTAGGTTTTATTTTTTAAATTTCATAAGAAAAAGCATAAATTTTTCTAACTTTTCTTACACTTCAAAATATCATTTATCTCTGCAACACAACTCGAACAACCAGTACCAACTTCGAGCTTTACCTGCAATTTATCAAAGGTATCATGTCCACGATCAATCGCTTCACAAATATCAGACTGCATCACGCCCATGCACACACACACCAAATGATCATTCGAACAACAAATATTCGTATCTTTTTTCTTACAACACGCCATAATTTCCCTACTTAACATTCCAACTAATTTTTCTTGTTATTTTCTGCAAACAACTGTTTTTGAAAGTCTAAAGCCTCTGATTTAATCAAATTTTCTACATCTTTCATAGGATAACTAACACCTAGCGCTTGTTTCAAATGAATATTCATATCTGACTCACTCATAGATTCTTTCATGATTTTACAAGAAAAAAGTAATAATCGAGAGCAATACAATGCTTCCAATTGATTCTTTTTTCTCCAATATTCTTCCGTTGACATATTCATATTTTGACCAAAAATATTTGATTCATCATATCCTTTTTCTATCGCTAAATGCTCTAATTTATTTCGCGTATCACTTGTAGATGCATAATTACAAATCATCTCTTTTATTTGCTTAGATAAATTCACATGATGAACACAATGCTTACGATTTGCTTCAAGAGCACCCAAAAATAGAGGCGTAAAGGCAGAACCTTTCCCACCACCTATCTCAAAACTATAATGACTAATAGACCAAACTAAATGACGATTGCGTATTTGTTCTTGCCCATTTGACCCAAAAAGATTAACTCCACTCAACACCAACAATAAAAACCCTAAACGAATCTTCAATTTCATCATCAATCCCTACTTAACATTCCAACTAATTTTCCTTGTAACATCGTCAACATACTGCAATGCAATACTACAAACCTTTTTATTCAACAATGATTCTATAATTTCTGGCCATTCGATAATCGTCAGAGAATTAGGTTGATACAAAAGCTCATCAAACCCCGCAAATAAAAATGAGTTTTGATCTTGCAATCGATATAAATCAAAATGATAGAAATTTTTACCGGCATCATTTTTATAGATTTGCACATACGTATAGGTCGGGCTTTGCATTTCGCCTTCGACTCCAAGTTGACGCATTAACTCTATCGCGAACGTTGTTTTACCAGCACCAAGCGTACCAGTCAATGTCATAACTTGCACATCGTTGCAACTCTCAAGAATTTTTCGCACAATCACAGGCAAATCTGCTTGGGTAAAAATAAGCTCGTGCTTTTTCATGTTTTAAATCTTTGCTATTTTTTTTAATAATTTTTTATCTTTTTTGCTGTCATATCGATTTTCTGAGGTACGCATCGTAATTTTAATTGCTTGATCTTGATCTTTCATGACCAATCGCCGACTACCTAATTCCATCAGCACGTCAAGATCAGAGTTATCGTCATCGCTTGTTTTACAAATGGTTTGCGCAACTATGACTTCTATTTTATTTTTTTGCTGCAGAGCATCTTGCAAAATTTTATAAAATTCAACTGACCCAAGAGATTCAATCTGATAATTTGCCGCGTAACGACGCAATTCGCGATCACAGGTCACTAATAAAATATCATGGGATCGATACGTATCTAATTTTTTCTTGATCAAATCATCTGCAATCTGCATCGTCCCTGAATAAAATAAGGTAATATTTTTATATCGTTCTTCAAATTCATACAAATCTTGGCCACCATCAAAAACTAAAATAATTTGATTTGTTGGTCGATGTTGCGCATAGCTATTAAAGAGTTGTAAAAACTGTTGTCGCTGCTGATCTGAGATGAATTTAACATGCAATACCGTTTTTAATAAATTGTAAGCATCAATAAGAATAATCATCCAGAATGTCCATTTCTTACATAATTTTTATAATTACATCGTTTACAATTTACAAAATATTTAATCTTGTTGTAGAATAAAGTATATATCCTAAGGAACAAATTATGTCGCATCTTATACAACTAAAACAAAGAATTAAAGCTATTTTTATCATAAAAAAAATAACGCATGCAATGCGTTTAATTTCTATGTCATCTCGTATTAAAATGATAAAGCAATCTGAAAATTTAACAATTTTTAGAGACGAAATCACGCCACTTCTTTGTTCTTTAGAAAGAGTACATCCTAGTATAGATCAAAATCAACCGTTTCACAAAAATATTTGGATTTTAATTGCTTCAGAAAAAGGTTTATGCGGTAATTTTAACAGCATAATTTTCACTTACTTTCAATCAAAATTACAACACATCAACAAAGACGATTATAATTTTATCGCCATAGGCAAAGAAGCTGGTGATTTTCTTGCAGAACAAGGCATCAAAATGGTTGCTCGCTACGATAAATTATCGAATAGTCATCTTGAAAAAACAGCAACCCATCTCTACGAATTTCTTCTTGAACACAAAGGATCATATCAAAACGTTACCTGTTTTTATAATCGATCAAAAACTTTTTTCATTCAAGAACCTTGTCAATATCAACTTTTGCCAGTGCAACCTCAGGCAAGTTGCTCAATCGATGACTCTGTCAATTTGCAAGATTATCACTGGGCGCAGCCACCTGCAGAAGTTCTTTTGTGTATTTTTCAATCATTTTTAAAATTAAATGTGTTATTTATTCTCTCTCAATCAATGATAGCAGAACAATCTGCACGTTTTTTATCAATGGATAGCTCAACACGGAATGCTGAAAATTTATTAAAGAAAATGAAGCTTGAATACAATAAAATTCGCCAAGCAAAAATTACGCGCGAGCTGACTGAATTAATTAGTAGTTTTTAATATATAATTTTTTTAAATAGGCTGACATTCTATAATGTCAGCCTATTTTTATTTTAAGTTATTTTTAAAAATTCAATCTCAGCACCAAGCGCTCGTAATTTTTGATCTAAACTTTCATACCCGCGCCACCAATGAGAAACACCAAACACTCTTGTCGTTCCATCAGCAACTAACCCTGCTAAAACCAATGCACACGATGCTCGAATATCAGTTGCAATAACGGTTGTTCCTTGCAAATTTTTAACCCCCGTCACGAGCGCTTTATGACTACCCAAAACTTCCATGCGAGCACCCATTAATTGTAAATAAGGTACATGCAAAAATCGATTTTCAAAGACAGTTTCTATCATTTCACTTTTACCATGTGACGTCGCTTGAGCAATCATAATTAAGGGCTGCAAATCTGTTGCAATACCTGGATATGGTGCAGTTTTAAAAGAAACAGCTTGTGGATCTTGAGTTGCTTTTAAACGAATTCCACCAGAAGTTGGGAATGTGATTTCGTGCCCCATTTCTTCTAATTTTGTTAAAAACAGTTCCATATCATCTGGGCAAGCATTTGGCAATGTCACATCTCCGCCGGTAATTGCAGCTGCAATCAGCAATGCTCCAGCTTCTAAACGATCGGTCATAATTTCATATGCAACAGGATTTAATTTTTCAACACCAATAATTTTTAATGTTGCTGGATATTCAAGAGAAATCTGAGCACCCATTTTTTTCAAAATATTAATTAAATCCATAACTTCTGGCTCGATTGCAGCATTAACAATGTGCGAAACGCCAGGAACCAAAACCGCTGCCATCAAAATATTTTGTGTCGCTCCAACACTTGGATAATCTAGAACAAATCGCTGCGCTGTTAATTTTTCAGCTTTAAGTGAAATTAAATTGGCGGCTTGAGTAATGGCTGCACCCATTTTTTTAAAATTCTTTAAATGATAATCAATCGGCCGCGCACCAATCGCATCACCACCAGGAAATGCTAAATCTGCTTGATGAAATCGAGCCATCAATGGACCAAGAATTACAATCGAGGCACGCGTTTTTTGCATGATTTCTTCTGAAACTTTCCAACTATTAACATCTGTTGTATCAACCGTCAAAATTCCTGATGCATAATCAGCTTGAACAACAGCTCCTATCGATTCAAGCAATCCAACGATCGATTCAATATCAGTTAAATGTGGCACATTTTTTAATACCGAAATGCCCGATGTTAAAACCAAAGATGCAATAATCGGTAATGCTGCGTTTTTAGCTCCAGATACTAACACTTGACCTTTTAATGGTCCAGATTTTTTTACTAAAATAAATTCATTTTTCATCGAAGATTTCCAATACAAAATTTATAAAAATTTCATGATCACGAAATATAAGTATACCCATGCTCTTTTTTTTTTACAGTCAACTTCAAAAAGATTCTTGCTAAATAAAAAAATAAGCGCAATCTTTCTATAAGAATATACAGATCGATCACATTCTCCTTGAAAGGTCAATCATGAAAAAAATATTATTTTCATTATTTATAAGTATATATCCATCTTTCATCATTCCCATGCATTCAAAAATAACTCCAATTAAAAAAATTATACATCTTCAATCCGCAAGAACAATCTCAGACGAAGCTCATATTTTATTATATACAATTAACAGTATAGTAATCGGTTTTAATTTCTATGGATTTATAAAAACATCTCACAAAGAAGCTAAAATTGGACATTTTACAGCTACTACAATTGCAGCTGCATCTATTACATTAGAAAATCCACAAATATTAAGCGCTGCAATGGCAATTACAGGAGCAAGTTTTGCACTAGAAGCAAAATTTAAAAAATATGTTCAAGATAAAAAAGATGATCAACAAAAAATAATGCTGGATAAAAAAGAAATAATAACAAGTTTGCAATCAAAACAAAAAATTATAGATCAAGAACAACAGAATAAAGAACTTGAACAAATTTTAACACTTACCTACAAAAACAATTGTAATTTTAAAGAATTACAAAAATTTTATACCAATGAAAAATAGACCCGTCATACCACAATAAATTTTAAAATGTAAGACTAGAAATCAAGATTTTTCTTGGATAAGCTTACAATATCAAAACACTATTTTTCCCATTTTTTGCAAGGTACATGTATGTTGAAAATAAAAAGCTCCCTAAAACTCTTGTTATTATTTGTAGTATCCACAGATTTCATATCAGCTCAACCACACAATCATCTGACCGTCATTTGTGGTTCAATGGCAAGTGGCAAATCTGATGAATTTATTCGTTGGGTTCGACGTCGTATGATTGCAAGCCCTCATGAAGTTATCGTATTTAAGCATGCATGGGATGACCGCATACTCAATGATAACAATATCGATCCAACAACAAATATTTCATCTCGTAGTGGTAGTTCTATAAAATGCATAGGCGTCAAAACAATTAGTGAAATGGAAGCTCTTATTGAAAAAAATAATTATGCAACTATTGCTATCGACGAAGCTCAATTTTTTAATAAAACAGAATTACTCACCTTTGTGCATAAAATGTTATCTTTGAAAAAAGATGTCATTGTCGCTGGTCTTGATCTTGATTTTAGAGGCGAAACATTTGGTGCAATGGGAGATTTATTAGCTCTTGCAGATGAAGTTGTAAAATTAAAAGCAATCTGTTCTGTATGTAAACAAGATAAATATTGCATCACACAACGCACGATTGATGGCAAATCTGCTTACTACGAAGATCCAATTGTTATGGTTGGAGAAAGTGACTACTCACCTCGCTGCAGAGATTGTCATGAAGTTATTCCTGGTCAACGTCCAGTTAATGAAACAAAAAATTAAATATGGCAAAACAATCAAATTATTTTCAATGCCAAAATTGCGAGCACCAATCACCAAAATGGCAAGGGTGCTGCCCCGAATGTCGTAAGTGGAATACTTTAGAAGAAGTATCACCCCTACCATCACAACCAAAAACTTCTGGACCAGTGAAAATAACAAAGCTGCAATCTCTTGATGAAATTTCAACACAAGAACAAACTCGATACCTTGCAAATATTTCTGAATGGGATCGCGTTACCGGCAATGGGATTGTGCCTGGATCTTTCTCGATTGTCACGGGCGATCCTGGCATCGGGAAATCGACTTTACTGCTGCAGGTTTGTAGTCAACTTGCAGAACAACATAAAGTGTTTTATTTTTCGACCGAAGAATCTTTATCGCAAGTAAAAATACGATTTCAACGATTAAAAAATCAATCAAGCAAACTATTGTTTTCGACCCAAGCAACACTTGAGATCATTGTCGAAACCTGTAAACAAGAAAAACCTGATATCGTCATCATCGATTCGATTCAAAATATTTATAGCTCAGAGAATTTTAGCCTGCCTGGTACGATCACGCAACTACGAGAAACAGCTTTTTATTTAATGAAACTTGCTAAAGATCATAACATTGCCATCATCGTTACCGGCCACATCACCAAAGAAGGTCAGATGGCTGGACCAAAGATTTTAGAACATATTGTCGATGCGGTGTTTTATTTGCAAAAAGAAGATAAATGGCAAACTCGTATTTTACGTTCAGAAAAAAATCGATTTGGATCTATCAATGAAATCGGATTTTTCCAAATGACTCATGAAGGCATGATCCCTGTCGAAAACATTAATCAACATCTCATCGAAGATGCAAAACATACACCAGGATCGGTCATCATCAGCAGTTTAGAAGGAACTCGTCCACTATTTTTAGAACTACAGGCATTGTGCATTCAAACTCAATTTAGTGTCGCTCAGCGTGTCGCTACCGGCATCGATCACAAACAAATTGTTTTAATCGCTGCAATTTTAGAAAAATATCTACATATTAAATTTAGTGGTTGTGATATTTTCTTTAAATTAAGTGGTGGTATCAAAATTAAAGATAACTCTGCTGATCTTGGTATTGCGCTGACGTTACTTTCGAGCTATTTTCAAAAACCAGTACCAGCTAAAACAATTGCACTGGGCGAAGTTTCTTTAACAGGACAAATAAAATCTATACAAAACATTGATATTCATGCAAAAGAAGCTGTAAAATTTGGTTTTGATAATCTTCTGATCGCTCATGATCAAAAACTTGAAACCAAAGGAACGAAACACATCAAACGATTTAAATCTGTGTACGATCTTTTACAACTTTTTCCTGAATGAAAAACTATAATTTAACTCAAATTATGACCTATTACTTTCACCCTACGTTTTCTATCCTCCTACGCCAAGGCTTCGGCAGACAAGCAGAAAACTCCGGTGACCTTGAGTCCAGCGGGACTAATTCGCTTTTTAAAAAAGCCCTGTGAGGCGCAGCCCACTACCTGATTCCAAAAAATAAGCGAATGCTTATTTTTTGGCAAAATTAAAAAGAAATATATTGTATTAATACAGGCTGTGTTTGACTTGGCTAGCAAATGATTTATCTTTAGATTATATATTTAAAATAAAAATCACTGCCCTTACATAAAGGCTCATCATGTCATCAAACATATTAATTTCCATACAAAAAATCACAAAAACCTTTCAAACTTCTCATAAAACAATCAAAGCTCTCAAAGGCGTTTCGCTTGATATTTATGAAGGTGAAATCCTCAGTTTACTTGGTGTCAACGGTGCTGGTAAAACCACGTTGTCATCAATCATCTCATCACTCAATCCGCCAACATCTGGCGATATTTTGTACCAAGGCACATCAATTTATAAAGATTTAATTAACTATCGACGCATCATTGGATTTTGCCCACAAAAGCCAAATATCGACGGCATGTTAACTTTAGAAGAAAATCTTTATTTTGCTGGTCGATATTTCAACATACCAGAAGCCGAAATAAAAAAGCGCGCTCAAGTGCTCATGAAAAAATTTAATTTAATACAATATGCACAATCAAAAGGATCGATTCTTTCTGGCGGTTATAAACAAAGATTTTTACTTGCTCGTACGTTAATGCATCAACCAAAAATTGTCATTCTTGATGAACCAACTGTTGGCCTTGATCCTCATATTCGTCGCAATCTTTGGGATGTTATTAAAGCATTAAAAAAAGATGGTGTAACGGTACTTTTAACAACACACTATCTTGATGAAGCTGAATATTTATCAGACCGAGTTTGTATTTTAGATAAAGGTGTTATCAAATTAATTGATACTCCAGAAAATTTAAAAGCTACGTACCACCAAGATAATTTAGAAAATGTATTTATTGAACTCATAAAAGAGGATGCGAATATTGATGAACAATAAAAACATCTACCAAACTTTTTATGCTCTTTTATTAAAAGACATAGCGATTTATAACAAACGATGGATCTATAGGGCAATCGATGCTTTAGTATGGTCTGGCAGTAGTTTAATGATTACTCATCACATTATGCCATTGTTTGGAGTCACCGATCCTAATTATGGAATATTTATATTACTTGGTAACTTTGCCATCTGGGGACTATTTGAAATGCTCACCAGTATTGCTATGTTTTTAGGCGATCTTCAAGGTGATAAATCAATTTTTTATTATGTATCATTGCCTTTGCCATCTTACATGATTTTTATCGAACAAGCATTAGCAAGTGCCTATCGATCAATGGCGAGTTCGCTGCTTATTCTTCCGATGGGAAAATTAATTTTAGGTGACACACTGGTACTCAGTTCTATCAATTGGCCTTATTTCATCTTTGCATTTATCATGATCAATATTTTTTATGGATTCCTGACGATTTTAGTTGCAAGTTATGTTAAAAACTTACCTGCACTCACCATGGTTCGCAGTAGAATTATGTTCCCGCTCTGGTTTTTAGGTGGCTTTCAATTTCCTTGGAAAATGTTATATGGCGTCGCACCAAAAATTGCATTGATGAGTTTATGCAATCCAATTATTTATGTCATGGATGGCATACGAAGCACAGTATTACCAACTGAACAATATTTACCATTTTGGAATTGTATGGGCGTGCTCATATTTTTTTCAATCATTTGTGGATATGTTGGTACACAAAAATTAAAACGGCGGTTAGATTGTATTTAAAATTAGAAAAAGGAATTTTATGTTTCAAACAATATTCCTAGAACTTAACGTATTTTTAAAATTACTCAAACGTGATTTAAAAATATTTTCGAACAATGCAATCGACAACTATATTAATACAATGTGTTGGGTGCTCTTATCACTTATTGTCTACCAATTTATTATGCCAAAAATGGGATTAAATTTTAAAGGCGATTTTTTACTCGTCAGTTGCGTCATATCAAAAACATTTTTTGGTATCATGGACAATGTAACAAATATTGTTGCTGATTTAGGCGAAAATAAAACTATCAGTTACGACATGACGTTACCAATTTCACACACTTTACTTTTTATCAAAATTGCAATATCAAATGCAATTTACACCTGTCTATTATCACTTTTAGTTTTACCTATGGGTAAACTTTTATTATGGAATTATCTACATTTTCCGCATTTCAATATCATAAAATTTTTTATTATTATTTTTGTAAGCTCTTTATTTTCAGGCTTTTTTTCACTCTTCATCATTAGCATTACTAAATCAATCATGCACATCGAAGATATTTGGAGTGGCATAATTCATCCTCTTTTTGCTCTTGGTGGATTTAATTTTACATGGAAAGTTATGTTAACTGTGTCACCTTTTTTAGCTTATGTAAATCTCTTTAATCCTGTGATGTATATGTTTGAAGGCATGCGTGGAGCAACACTTGATCCAACATTATCTCTACCATTTTGGACGTGTATAACAATGCTCATTTTATTTTCTGTTCCAATGGGATACATCGGTGTATATCTTTTAAAAAAACGACTTGATGCCATTTAGGATTTTTTATGAATACAAACTTTTTAACTCAATTCATGACATTTCAACAACTTTTACAACGTGATTGGTATCTTTTTAAACAAACCTATGTGCATAAACTAAAAATGGCTTTGTATTGGGTTCTTTTATCAATTCTCATTACCAAATTATTTTTACCATCCATGGGGTTACAAAACTATGCACCGTTCGTTTTAATCAGCTCTGCTATCAGTTATGGATTTTTTATTGCCATGCAAAATGCAGTTACGATGGTCGAAGATATCACTGGCAATCAAGCAATTTTATACGAGCTGAGTTTACCTATTCCACAATGGCTTATTTTCTTTAAATTTACGCTCAGCACCATGTTACAATCGCTTATCATATCATTATCGATTATTCCGTTCGGGCTTATGCTTATCATGGATGTGCATGCATTTCCAGATTTTTCATACATAAAATTCATAGCCATTTTTGCCTGCTCTTCAATTTTTTATGGAAGCTTTGCTTTAATTTTTACTTCAGTCCTCAAAAACATGCATCAAATCGATAATGTCTGGCTGAGAATCATTTTTCCACTCTGGTATTTAGGATGTTTTCAATTCCCTTGGAAAACGTTGTACGAAATTTCACCAACGCTAGCCTATCTTGACTTCCTTAATCCACTTACCTTTATCATGGAAGGCGGACGCTCTGCGACCATTGACAGTGCTGGATCATTGCCTTTTGCATTGTGCTGCATCATGATTTTATGCTATGCAGCGATATCATGCTTTGCAGGAATTTATTCGATGAAAAAGCGACTTGATTGTTTATAAAATGATAAAAAGTGCTTATTTTCGAGCGATATTGGCACTTTTATCAAAATCTTGTATACTTTTAATAGAGATATATTTCAAAAAGACTGTTATACAACAAAGTATCTAACCAAATCTATCAGTCCATCATCTTTCAATAACGATTATCATTAATTTATGACTACAAATTCCCTTCCAGCTTTAAGTAAATATATTGCTCAAGCAGGATATTGCTCACGAAGACTTGCTACAGAACTGATTAAAACTGGCAAAGTTATGATCAATGGCGTCAAAGTAACAACACCATTTACACCCGTTCAACCAAAAGATGTGGTGATTGTCGAAAAAAAACAGATTACTGCTGCAAAAAAAATCTACATTCTTTTTAATAAACCAAAAAATTTAGTCTGCACCGTTGCCGATGAAAAAAATAGAAAAACAGTTTCTGACGTTTTTCTACCTCATTTTGAAGAACGATTATATCCAATTGGACGATTAGATCGTAGTACCACTGGTTTACTCATTATGACCAATGATGGTGAACTGACTCAACGTCTTTGCCATCCAAAATATGAAGTTTCAAAAACATATTTAGTCAGCAGCGAAACAGCTATCACAAAAAGCACGCTTGATACACTGTTAGCTGGTGTTCCTCTTGAAGATGGATTTATGAAAGTTGACGAAGCTTTTTATCCAACAACATCGAAAAAAGTTGCTACGGTCGTCATTCACAGTGGCAAAAATCACATCGTCAGACGCTTATTTGAAGAACTTGGCCATCCAGATATCAAACTGGATCGTTCGGTCTATGCAGGACTTACCAAAAAAGGCCTTCGTACTGGTGAATGGCGCCATCTAAGCGACGATGAAGTTGCAACATTGTATCAAAATGATATAAAAGAATTAGAAAAACCAGAAAAAACAAAGCGCCCACGAAACATCAAAGCTAAAAAGTTTTTCGCTCGACTCCAGTAATTTTGATTTTTATCAACTAAAAGCCCGTATCGCTACGGGCTTTTTTATTTATCGATGACTTGGAATGTTCACTACTTGTTTTTTATATAATTTTTGATGCAATGGTTTATCGAATCGCGACTCATGATTACATGTATATCTAGAGATCGGTTCATCAGAAATATCTGATTGTCGTAACTTACGAACTATACCTTCCTCGTAAAGAAGTCTACTATTGATCTTTTTAACGTTTTGTAAATAAGAGATTGCATCTAAAACATTACGAAGGTCTTTACCCACTGGAGATAATAAAGGATGCTCAGACTTTGGCTTACCAGATAGTATTGTTGTAACAACCTGTGCAAAATCATTATAAATTTTATAAAAAGATGTTGCATTCCCCGCTGATAGATTCATAGATGCAAACAAGCAACAAATCATAATTCGCTTTAACATAAAAATACTTTCTTTGTTTTATAGATTTATCGATGACTTGGAATAGTAACAATCTTCTTTTTATATGCTTTTTGATGTAATGGTTTTTCTAACCTAAATTCAGATGCATTTTGTTTCATAAATTTTTCTACAGGACTTTCATATATATCACAAATTTGTGGCTGCATAGGAACTGTAACAATACTTTCAAAACTGAATGGGGTTAACAACAAACTTATACAAAATAAAGCTTTTATCTGTATAGTTCCCATGCTTTGATTATAAAGATTTTGACGTCTATCAATCTCTTTATTTTCTAAAAAACTAATAACATTTCCAATATTAGCATGATAAGATTTATTTCTACGATTTTTATCACTTGAAAATAAATTCATTGATACTAAAACCAAACCAATCAATGATATGTAACATATATTTTTCATAAACTACTTTCTTAATTAAATTTAATTTTATCCGACAATCGAATAATACCATACAAATTAAACATCAATAACAATGCTCCAGTAATCGACATAAAAGTCATGGTTTGCGACATCGTTGCAAAATAAGGAAACACTAAAAATAAAATCGATGCAATAAATGGATACATTCTACCACCTAGAGATCCAAATAAAAATTGAGCTGAATTCTTACCAACTGCATAAAATGATGTTAAAGAAGTATAACCAAGCAAAAATATAAAGAGAGGCCAAAATAACGTAATAAATGGGAAATATTTTTCTAAAGCTGTGACAACCATTAATGTTTCATGAACACCAGAATGCCAAGTACCTGTTAATAAAATTAAAAACAAGCTAATCGTACAAATAACAAATGTATCAAGAAATATCGCCATAATTCCCATTGATGCTTCACGATTTGGATCTGTTTCTGATGTTTGACTATGAATAATCGAAGCATATCCAATCCCAAGATCACCTGTGTAACATGCACGACGAACACCATGCGACATGGCCATAATAACTGAACAACCCGCAAAGGCTCCTATCATTGCATGCCCTGTAAATGCTGATGTAAAAATCAGATGCAACATTGTAGGAAATTGATGCAGATTAACTGCAAAAACAAAAAGACTCATTCCGATAAATGCAGTTAAGAAAAATGGAAGAATAAAAGAGCTCACCTTACCAACAAGATTGATACCCCCTTCTCCTACTAAAATAACTAATCCAATTAAACCAAAAATTACAAGTGGGGGATACACGTTCCAGCCAATGATAATACTGTCAGTGATAGTTCTAAAAATATAAACTTCCAAACCATAAATACATAGTAAAAAAGCTACAATATTAGAAAGCAATTTACCGCCTGCTAACTGTTGCAAATAAACCATTGGCCCGCCAAAATATCCATCTTTTTTATCAGAAACACGATAAATCATTCCCAAATAAATTTCTGCATACTTCACGAGCATACCAAAAAAACCTGCTACCCACATCCAAAAAACAGCTCCTGGACCACCAATTT
>Ga0208373_1001855_pt1 | contig 25788 bp, 21 predicted proteins | sample RifOxyC2_FD_184036 | JGI IMG/M metagenome (GOLD analysis project Ga0208373, IMG submission 184036) | Soil microbial communities from Rifle, Colorado - Rifle Oxygen_injection C2 (SPAdes) | ecosystem: Environmental > Terrestrial > Deep subsurface > Rock core/Sediment | place: Rifle, Colorado... | reverse complement strand
GCAGGAGGAGCCGGTGGCGCAGGAGGAGGAGCCGGAGGAGCCGGTGGCGCAGGAGGAGGAGTTGGCGGTGGTACCGGAGAAGGCGGTGGTAGTGTTTGCGGCGGCGGTTGCATGCGACCCGGACAGGCCGCTAAATCAATCCGCTCCCTCTGATAACTGCTTCCATCTGCAAATATATATAGTTTATTGCCTAAGAGGGCATATTTGAGCGGTTTATCATCTTTGATTGCTGGACTTCCCTGAAAGGGGTCTGAAACCCGCCTGACCCACATAACATTCATCCATTTCCCGGCGCGGAATTTGGTGGTATTCCAATCCGGAGAATTTTTCCGACCGCTGCAATTACCATGTCCAGTATCAGTGTCAATATGGTTAAGACAGGGGGTGCCGGCGCCGGTAAACCAGATGGCATTATTTGTCCCATATCCGCCGGCCAGGAAACTGTTATGGTTCCAACCGTCTCCATCGGCTGCCGGAGGCGGTACGTCATTGTTTTTATATCGGGCAATACTGTAGATTCCAAAGGGAACACCATATCCGGTATAGCGGCTGTTCTGGGTTGTTGGATTCATCCATGAAAGGTAGCATCTGATTTTACCTGTTTCCTCAGGGTAGAAGTGCGGTTTGACCCACATAGAGACCAGCATTAGTTGGTCTTTGCCATTACTAAGTGATTGCGGTGTGCAGTTATATGCCGGAACAGCTTTGCTGTCTGAGTATGCGCCGTCAGCATAGAGGCGGCCTGATATTGTTTTGTCGGCCGGATTTTCTTTGATAGGGAGCAATGCGCCGGCGCCGGGTAAAAACGGGTTGCTGGATTGTACCAAATCACCACCCGTATAAGCAATATTAGGGTTAAGCCCGGCTGTAAAACTGGCTCTAAATCTGAGAGGGTTATTATCAATATTGTCACGGCGGAATTCAGTGGTGGCTAAGGTGATATAGCCGTCATAGTCAGTCGTATCGCCATAGCCCTTTTCATTTCGTTCGGGAAGGACCTGGAGCGTTAAATCATTATGGGTCGGCGTGCTGGATTCATTAATGATATTGTTTTTAATCGGTTTATCCTTAAGGTCAGCCAGGAATTGTTTTTCTGTGGTTTCGCGGCAGATGTCAAATAGCTTGACGACGGTTTTTACCTCTGCCTGAGCTAATACCTTGTTGTTGTTGTTTAATATCCGGCCTAATGAGTTTATTTCGTAATAGCCGGTAGGGTAGAAGGTGAATTCTGTGGTATAATAGGTCAGGTCGGTTTTGTCCACCCTGAGCAGACGGTTATAATCCGGGTTAAAGTCGTTGAGGTTGGTATTGGGGTTGAAATTGGCTTTAAGCACATCTGCCTCTTCTTTAGTAAGTTTTCCTCCTTCATAAAATCCTTTATCAGCCCATACATCACAGAGTTTGTGGAATTGCTCCCAGTTTCTAAATGGTCTATTATCTCCTATTTCTTTAGCAATCTTTTTAGCGGTTTCTTTGGTAAAAGCCGTTGTTTCCTTTAACTTAAAGGTGGTCAGAGGAGAAAATTTAGGGAATTGGTGTAATGCGTAATTTGCCGGAGCGGTCCACTCGCTGTTAATTACGTAGTTATCGGAATTTGAAGCATTAGCATCAAGCGCCTGGAGATAAAAACCCTTTAGATCTCTGATAAGGGCAACAAGGAGTTCTTTAGAGGCGTTATTAATATTAACCGGTGCCCGGCCCTTCTTGGGGAAGGTTACGGGTTCGGCAATGCGCATCTCGCTCCATGATTCTATGTTGTTTTTACCTTCTTCTGTGCTGGGTTTTACACCGTCTCGGCCTAATCGTCCTGATAATGGAGTCGGGCTGACTACCGTTTCATCCCACCAGGAATAAAAGGAGATATATGGTTCCAATATTTTGGCTTGCTGATCAGTCAGTTTCACCCTGGCTTTAAGGTCTTCTATAGACGCGTAAGTTCCCTTTTGGGTTTTTTCGTCAAATATCTTGGTGCCGATTTCTTTATTCAAGCCTATTTCTTCTGCCAGATTCTCCAGTATTTGCTTGAAGTGGGAATGGTCTTCCATATTAATATAGAGACGGGATGAGAGGTCGTCTACCTTGAGGGCGAAATAATCGCCGTCTGAATTATATTGCGACGGGACTCGTACTGATACGCCGACCTTGTAATTATTTTTCCCCTTTTTAATGTCTATTAAATCCTTGTCATCTATGTTACCATCTTTGTTTATGTCCTGCATCATTGAAGGGCGTGCAGCTCGAGCTAAAGGACAGTTAAGAATCTGCGGGCCATCTTTATTGACATCCTCTTCGTCACTTACTTTACCGTCGCCATTTAGATCTTCGCCGTAATATTTGAGCTGGTCAATTTTATCCGGCCTGAGATATGTCCGGGCCGTGGAGATGGCATAATGTATGCCGCTCTGGGCAATCAACTTTGCTTGGACATGGTCCACATGGTTCTTTGAGGCAGAGCGTTCAAGGGTGGTCAGCATTGAGAAAACCGTGCCCAGGACAACTAATAGCGTCAGGACACCCAAGATGACGATAAGGACAACGCCTCTTTCATTTCCGTTGTAAGGTTTCAGGTGTAATTTATTCTTTTTCATATAATCCTCCTTTTACTTGCTGTTAATCCGTTAGGATGTTACAGCAAGTTATCCCGACAGTATTTGTCGGGATAGACCCCGAATCAAGTTCGGGGTGACGGCGCCGGTGGCGCCATTAATTTTTACACACCAGGGGCGCTGAAGAATCCTCGGCATAGAGCGTCTCGCCGCTCTGGCCCAGGGCATCGCCCATAGTCGTGGTTAGCTGGACGGCTCCTTTGGTTACATAGATTAATACAGAGGTTTTTATCTTATAGGGTCCGACCTCTTCTTCTTTGACGCTGACCGAGAATTCGGTTCCGTGCACCAGTATGGTTCCGGCCGAGGTGATTAGCTGAAACGGATTATTGTGGTCTTTGTCCACGGTGACATACAGCTCTCCGCTTTCCTTAAGGATGACCTGGCGGCTGGCTGGTTGGATGATTAAGTCAGAGTCAGGCGAGGCAATGATACTCGCGCCGTCTGTAGTATACAGTTTTTGTGTGCCGCTGGCCGGCGTCTGTAAAAGCGAAAATACCGAGGCGGCCGCCAGTAGGATTGCCGCGGCGCTTGAAAGGGTAATCATCAGCCGTTTTAATCTAATCGGTTTTCGGGCGGCTAATAATTGTTCCAGTTGTGGTTTTGGTATCGGTAGCGCCTTGAATTCGTCGGAAATCATCCGGGCGAATGCCTTTTCTGATTCGTAATACGCATGGCAGTCCGCACAACCCATAATATGTTCACTAATCTCTATGGGCAGCGTGGATTTTTCGATGATGCCTTGTTCTATCTTGTTTTTAATGTCTGGGCAGTTCATTTTAGTTTCTCCCTGAGAACCCGATAGGCCCTGGTGAGTTTACTTGTCACCGACCCAAGCGGTTCTCTTAAGTGTTTGGCGATTTCCTCGCAGGTCATATCCTTATAAAAACGCAGTATTAGGACCAACCTGAAATCCTCAGGCAGCGAATTTAATACGTCCCTGAGCATTAAATTATCCGCCGGCTGGGCTGATTTCTTATCCTCCAGTTCTATTTTAATCGGTTGTTCATTAACAACCTTACGGCTCCGGTGGCGCTCTTTTATCAGTTGGCTGACCAGGCCGTAGAACCATGCCGAGAACTTATCTTTATCATCCAGTTTTCTGAGATATTTCTGAACCTTTACAAAGACATCCTGGGTGATATCCTCTGATTCAGCGTGATTCTTAGTCCACTGGTAACACATTTGATAAGCCATGGGCCAATACCTGGTCACCAGCTGGTTGAAAGAATCCGTATCGCCTTCCAGCGTCTTATTTATCAGGGTAGTATCATCCCCGATTAGGTCGGGGCTCCACTGTCGTTCTGCCTGATTTTTCACACATTATTCTCTATATATATGAATGTTTGAGACCCCCAAAAAACTGCACGGCATCGTAAAATTTATGATAATTTCTTAAAACGCCTCTATTAAGATTTTCCTTATTTTACTAACCTATAATACATTTTGTATTTATTAGTGCATCACATTTTTCCGTAAATAAAATTATCGGAGCGTTTATCCTTGAGCCAGGCCGCTAGTGTGAATCCGTTTTTATCCTTTTCCGTGATAAGATTCGTAGTCGGGGCCGCACGGTCGAATATTTTTTTTAATTCAGGGTCGCACAATGACCAGTTGATATCTTTGGCCAGAGGCGATATGCCGGCTTCACAACCCGGGCTGTATTCGCCGGAGCAAAAATATTCTATCCAGGTATCTTCGGTGAAGAAAGTGCCGTGCGCGAATCCGGGTGGCACCCAAATCCATTCGCTGTAATCGGTTTGGTTGTTGGCCGGCATGTCATATGCGATTATCTTACCGAAAGTAGGGGAGTTCTTACGGATATCCAGGGCCAGGTCAATCAGATGGCCGGCTATAGTCCGGATTAATTTACCCATATAAGGATTCCATTGGAAATGAAGCCCCCGGATAGTGCCGGGCCGGGAAAAACTTTCGTTGCATTGCGAGAACTCAATGTCTTTCATAAAGGGCATAGCCGAATGTTTGGCAAAATCGCTCCGGCGGTATGTCTCGGTAAAATACCCGCGCTGGTCCGGGAAACGGCTGAAGCGGATTATCTTGACTTCCGGAATGCCCGGGCTTTTTATACCAATAATTTTCAATTGAATGATCCTTTCTTAATGGCGCGCCAGAGGTTGGTCAGCGGCCGGGGAAAATGATAATAAACTCCGATGAAATAAGATTTGGGTATAGAATGTGCTATGTCTGGTAACGATATCGAACTAAACAAGGACGTCTCAATTTCTTTATGCATATTTTAATCGGTTTCTCAATGGATAATTCTAATTAACTGAGCTGTTTTGTCAACGATTAAATACGTAAACCGGTATTCGTTGATAGAGGAGATATATTATTATAGGAGTCGTAATATCTGCATTTGTTCTCGATTTAATGATGGGTCATATCATAATCCGCCTGTATTTGCGCGGCGCTTCGCGCATAGTCATATATTTTGGCATCCTTTATGAGTCCGTTAAAGTAGTTGGAATTCCAATATTCTGAGTATCCGACAGCCAAAGAAGCCGCGCTATTGTCCCCGATGCCGGCTGTATGAGGTTTGCTGCCGTCCAGTATGCCATTAACATACAGATTTAACGACGCACCGTCATAGGTCATAGCAATGTGATACCATGTTTCTGCCTGAATAACTGTTTCCCCGAGAAAACCGGTTTTTCCTTCTGCTCCGTTTCCTATCCAGGCAACGATGGTGTTTTTAGGTTCGGTTATAGTATTGATGAATATTTGCCAACCCTTTTGGGGCGGATATACACCGGATGGTACTTTTTCCAGTAAGACGGTCTGAGAAATTCTTTTTGGCTTAATCCAGGCCTCGACTGTAATCCTAGAGGGCTTAAGAACAGGTGAATCCGTAACTTTAACGCAATCATTTATGCCATCAAAAGAGAGGGTGTTGCTATTCCATGTGGCGCCATAGACCATGCCGTTATTGCCGTTGCCTGAACTGTCTCCGGCAGTTGTGCCTGAGGTCTCATCAAATTTCCACCAGGCAATCGGGCCCGGGGTTGTGGCAGGTGTATAGTTAGTAAGAGGCGCATCGCCATATTCCCAGGTTTCGTTGCTAGTGCCGGCTTCAGTCGCCCCTGCGAACAGGACTATTCTTTGGCGGGCCGAGTCATAGACCATTTTATGCTGGTTGCGTTTGGATGGATAATTATTAGGCGTTAACTGCGTCCAGTCTGTCCCGTTCCATTCCCAGGTATCGTCATTGGAACTGCCGCCGAACAGGATGGTCTTGCCCCGGACCGGGTCATATGCCATGGACGGGGCAGTCCGGGCTGAGGGTTTATTAACGGGTGATTTAAACGCCCAGTTTGTCCCGTCCCATTCCCAGGTCTGGTTAGTGGTGGTATCCCAGGCAGTCCATCCGCCGAAAAGAACCGTTTTCTGGCGGGCCGAATCGTATGCCATGGTATGATAATGCCGGCCTGGGGGTATGGTTGCTGATATTCTTTGTGTCCAGTTCGTTCCGTCCCATTCCCAGGTGTCATTTCTGTAATTGCCTTCATAGAATCCGCCGAATAAAACCATTTTCTGGCGGGCCGAGTCATAAACCATAACCGGCCAGACCCGCGGGCTGGGTTTGTTGGCGGGTGATATAAGCGTCCAGTCTGTCCCGTTCCATTCCCAGGTATCGTTGAAATAGACACTGCCGTAATACCCGCCTCCGAATAAGACGGTTTTTTTACGGACCGGGTCATAGGCGATGGCTGAAAATCCTCTTATTGAAGGCGAATGGGCCGGTGTTTTTTGAGCCCAGTTTATCCCATCATATCCCCAGGTTTCGCCGAGTTTGTCATACCCGGTAAATGTCCCTCCGAATATCACGGTCTTTTGGCGGTCTGAATCATATGCCATGGCCGTGCCATATCGTGGGGAAGGCGTATTGACCGGGTTTATCTTAATCCAGGTCGGTCCATAATTACTCGGAGCGGGCGGAACAATAATGGCTGGCGGTGTAACGATAGCCGGCGGAGTCGATGGTGGGGGTGGAATTAATGCCGGTGGAACAGGTATTGTTGGAACCGCGCCACCAGTAGTTAAGACAGTTCTGATGGTTAACCATAGGTTATATAACTCCAGGATGATAGCCGGGTCTTTGATTATGGCCCAGCAGAAAGGCCTGATGCCGGTGAGTTTGGCAGGTGATGATTCATCCGGTCCGATATAGCCGGCTTTGGGTCCGTCTTTGTGCACCTTGCCATTTTTATCCGGCAGGACAATCACCCATTGGCCGTCAATAAACTCCATTAATCTGATATCTGTATTGGATAGTTCTTCGGCCCGGACATTATCCGGTAAGATTACATAGCAATCTGCTTCCTTACCGCTATGGAAATTTACATTATCCTGATGTTTGGGCGTGAGGTTTGCCCCGCCGAGGAATTCGCAGCCACTGGGTAATGGTTCAGGCATGTCGTTTTTATCGCGGAAGGGGATAAATGATATCTCAATATCGTTATCAATTGCTTCGGGTGGGACGTTAAGCTCGGAATCCGGGCCGGAATTGTGGCCTCGGATAGTATTCTGGGAATTTGCCTTGATAATCAAAATGGTGCTGCTGCCATTGTTTGAATCATCGGTAAGATTACAGCCATTTCCATTAAAGCCCATAGATAGGGCAGAAGCTAGTAATATCAGCAGGCAAAGCCGCCAATTTATAATTGCTCGTTGTTTGGTAGTCATTTTATTTGTTTTCATGAGAGCCATTGGGCATTACGAGAAATCTCATAGTCGGTTACATCTATGGCTTTATTGTTATTATACCCATTACTCGGATAAAAACAAGTAGAATCTGATATTTTCTTAGAGCCAGTTAGGGATTTTAGCACAAAGTGCTAAAAGACCGTTATTGGTTCTTATCCCGACCTGCCTACCGTCAGGCAGGCAATTTTTGTCGGGGTTAGAGCGACGTATTGGCTCTTATATCCGCCTTGGCGGATTCGGCTTTGTCCCCATTATATTAGACAATCCTGGATGCGAAATTTGCGAATAAATCTAATATTTTTTAAGACAAAGAAATTCCTATAAGGAAACCATGATTCCAAAAACACCGCAGTGACCGCGTAGCAAAATTATTCCCGTCCTACTGGCTTTTTTTATCGTCATTGAGTTGCTACCGTCTGTATAATCTGTTTACACTGAATTATAATATTGGTTTATGAATTTCATAATTCTGCCATTTCAGGCGTTCCTTTTCCGGCAGTCCGGAAAATGTCCGGGGGTCAACCACCAATGCCCAACCGTATTGAATCCGGATTTTCCAGAATGGTAGTTCGGCGAAATAATCTAGTGGGTTAAAATCGTCCTGGCCAAAATAGCTCTTGGACCATCTGGCGGAGCGTTTTTGATGCATCCTGAACCGCTGTTCTTTATCGCCGACCTTGCCGTGGAATCCGGCCTCAAAGACATAATACCTGGCCGGCACTTTGCGGTATTGCTCCAGCACCTCAGGCCTGAAATAAAGCATGGGTAGGGCACTGTCCTCAAGGAAAATCAGGCGTTTTTTGGTAAAGAACTCAATGTCTTTTTCACTGACCATCCATCGGCCGCCTACCTTAGAGGCCTGTAACTGTCCGCTATGAATCCATCTCATCAGGGTGCGCCAGGAGGTATTGAGATATTCGCCCACCTGTTTTAGAGTTAATAATTTATCCATAGGAATAATTATATCAATTATGACAATCTATGTCAAACTATGTCAAACTATGACATACCCCAATACCCACACCCCCCATGTCTCTTAAGGCCGGAAGTTGTGTATCTTGCTGCCAGGGGGTATACCCCTGTGCAACAGGGAGTATATCCGTTTGACGCGGGAAGTATATTCGTGTGCCGCAGAGAGTATATCTGTGTGTCACAGGGAGTATATCCGTATGGTACAGGGAGTATATCCGTGTGCTACAGAGAGTGTATCCGTGTGCCGCAGGAAGTATATCCGTTTGCCACAGGGAGTATGTCTGTGTGTCGCAGGGAGTATATCCGTTTGTTGCAGAGAGTATATCCGTTTGCCGCAGGAAGTGCATCAGTTTTCCGCAGAGAGTATATCTGTGTGTCGCAGGAAGTATATCCGTTTGTCACAGGTAGTATATCGGTGTGTTGCAGAGAGTATATCAGTATATCACATAAAGCATATTACTAAAGAGAATCAGCATACCCGGGGGGGCGAAATTATAAAAAATGGTAAAGTGAGAGGGAAAAACTCCATGGGTTAAAAACTAACTAAGATTTTCGGCCATAGGCGTCATCAAATCTTATTATATCGTCTTCCTCGACATATTCGCCGTTTTGGACTTCTATTAATTGAAGCGGTATTTTTCCGGGATTTTCGATCCGGTGCTTGGTAGATTTGGGGATATAAATACTTTCGTTTTCATGCACGAGTTTTTCCTCATCCCCGAGTGTTACTTTTGCGGTGCCGCATACCACAATCCAGTGTTCACTTCTATGCATATGCATCTGGAGGCTCAGTTTTCCTTTTGGGTTAATCATAATTTTCTTGATTCTGTATCGGTCACCCGCGTCCAGCGTTGTGTAATTTCCCCAGGGCCGATACATGGTCGGGCTCTCAAATGCTTCTTTTCGCTTTCTTTTTTTTAATTCATCCACCAGCTGATTTACTTTTTGAGCTGATTCCCGCTTCCCGATAAAAACGGCATCGGCCGTCTCAACGATAAGAAGATTTTCCAAGCCGATAGTGGAAATAATCCTTTTCCCGCCCATGATGAGCGTGTTTTTTGTATCTATATCCAGGATATCGCCGACCTTGACATTGCCTTGGTCGTCTTTTGGCATGATATCAAAAAGCGATTCCCACGAGCCGACATCATTCCAGTAAATATCTAACGGAATAGTTACTGCCTTGTCTGATTTTTCCATCACGGCATAATCGATGGATATATTAGGCATACTCTCAAAATCGGACAGCATGTTATTGAATCCCTTGTCCATTTTATCGGAGATTTTAGGAGCATATTTTTTGAGTTCTCCCAGCATGGTCGCAATAGGGAAAGCGAACATACCAGAGTTCCAGAAATAGCCGCCTGTTTCCAAATAACTCAGAGCTGTTTGGGCGTCCGGTTTTTCCGCAAACTTTGCCACTTTATAATAATTCTTTATTTTATCCCCGACTTTTATATAGCCAAAACCGGTCTCGGGCCTTGAAGGTTTTATGCTAAAGGTGACGATATGGCCGTTCTTGGCTATCTCGGACGCTCGGTTGACATAATCCCTGAATTTCTCGTCATTTTTGATGCTATGGTCGGATGGGCAAACCCAGAGAATCTCGTTTTCGCTGCACTTCAGATGTTCTAAGCAGTATTTTACAGCCAAGGCAATGGCCGGCGCCGTATTTCGGCTGGCCGGCTCAAGGATGATATTTTTGGATGCGCCCTGGGCAATGGCGTCAAGGTCTGCTTTGACGTGGAATTCGTAATCTTTATTGGTCACGACCACGATGTCTTCAGGAGACAATATTTTTAACGCCCGGAGAACGCTTTGTTGCAGGAGCGAGTAGCCGCCGTTTAACTTGAGAAACTGTTTTGGGTAATGCTGTCTGGACAATGGCCAGAGACGTGTCCCGCTGCCGCCGGCCATGATTATTGCTTTCATGATTTATTTTCTCAGCCTTTTAATATCCGCTTCCACCATTATTCTGACTAATTGCTCGAATTTTGTCCTGGGTTCCCAATGTAAAATCGCCTTGGCTTTTGATGCGTCGCCAATCAACATATCCACTTCAGTAGGCCTGAAAAATTCAGCTGATACTTCTATTAATGTTTTTCCTGTTTTTTTATCCAGGCCTTTTTCGCTGATTCCTTTGCCTTGCCACGCAATATTAATATCTACGCATTTAAAAGCCAGCTCCACAAATTCACGCACCGAATGTGTCTCGCCCGTGGCAATCACATAATCGTCAGGTTTATTCTGTTGGAGCATCATCCACATGGCTTCAACATATTCAGGCGCGTAACCCCAGTCTCTTTTGGGGTCCAGATTGCCGAGCACTATTTTATCCTGCAATCCTTGCTTTATTGCGGCAATCCCGCGGGTTATTTTTCTGGTAATAAACTCATATCCTCTGAGCGGTGATTCATGATTAAATAAAATACCTGAACAGGCGAACATGTTATATGATTCCCTGTAGTTAATGACTATCCAGTATCCAAACAATTTTGCCACCCCATAGGGGCTTCTGGGGTAAAAGGGGGTTGTTTCTTTTTGCGGGATTTCCTGGACCTTCCCGAACATCTCGCTGGTGGATGCCTGGTAAAGCTTAGTATCGGGTTTTAACGTTCGGAGCGTCTCTAATATCCTTAATACCCCTAAGGCGTCGATATTTGAAGTTAACAGGGGCTGTTCAAAAGCGGCATAAACAAAACTCTGGGCGGCCAGATTATATATTTCGTCCGGCTTGACCTTTTCAATGGTCCGGAATATATTGGAAAACTCCAAGAGGTCAAAAGGAACCAACTTGACATTATGCTCAATTCCAAGTTCCTCAAGGTGCGATAAATCCAGATTTGCATCCCTCTTATAAGCGCCGTAGACCTCGTATCCTTTCCCCAGAAGAAACTTCGCCAAATATGGTCCATCCTGTCCGGTGATGCCGGTAATAAGCGCTTTTTTCATTGAATTGCTCCTTAGATACTGTTAGCCCGTACGGGCGTTACAGTATCTTATCCCGACCTGCCTACCGTCAGGCAGGCAGTTTTTGTCGTGGTGTTCCTCTACTTTTTATAGGATGTTTTTTGTGTTTTTAGTTATCTTTAATTTCGGTTTAGAGCTCATTTATCTTTCTTTACCCCAAGGCCCGTTAGAGATAGGTCGCCAGAAGCGACCGTAACGCTATAATCTTACATTAATTATAGAAAAATGCTCCATTAGCAATTCAATGTAATAATCATTATAACTAGATCTCTAACGGGTCAAGCAAAATATTTTTTATTCGTAATCAGTGGTTTCGCCGTTTTTGAATACAAGAATATAACCAATTCCGCAATAATACCCGGCACTATTGCTATAAACAGCATCACCATCCGCCACCATAAAGCCGGGGTTTCTGAGACATGCAATTTCCGGTATTCTTTCAGCGAATATTCTCCTTTGGCCCGGTAAATAATAACGGTTTTCAGTCTCATCCAGGATTGGGTCTCTTGGCATTTTCGCCTTATCTGTTCTGAAATATTCTCAAACGAATACACCAGCTTTGGCCACTTGCGCATCCATATATCAAATGAGCGCGATGTCCATTGGGCGTTGCCAAACCTGGCCGTGATATATGGTTCGGCAATTACCAAGGCCGGAGCCGGCAGGGCAGACTGGAAAACAACGCCGACATGGATAAACTCTGTGCCGAAATAGCGGGCTTTTTCCCGCTGCAGCCATAAATCGCGGTTTATTACAACGCCTCCGATGAAAGACATGTACGGAATAACGCGTTTAAACAGCTGGTCCAGCTTTGATGCGTCGTATATTTCGTTTGTCTTTATTCTCAGGAGTCTGTGTGATAATATCTTCGAGAAATCTTTGTTCGTTACCTGGGCGTTTACCACGATTAAGCTGTATTCTTTGGGGATTTCATTAAGCACGGCGCCTACAGCGCCGGGTTTCAGCAGGTCATCATCCGGGAAGAGCCAGCAGTATTCGCCTTTGGCAAATTCAACGGCTTTGCAATAATCCTGGTCAACCCCTCCCTTGGATGGAAGTCGGATATAACTAATCTGCTGGCAAGCCTGGGCATAGCCTTTAACCACGCCGCTGGTATTGTCTGTTGATGCTCCGTCCACAATGACAATTTCGACTTCATCGGTCAGTTGCGGGATGATACTCTCCAGCGTTTCGCCGATGTACCCGGCCCGGTTGTACGTAGCGATGCAGATGGATAATTTTGGAGTCGTCCGGCCGTTTCCTGGTTGTTCAGATTTATTTTCCATTGCTATTTTTCGGTCTTCAAAAATCATTTGGATAAAAGATTATCGTAGAATGAACGGTGCTGATCGGCAATTTCCAGCCATTCATTTCTGTCAATTTCCGCGTCATAGCTGCGTCTTTTTCCGGCATAATCATGGAGCGCCGTCTTCATTTCTGGTACGTCATCAACCTTTGCATAATACAAATTATGTTTTTTGTCATATCCGTTCTGGGTCAGAGAGGTTGTTATGGTAAATGCCCCATGGGTCACCGATGCTTTGACCGAGCCCCTGTTCCAATCGCCGCCCCCGCTTCGGAACGGCAGAATAACCGCATCCGCAACTGATAATAACGCCGAGATATCATCATTGGGCAGAAACCCGGTGATAGTAACCTTGCCCAGCCACGGCCCGGCAGAATATCGCCTTGAAATTTCCTGCCCGTAGTCGCCCGCGGCGCCGATTTCTCCGGCGATTACAATCTGGTCGGAAGCCGGGTCGGCGATTTCGAATAACAACTCAATGCCTTTGTGGGGATATACGAAACCAAAGAAAACAATCAGCCGGGCCTGCTTTTTCAGGTACTTTTGCCTTAATGCATCCTTTGACTGCTTGTCTATCTTACTTGCAGTGATATTTGATGCAATGGGTATAAAGACAGTTTTATGTTTCCATAAAGCCCAACGCAACATTGGATGCAGCGTTTCTTTATACTGCGCGCGCATAAACACCAGCCCGCCGAATACGATTGATTTGATGAAAAACACCGGCGCATTCCGCAGGCTGTATCCCTCGTGCCAGGTTTGGACAACTGTTTTACCGGTCATAAAGGAAATTAGCGGCAGCACCAAAGGCAGCCAACCTTTGCCATAATAACCCTGGGTTGGATATTGAATATGCACGATATCCGGCGACCACTGCCGGATGATTTTCATGACATGAGGGATTTCAGCCAGGCCCCATTTTTTTATAACCGGAAAGATTTCAACCCCAGAAATTTTATTTAACGCTCCATCAAAGGCGCTGGTCAGAACGCCTATATGGATTTTCGGGTCAGCGGCAAGCGCTTTAACCAAATGATAGCTATAATCGCCGACTCCGCATTTCATCGGCGGATACGACCCGGTTATTAACAGCACTCTCATATCAAGCTCTTTTCTCAAGCGCCAGCCAGGCAAAGGTGTATTGTTGTCCGCCCCAATTAATCACTTTTTCCCGAGCTGAAAATTCCATTTTACCGATTGGGAATAAGGCATATTTGGCCGCCTCGTTCACAAAACCTTCAACATCCTGTTTGGAAAAGACCATCCAATCCATCCCGAAAAATTTTATCCGGGTTGTATCGATTTTTTCCGGCCAATAATCAAACGAGGCTATGAAATAGCCGTTTGGTTTCAAGAGGCGCGATATTTCCTTTAACAATGACGGTCCGTCAAAGCCGTGTTCAATTACCGAGATTGATGTGATTGCCCGGAACGAAGAGTCCGCAAACTTAGTATGCATAAAATCACTGATTTCATACCGGATAGCGTTTTGATAGGGCATCATTTTTAGGTCGGGATTCAAATCAGCGCCTGCTAAATTTGAATAGCCCAGTTTGTGCAAGACAACTATTATTTCCGACGCATAACATCCGATATCAAGTACTGGTTCGTTTCTCTTAACATGGCTCTCAAGGAACTTAACCGCGGCAAGCACATCCCAGCTCTTAACTCTGTCACCGAGATTCATCCCGCGGACAATCCTTAATCTTCTCATTAGAGATTTTAATGGCGATTCAACAAAAGATATTTCTCTTTGTCTCATCTCTTCCCGCGCGGTAGTTATTTGCGATTTTTCCTGCAGCACTTCCAAGCTCATATTATATTCTCCTTTATTGAAAATCCGATAAGACTCATGACCCGATTATGATTTCACCACCTTTGGTCTGGGCAGAGGGAATAATAATCTTCCGCCTTCCTTCAAGAATTTCTTTTCGCGCGCAATGATATTATCTTTGAAATGCCATGGCAAGACCACGAAATAATCCGGTTTCATTGCCCGGGCGTCTTGTTCTGAGATGATTGGAATCAAAGTGCCGGGGGTGTAAGCCCCGAATTTGTCCGGATTGACTTCGGCGATAAAAGGGATATCCTTTTCACTGAAGTTGCAATACTGGAGAATGACATTGCCTTTGGTTGAAGCACCATAGCCTAAGACTTTTTTCCCGCTTTTGTTTAGTTTGCGGATTTGCGACTGGAATTCTTTCTTGTGCCGGGCCACTCTTTTCCGGAAGGCCTGATACGGTTTTAACGTATGGAGCCCAATCTTTTCCTCGGATTCGAGGATTCGTTTTACCAAGTCCTGAGCTTCGCGATAAGAGGAATTTTGTTTGGCCACCATAACTGAAAAGCTCCCGCCGTTAATCTGGTTGAATTCCACGCCGATGATTTTAAACCCGACCCGGTCCGCCATCCACTTAATCTGCTTGAGCCGATAATATTCAAGATGTTCGTGGCAAACCGTATCGTACGAATTATTAGCCAGCATGGTCGGCATATAACTCTGCTCGAAAACCCACACCCCATCATCCGCCAGCAGTTCATAAACCTGCTGCATGAATGCCAGCGGTGATTCCAGGTCGTAAAACATGGCTATCGAGGTGATAATTTTTGCTTTCTTGCTGCCGAAACGTTTTTCCAGCGCGGCTTTGCCGAAAAAGTCGGCAATCAAATGGATATGCGGCGGATAATACTCGCGCATTTTCTCGCCCAGCGGGTCAACGCCAACGAGCGTAATTCCCTGGCTGGGGTATGCTTGGAGCAATGTGCTGTCATTACTGCCGATATCAATTACCATATCTCCCGGTTTCAGAGCCACTTTCTGCAAAATCATTTTAACCTTATGTTGCAAGTGTTCCACCATCGAGCGATTTAAGCCCGAGCGATAACCATAGGTCTCGCCATACAAGGTTTCCGGGCTGTAAACATGCCGGAGTTGCACCAGCCCGCAGTGCTTGCCCCCGTTATCTTCCCGGCATTTCACTAATTCCAGCGGGCATTGGCCAATCGGCATGCCCTTGATTTTCGGGAAAACTCCGGTTAGTGTTTGTGTCCCCAGGTTGAGGATTGATGCCAGCGATTCATTCCCGCAGACATGGCACTTTTTAATTTCTTTAAACATAGTTATCACTTTCTTTTCGGTTCTAAAATTGAACGCGCAGATTACATAAGATTTTATTTATAATCCCCGGTTTTCGTCTGTTTGTAATTTAGTAATACGCGTTATCTTTTTTTTATAATCTTGCATTTATCCGCCAGGTTTTTTACGGCGGATTTGATACTGTATATTTGTTGTTTTGGGACATATTTTTTAATAACTTTTTTGAAATAAGTCAGGCAATTATTGTTGATGTTATTCGCCGATTCAAACCATAATGCCACGTCATCTTTATTAAACTTATCAGTGGAAATAAGTATGTTGTCTTTATCTGAAACCGAGAAGAAGTGATCGGTGTCTATTTGTTTTGTCAGTAAATTGTTTTGCCTGCAGTAATCGTATAGTTTGGTTCCCGGGTAAGGATTAACTATAAAAGGCGCCACGCCATTCAACCCGATACCAATGAGTTTTTTGAAAAATGCCAGTGTCTCCGCAAAGCTTTCTTTGGTTTCGCCGGGATACCCCACCAGCAGAAAACCTGTGGTGCGTATTTTTTCTTCGCTGCAGTAACGGACTACTTCAACGATTTTTTCCAGAGAGAGTTTTTTGTTCATGAGGTTTAATACGCTTTTGTTGCCGCTTTCTATAGCCAAGTTTAGCCTGGCACAGCCGGATTGGCCCATTTTTTTAATAAGGTTTTTGTCCAGCGTATCTACCCGAACTCCGTTATGCGCAGACCAGGTTAGGCCTTTTTTTAGATTTATCAGTCCGTCGAAAATTGATTCGGCTCGCTCTTTATTCATGGTAAGGTTGTCATCCTCAAACTCAATGTGGTTTATGTTATAATTACGCACCAGCATTTCAATCTCCGCGATGACGTTGGCGGGCGATCGGCTTCGCCATTTATATCCGTAAACCGAATGCACCGAGCAAAAATTGCAGTCATAAGGGCATCCTCTGGAGGTAATTATGGAGCAAGTCCTTTTGTTTTTTTCCAGGCGGGGTGACAGTGAAAAATATTTTTCGACAGGCAGCATATCTCTTGCGGGAAATGGAATTTCATCAAGATTGGTAATTGGCAGCGCAACTCCATTATTATGGACTGTCCCGTTCTTCTTATAAACCAGACCGGGTATGGTATCAGGTGCCAGTCCTTTCATCAGGGCCAGCAGTGGCTGTTCCCCTTCTCCGCGAACGACATAATCAACGCTTTCAGTTAATGCTTTTTCAGGGAAGGTTGAAGGGAAAACGCCTCCCATCACCACTTTGAGTTTATCGTTTGATTCCTTCACTGCTTTGGCTAATTGGCGGCTGATAGGGGCGAGGTGGCTAAATGGGACTGTGATTCCGACATGAGTTACATCAGGCCCAATTCTCGCGCAGATATCGGAGTAAGACAATCCGGTCTGTATATATTCCTGGTTATTCCTGCTAATTTTCTTGTGATTACTGAAACCCTCAGCCAGGGAATCTATTACAGCCACCTCGATATTTTGAGCCTTTAAAAAACCTGCCAGATAGCCGATGGCCAGATTCTGTGAAATTATCTTGTCATTGGCGCTGGAAAAATACCAGGGCGGGTTTATCAGGACTATTTTCATATCTGTAAAATCACTCTTTTTTCGGCATTCAGCTATTTCCCGTTAATAATATCGCATGATCGGCGACGGAAAAACATCAATTTCAGGTAATACTTAACAATGCGGAATAATACCACCGGCAGTGAAAGAGGGTAAAATTTTGCCGTAAAGCGCAACTGGCTTATGAGATGAAATTTAGCGGTAGTTTTACTATGGCCGGCATCCCATTTGTTTGTGCTGATTCCCACTTTATGGTAGACAATTGCCTTGTCAGCATAAGCTAATGAGAATCTGCGTTTGCCTCTCATATACCAGTCTGGTTCTTCGTAATAGAGAAAATATTCTTCGCTCATTAATCCCACAGACCGAATAAAATCTGCTGAGACAAGCATGGAAGCCCCGGCCAGGTAATCCATGCGTGGCTCGATTTCTTCCTGCGGCGACACTTTTGAAACAGGCTGCCCATAATCAATGCTGGCCGATTTTATCAGCCACTTGTTTAGTGTTCCCCCGCCCGCGGCCCAAATAATCTCAGGTTTATTGTAAAACGGTATCAGCGCTCCGCACATCCCGGCATTGGGTTTTTCCGCCATACGCCGCACCATCTGTGCTAACGCATCTGGCTTAACGACCGTATCGTTATTTAACAGCCAGACATAGTCAAAATCGCCTCGGGCCAGGGCATAGCGTATTCCCGCATTATTGCCGCCGGCAAAACCCAGATTAGCGCCGGTTCTGATTAGGACCATCGAAGCACTGCTGTCACCACTCCCGGTTTCCGCCTGGTGGCGGTCATATTCTTCATATGTTATAGGCTTAGCCACCGGCGGAAAAGTCAGATGCCGCAGAGGATTGTCTGTTGCCACGTTTGCCGGAATCTTTCCTTCAGCCCAAGCCTTTATTTTTTCGAGAGAACCGTCTTGAGAATCGTTATCGCATACCACCGTGCGAAATTCCGGATAATCAAGGCGAAATACACTCTCTAGGCATTCGATAGTGTCTTGCCAGCCGTGCCAGTTAAGTATTATTATGTATACTTTTTTCATAACGCCTAAATACTTTTTTTCGTAGCAAATAAAAGCATTGCTTCTGAGCGTCCAATCAGAACAGACGCACCGTTGATGATTCTTATAATCAGGGCTTTCGGTCTCCAGCCGGTCATCGGATAATTTTCACGCGCCTCAAAATAAAGTTTGGCAAATCCAGTCTCGGCTACTAATCGTTTGAGTGTGACTGGGGTGAAATGCCAGATATGCTCTTCGGGTCGGAGTGATGCCCATTTTCCGCCCCGCAGGCGGGCCATGATGCTGCCAATGTTTGGTACCCCAATAACCAGCAGCCCGTCATTTTTCAGTATGCGGCGGACCTCAGTCAGGAGTGTCCGCGGGTTGGCCACATGCTCCAGCGTATGATTGATGACCACAACGTCAAAAGACTCTGTTCCAAATCTTGCGTCCTCCAGGGTTCCGGTCAGTACATCCAGCCCTTTTTCTTTTCTGGCAAATGCCGATGCCCACTCGGAAACCTCTACACCCTGCGCTGTAAAACCTCGTTTCGCTGCTACAGACATTAAGGTGCCGACCCCGGTTCCCACATCAAGTAATCTGCCTTTGCGCTTAAACCTGACAATCTTATCCAGAAGTGAATCGAATATTGCGCAGAACTCTTCCCATCGGTTCACATATTGATTTTTCATGGTAAAGTAATCCTCTTCGGCATATGATTGCGACTTCCCGAAACTATCCGTATAAATTATTCCGCATGCCTTGCATCTGACCAGTTGGTGGCATTCGGTCGATAAGAACATAACGTTTTCTGTGCTACCGCACAATCCACAGTTCATTGTTTCCATCCTTCCAGAATATCCTGCCTGATACGTTCATAAATTGAACTTACCGGTTCATCTTTGAATCGGTGCTTTTCCCAGAGTTTGATATACGAAAGCGCCTGATAAAAAGCCATCATAAGGCAGAGGAAAAAGCCGCGCATCCCGTCTTTATAACCCCTTAACCTGAAAAATCGGTTGTAGAATTCTTTCAGGGACCTCCCGAAAAAACGATAATAGGAAAACTTAACTCCTTTATCAAATAAGTGTTGTGCCTCAACGTTTGTATACTTGTTTAGTTTTTTGATAAAATGGGCACTGTCCGTATAATTGAAATGAACAATACAGTTTTCGTCACGAGGTTCAAGCCGTAAAACGCGTGCATCAGCCGCCTTGTGCATATAATTGTGAATGGTTTCTGTAAAAATAATTTTCACGCGTCGGAAAAAACGGGGCAGCGGCGTATAGCCCCAGCCACTGTATCTAACGCAAGTGCCCATGATGTAGTGTCTAAACGGGATTTCCACGATATCTGCCTCATTTTTCTCTGCAATTGCCTTGAGTGTCATGCCCAGTTTTTTGGGCGCCATTTCATCTGCGTCAATAAGGAAAATCCATTCACCGGTTGCTTTTTCAACCGCGAATTTCTTGGCGATATCAAATGCCGGAACTAATGGATGGCTGAAAATCTTGTTGGTATATTCCCGGGCAATTTCGACGGTCTGGTCAGTGCTGGCCATATCCACGACGATAATTTCATCGCACCACTTGACTGTTTCCAGGCAGTAGCGGAGATTGCGCTCTTCATTGCGCGTGTTTATGACTGCGGATATTCGAATCATATTTTTCTTACTTATTGTTGGCCTTGAGTGCGTAAATCTCAATTAGGCCACCTTTTTTCTTTTGCCACCACATGTTTTGGAACAATCGTATTGGAATTAAAGTCATTAGTGTTATTTTTAGGAGTTTCCGCATCACTTTTCCGGGCATGCTGTTTACCGGGCAAAAAACAGTTGTCAGGTTATTGACGAAATCTTCAGCTGGTTCCCAGGTCTTGACTTCTTTAATACTGAATCCATGTGACCGTAAAAATCTTGTCATAGCGTCCGGAGTGAAGTGATATAAATGGTCCGGCGGACCCAGCCAATACCATTTGCCTTTTGTAATTTCAGACATTAAACTATTTAGGTTAGGAGACTGCAAGACGATAAGCCCGTTATTTTTAAGTATTCTTTTTACTTCATTAATAAAGGTATTCATGTTTGGGATATGTTCTAATACGTCAAATAGGGTGATGACATCGAATGTTTCGTCAGGGAAAGCAATATCTTCTAAATAGTTAGAATCAATATCAAGGTGAAACTTTTCTCTGCCATATAGAGCGCAATCTGCATTAAGTTCAACACCTTTAACGTCAAAGCCTGCCTGTTGCGCCACTTTCATAAAAAGGCCAATATTGCATCCTATGTCCAATAGCTTTCCGCCTTTTTTTGTTGTTTTTATATTTTTTATATATCCTTTATATCTTTTTTCAAAGTAGTCCTGTCGTGACAGGTATATCTTGATTCTTTGCTCAACATCATACGTCTTCTTATTAAATTCAATTAGCTGTTCTTTTGTTGGGAATGGCGCCGTTACGCCAACCCCGCACTTTTTACATTTTATTATAGAATAGGACTCTACCTTGCACCATTCTACAAAGGACGATTTATCACAAATAGGGCATTTCATTTTAAAAGTCTTATAGCTCGGTGGATGATTCTTTTGTATAAGGACATAATTTTATTGATAATTCTTTTATGGAAAGATTGGTAGTTTGTAACTCTCTTGCACATGTGCGCCAACGCCTCTAAGGAGTGTTCTCCGGTATGGATCATGTATGGTTCGTCCGTCAGCCAGAAATCGTCGTTGATTATTCCCTGACGCTTGCACTGCTGATAAAGTTTGGTGCCCGGGAATATCCACAGGGCGCCGGTTCTGGCAATTTCGTCAGGCTCCGTTCTTTTCAAAAAATCGATTGTTTCGTCAATGGTTTCTTCTGTTTCTCCCATATTGCCGACGATTAGCAGGGCGGTTACCTTCAATCCGATTTGTTTGCACAGCCGAATGGCCCGCTCAGAGGTGGAGATATCGTTTTCCTTGCCCATTTTCTCTAAAAGCCGTGGCGACCCTGTTTCAATGCCAAAGGCAATATTATAGCATCCGGCCACTTTCAGTTTTTGTAGAACAACTTCATCAACACAATCAGTTCTGGTGGTAACGTGAAATGCGATATTGAGTTTTCGCGCCATGATTTCATCGCAGAGATTAATCGTGGCCTGGCGGTCAACGGTCATGGCGTCATCGGCAAAACAGAAATGCCTGATTCCAGAAGTCCTGTAAAGATGTTCTATTTCATCAGCCATATTATTGGGTGATCTGTGCCGCCAGCCTTTCCATATCCACCAGGTGGAGCAGAAATCGCAATGCCCTTTACAGCCGCGCGAGAAAATAATTGATACACGAACCTCACGCGACAAATCGATTCCCCGCACAACACCGGCGCCCCATGCGGGATATTTCGCGAAATCAACCAGATGCCAGGCCGGGAAAGGAATATCGTCAAGGTTTTCTACGTATTTTCTGTTTGTTGTTTTAATGACTTTTCCATTATCTCGGTAAACAAGGCCATTAATTTGCGCAGGATTATTTCCTTGGGCAATTTCCAGTAAAGTTTCCTCGCCTTCCCCAAGAACGATATAGTCAACAAAAGGATAATGCTCCATCATCTGGTTATACATAATAGTCGGATGGACTCCGCCCAGAACAACCGGTATGTTTTGGTTAAACGACTTGACCATTTGGGCTATTTCCAGCACTTTTTTGCGCCCCGGAGTCAGGCAGGTTATTCCGACCATATCAGGCTGAAAATCTTTAATGGCTAGTTTTATGGTGTCTCGACCATCTGTACAACCGTCAACTACCTTGACCTCAAACCCGTGTTTTAACAGGGTTCCGGCTAAGTACAGAAGCCCCAATGGCGGATTGGAAAAGCCAGTTTGTTCCGTTTCATAGGGGTTAACCAGTAAAACTTTTTTCATGCTTTTTCTCCGTTTATCCCGGCGACCCGTAATAAATAATCCCCGAATTCTTTTAAGATAGTTTTCCTTACCACATACATAATGCCAATGTAGATTATAATACCTGCACAAAATATGCTGGAAATGGTTATAAGATTTGTTTGGATTTGCATAGCTGAGGCTTTACAGATGCCGCCTGTAGCGACGGCTGCAAAAAACTGCCATTTAATATTTTTGGTTAATGTAATGTTCACGTGCTCTGTTTTCAGTACATAATTATATATGAAAAAAAACAGCACGGCAATAAAGGGCTGATTGAATGCTATGCCGACAAATCCGAATTTCAGCACAAATGGGATACCCAGCCCCCATTCGAGAAACAGCAGAATTATCATCATTTTCAGAAGAATTCCGGATTTACCAACGGCCAGAATAGCGCTATACATGGGTAGCAGAATACCAATTAACATGGGTGAGGTGCAATAAAAATAATACGCCCAGAGTCCGGGAGTCCATTTATCCGTAAAAACAACATGGATAATCCCGGGGCCAAGGACAACCATCAAAACTGTAATTGGAAACATTATCAGCGTCATGCAACGGATTGAGCTTTCAACCGTTCTGGCTAAAAGTTCACGGTTGTGCTGTATCCTGGAAAAAGCCGGAAAAGATACCCGGCCGAAAGAGTCCGAAAGCATAAGCGGCGCCATGGCGAAGTTTTTCGCCCAAGTTACATATCCCACCGCAGTTGCACCGGCATACACACCAATAAAGAGCGGGGTTACCGCGTCTTTGATGAATCCCAAAATGGTATTGCCCTGATAGGGAAGGCCGAATTTAACCATATCCTTTACCGCGGCAAGCCGAAACTGTAACGTAGGCCGCCATGGAGAAATGGCATAAATTATTATCGTTCCGAGAATCGACCTGATAAGCGCCGCAATGATGAAACTCCACACTTCAAAGCCAGCCATGGCAAAACAAACGGAGGTAATATTGAAAGAGAGATTCTCCGCTATATCCACCCATGCAATGCGGTTGAAGTCCAGATTTCGTTCCATTAAAATCGCCGGAATGGTTTTCAGCGAAACAAACACGAAACTAACAGCCATGGCTCGTATGAGCCAGACACCTGCTGAAGGCAGCGATGGATATACTAACAACGTCAGAGGTGCAATGACTAACACAACAACCACAACACACCAGGCCAGTATTTGTTGTAGCCAGAAAGTTGTGGAAATCTCCTCACGGCTTAATTTCCCTTTTTTCTGTATCAGGGCCGCGCCGATGCCTATATCGCTAAAAGTTGAAAAGAATGTCACCACAAAACTGACTATGGCATAAATTCCAAATACCTGCGGAGCCAGAAGACGGGCCAGGAGAACGCTGGCCGCCAGGTATATCAGCTTAATGGCTATTTGTCTTTTGATGAGCGCGCCAATTCCTCTAAGGGATTTTTCCTTTATTTCGTGTAGGCTGTCTGGTAGTCCTAAATCGACTGATGGGGAATCGCTCATTTTATTGCCTTAATCAGAAATTACTTCTTTTCTAAAATTTACTAATGATTCTTTATATAGTTATCTGCATATCATCTGTTGCCGCCATCGTATTTTTAAACGTTCCCCTTGCTTGCAGTTCTGCTGTTTTTCTGTCCTTGATTTCTTTGTATTTACTCGCATCAAAATGCATTAGGACTAATTTTTTTGCATTTGACTCTTGGGCTAATCTGGCCGCTTCGTCAGGATTAAGATGTGGCCATTGCCGAGATAATATTCCTCTTTTATAAGCGCATTCGCTGATTAATAAATCAGTATTCTTTGCCAGCTGTACGGCATTATCGCAGTATCCGGTATCTGTACAGTAGGTTATTGTTTTACCGTTAATACGGAATCGATACCCTAAAGTAGTAACGGGATGAACCAATGGTTTACATTCAAACGGAATGGGCGATTCATAGCGCCCATTCTTGACCTCATAAATTTTAGTAGGGTAGGGGAGTTTGGAGAACGGGAATGTATATGGTTTCTGGACCATAGTGTTGAGCATCTTCTTCAGTCCTCTGGGCCCGGTAATATACAGTCCTTTCCTGAAATTGAACTTATTCAGGGTGTGTAACCCGATAATATGGTCCAAGTGATAGTGCGACAGGAATAGATAGACCGGCTTTTTGCAGATTCGTCCTGAGGACTTACTGTCCGAAGGAAATGTGAGGTATTGTCCGATTTTGGCGAATCCGTTGCCGGCATCAAGGATAATATCGTATTTTGAGCATTGTATTAGAATGGAAACAGTATTGCCGGTTTTAGTGTCATACCAGCCGTTGGTACCGAGAAAAGTAATCTTTATCATATTACATTCTTTCAGGTAACATGGTTATCAGTGTTGTTACGGTTTGATATATCTTCCTGAGATTGTTCATCCGCTGTTGGTAAAATTCTTTTTTAGAGTTGTCTTCAATATTTTTTACGAGTATTTCTATTTCGTTTAGATTTGCCGATGCCTTATTCATTCTGTTATTTAAACCGCCTTTTAATTTTTTCAGGACAATTTCCATAATATTGGGATTGACTTCATAATAGTCCTTGCGCGAGCCCTTGACAAAGATGCTCTTTACTGCATCCCATTGTTCTAATATGCGAATATTCTGGCTGACTGTGCTTTTGCTGAGATGTAGTTTGGTTGAGACTTCATCAAGCGATAGGGCACCCGGTGATACATATAATAAGGCGTATATCTGGGCGGATACAGAACTGATGCCCACGCTATCCGCAAACTCACTGGCGGTCTTAACTACATTGTCTATAAAGGCATCTGACATATGATGTACCATTCGGAACGTTATGAATGTTCTGAATGTCGTATATGACATATTTGATAATATGTCAAGCAAAATAATAAATTTTATGAAAAAATATAAAAGGCGTAAGCGAATTTAGCGGACCTGCCTGCCGGCGGGCAGGTAAAGCGGATTAAACTGAAATCGCAGTCGCTTTTTAGGGATAATTAAATGTGCTTAATCAGCTTACTAAATTCTTGACTTTTATACGGATGATATTAAGTATAAATAAATGACTTTTCGTAAGACCGAGGCCATTACCATTAATCAAAAGAATTACAGCGAGACCAGCCAGATTCTTACTCTCTACACCCGTGATTATGGCAAGATGACGGTTTTGGCTCGCGGCATTAAACGGCCCAAGCACCGGCTTCTGAATCCTCCGGACCTTTTCAGTTATAGCGAAGTTATATTTATCGATAAGTCGCCGCAGGGTATGAATCTTCTTACCGAGATAACCGTAAAGGAAAATTTCCAGTCGCTTAGGATAAATCTATCGCGTCTGCGGATGGCTTTTTATATCGCGCGATTCCTGAACGAATTAACTGAACCCGAGGAATCTAGCCCGGAGTTATTTAACCTGGCTTTGAGAACAATCCGTTTACTGGATGCGGTTGAGCCGGAGCTCAATAAAGTGAAAAAGGGCAGAAAGATAACAACTAATTCTTGCAGTGGTATGGAAAAAATGATTATCTTTGCTTTTGAAGCTCAGGCGCTGAAATATCTAGGCTATATGCCCCATACTTTGAGTTGCCCAGTTTGCAAGAAAACGCTTGCGAAGAGCCGTAAAGTAACTTTTAGTTTTTATAATGGCA
>Ga0208373_1001854_pt1 | contig 25792 bp, 24 predicted proteins | sample RifOxyC2_FD_184036 | JGI IMG/M metagenome (GOLD analysis project Ga0208373, IMG submission 184036) | Soil microbial communities from Rifle, Colorado - Rifle Oxygen_injection C2 (SPAdes) | ecosystem: Environmental > Terrestrial > Deep subsurface > Rock core/Sediment | place: Rifle, Colorado... | reverse complement strand
TCCCTAAATCTTTGACCTGCTCCTTGGTAAACATTCTTTTGCTCATATGTTTGTTTGTTAATTAATTATATTTTACCAGATACAAAAAAGTAGACACTTTTGTGTCTACTTTTTGGGGTACGGATCAATTCTCGGCCTTTTTTAAAATAACTAAAATCTAAAAACCAACAACTAATACCCCATTCCCATACCACCCATTCCGCCACCGCCGTGAGAATGTTCATCTTTAGGAGCGGGTAAATCAGCGACAGCAACTTCCGTGGTTAAAAACATGGCCGCGATTGAAGCCGCGTTTTGAATAGCCGAGCGAGTAACTTTTGTCGGGTCAACAATACCGGCGGCGACCAAATCTTCATATTTATCGGTTACGGCATTATATCCATAATTTCCCGGCTGGCGTTTTACTTCCTCAACAACAATGTCTCCATTTTTTCCGGCGTTAAAAGCAATTTGTCTTACCGGCTCAACCAATGCTCGACGCAAAATATCAATGCCAATTTCTTCCTCGCCCTCAACTTTCACTCCATCCAAAACTTTTACCGCCCGAAGAAGAGCGACTCCGCCACCGACCACAATTCCCTCGGCAATCGCCGCTTTTGTTGCGGCAAGCGCGTCTTCAATTCTTAATTTCTTTTCTTTTATTTCCGTTTCCGTAGCCGCGCCGACTTTTAAAACGGCTACTCCGCCGGTAAGCTTGGCCAATCTTTCTTGCAGTTTTTCTTTATCAAAATCAGATTCCGTCGCTTCAATTTCTTTTTTTATTTGAGCCACTCTGGCTTTGATTTTTTCCTCATCTCCTTTGCCATCAATAATCGTTGTTTTTTCTTTGGTGGCAACCACTCTTCGCGCTTGGCCCAAATCGGCTATTTCAACATTTTCTATCTTTAAACCAACATCTTCGGTAATAACTTTCCCGCCGGTCAAAATAGCAATATCCTCCAACATCTCTTTTCTTCTATCGCCAAAACCCGGAGCTTTTATGGCTAAAGTATTAAAAGTTCCTCTCAATTTATTTACAACCAAAGTCGCCAAGGCTTCTCCATCAACCTCATCGGCAACAATAACCAATTCTTTTCTTCCACTTTGCGCAAGTTTTTCCAAAAGTGGCAAAATATCATTAAGAGCTGATATTTTTTTATCGGTAATCAAAATATACGGATCTTCGTAAACCGCTTCCATTCTTTCGGCATTGGTCACCATGTAAGCGGAAAGAAAACCTTTATCAAATTCCATCCCTTCCACAACTTCTTTTTCTATCCCAAAACTTTGTCCTTCCTCAACGGTAATAACTCCTTCCGGTCCGACTTCTTCCATAGCCTCGGCGATCACCCGACCGATATCCGAATCATTGGCGGAAATAGAAGCAACCTGTTGGCGTTCTTCTTTGGTGGAGATGTCTTGCTTCATTCTTTGCAATTCCTGAACAATCGCCTTAACGCCTTTTTCAATTCCGAATTTTATTGCGATAGGATTCGCGCCGGCAGCAACATTTTTTAAACCTTCGGAAATAATCGCCTGAGCCAAAACTGTCGCGGTAGTTGTCCCGTCTCCGGCGACATCATTGGTTCTTGAAGCAACTTCTTTTACCAATTCCGCGCCCATATTTTCAAATTTGTCTTCCAGTTCAATCTCTTTGGCAATCGTCACCCCGTCGTTTACGATTTGGGGAGCGCCAAAACCTTTGTCCAAAACAACATTGCGGCCGCGCGGACCGAGGGTCACTTTCACGGCATTAGCCAATTTATCCACGCCGGCTTTTAGCGCTTGTCTTGCTTTTTCGTCAAATAACATTTGTTTTGCCATATTTGCTACGCAAATCATAAGCGAATTGAAGCGAATTCTAAACGAATTTAATTATTCGCTTTTATTCGCGTTAATTAGCTTAGTGATTACTTATTAAATTATCGCCAAAATATCCCCCTCGGAAATTATTAAAAGTTCTTCACCCTCAATTTTAATCTCGTCCGGACTGTATTTTTTAAACATTACTTTATCGCCGACCTTGACGCCCATTGGCGATACTTGGCCGTTATCCAAAATTTTCCCCGGACCGATCGCCAAAACTTCTCCCTGCTCCGGTTTTTCCTTATCAACGGTTTGAGGCAAGACAATGCCCGACTTGGTGGTTTTGTCCTCCAAAATGGGTTTAATGACAACCCTGTCTCCTAATGGTTTGATGTTCATATTTTTTGTTTAAAATAGCCCTTTTCGGGGCAATTATGATTTCATACTATTTTATATTTTTTACAAAAATTGTCAAGATAAGCCAAAAAATATTTTTAATAAAAAATATAACACCACAAAGGCATTATATTTTTTATTGTTTTTGTTTTTCTGACTAGGAACCGTCTTTTACTCTTTATCTTCTTCCCCATCTGCATCCTCTTCTGATTCTTCATCTTCTTCTGTCTCTTCTCCATCATCAGCTCCGCATTGGCAATCATCGCCGCAACCGCAAAGTTTAAATTTTTCTTCTTGCATATTTTCACCTCCTATTTATTATTTTGTTAATAAAACAATAATATTAATAATTTAACTGATTTCTTTTTGAACTATTGGACTAAGATAAATCCAAAACAAAATTACTCCAAAATATAATGTCCAAAGATAATGATCAAAAAGACCTACTAGTAATATCAAGAAAAAAACAGCATTTCTAAGGTTAAATAAATTATACCAAGCCCGATTATTTTGTAAAGGTATAAAAAAACTGGCTAAAAATAACAGAAATAAGGTGAACCCAAAAATCCCCAATTCCGCTAAAACCAATAAATAAATATTGTGCGCCGGCTGGTACTCCCAAGAGTTTAAATTGGGATTAATTTCATTGTGAAGAGCCAAGGTATAATTCCCAAGACCAACGCCAAAAAAAGGATGATTCTTTATTAATTGCCACGACTCGCCAAGATAGCTTATTCGCTCATTGGTAGATTTAGCCTCCAGCCGTCCAGTCCCCCAAACTCTTGTCGCCACGGGTTCCCAAAAAATGCTACCGAAAATTATAGCGACAAAAGTAAAAAGGCAAATGGATTTTGACAACAGCTGTCTATTTTCTTTCACTTCTTTAAAAATAAAACTTCCGACTAGAAAAAATAATAAAACAATAATAAAAGCTAAAATCGCGCTCTTGGAAAAAGTGGCAAAGAGGCCAAAAGCTAGGATGGAAAAAATTGAAACTAAAATTATTTTTCCGCGAGACGCCAAAGATTTTTGATACAAAATTATTATTAAAAACATCCCTATCGCGAGAAACGCCCCGAGCATATTCGGATGAGGCAAGCTCCCGTAAGCCCTCAACCACCGCTCGCCGGACGCTTCTACGACGATTGTGCCCAATATAGCCGGATCATGAAGAGCCATACCCAGCCATTTGGAGGCAAATGTTGTCTGCGTCAAAAATTGATAACTTCCCAAGCCGGCTTGAATCAAAGCCGAAAGAACAAACGCCCAGCTGATTTTTTTCCAATCAAAATTAAATATCTGTAAAATTAAAAATATTCCCACCCCCTCAACCAACCGCAACCCCGCCATAAGCGCCACGCTTTTTGAGTCCGCCCAGAAAATAGACAATAAGGCGAATACCAAAAAAAATATGGCAACCGTCGCAATCTTTGTAATTTTGAATTTGTAATTTATTTGGAATTTGTAATTTTGAATTTGTAATTTATCTATAACTAAAGAGGCAATAGCTAAAAGAAATAAAAAGTATAGCAAAATCTCTGTCCCATAAACACTCGCCGTCCCATATTCCCAATATCCATTCAAATCTCCCTCTTTCAAAATTAATCTGGTTTGCCACGGCAATAAAAAAACAAATAAATATATTCCCCATTCTATAATTTTATTTAAAAATTTCATAAATATTTATCAAGTTCTTTTATTTTTAAAAACCACTTCTCTTGATACTTTTTTCTTCTGTCATTATCGCAATGGAATTTCAGTATTCCGTCTTTTACGACCACATTACTATTCTGATTGGCCACCTCTTTAATTTTTTTCGGTAATATTTTATATTGTAGCTTATGTAAAAAATTTTCCACTAGGCTACCCTCTTCCGCTTTTTCTTTTCTTCCCACAAAAATAAAATCTTCGGCAACCATTCTTCTCTCGCTTCCTTCATTATTAAAAATATTAGGCAAAAATCTTTTTATCCATCGGTTGCTTTCTAGAAATTTCCGATGCATTCCTCCTCGATCAAATATCGGGACAAGCTGATTTATCCAATATATTAAATAAATATCAGGACTTTCGATGGCAAGGTTCTCTAAATTTAAATGTTCTTCATCAACAAAAAAACTTAAACAAATTTTATCTTTTGTGTTATTTTTCTCCGGTCGCAAACCGAAAATCTTTAAAAAACCGACTGCCAAAAAACGGCTAGTCCAAAGCTTGCCTTTTTCCGTAACAATAAAAAAATCTATATCGCTTCCAGTACCCGCGTTCGCCCAGGATAGACTATTGCAGATCCCGATCATTTTAATGCCCGATATCCACTTCAAAAATCCCGCGACCTTCAACGCTTTTTTAAATTTATTTTCGGCTAAATTGTATCTTTCTTTCCTTAACGCGATTATCCCCTCCCTGTTTTTAAAAAAATAAAAACCCTGCTTGCGCTCCAAGAGAGTTTTTATTGCCTCGCTGTTTTTAATGATTTCTTCAATTTTATTTAAAGAAATAAATAAGCTGTCGGCTTCTCTAAAAAAAAGCCATTTCCAAATTTCTATCAAGGTCAGTGGGTAGGAAAAAATATCAAAATACGCGACCGTATCAAGTATCACTTTTTCCAATTTATTAGCCCCACCGCACAATAACTTTTGTCGCGAAATTTTCAGATTTTGAGGAAATTTTGGCATAAATTTTTGAGTCAATATGGTTTATTGGCAAGAAAATTTAGGACAAAATTTACCAAAAGATGAAAATTACAGCAGAAAGGTTATTGTGCGGTGGGGCTATTGTCTGACACCGTCATTTGTATCTAATTTGCGCGTCATCGCGGGAAAATTCTTTTGCGCTATTTTAAACACACCCGATTTTTCCATATTTTTTATTGCTCCGTCTTCAACAATCATTTCCGCATCATTAAAACCGACCACTTGATTTCTACTGATAATGATTTCTTCCAACCCTTCGCTCAAAATTTTGCTCGTCAACCTCCTATTTTTTACAAAATAACGCAAAATTGATTGCGTCTCCGTGTCTGCCTCAAATCCCCTTATTTTTCCCAAAACAAAACCGCTCTTCGTAACAACGGAAAGGCCAATTAAATTCTTGCTTCCTATAATTGGCATAAAAATTCAATTTAAAACTTAATTTTATTTTTTACTTTAATACTTCCACTCCAACAGATTCTTTGCCTTTTCTAAAATAAAAATATTGTTGAGCAATAGTAAGAATGGTCGTTAAAAACCAATAAAGAGTAAGCCCGCCGGGCAAACTTGCTCCGATTACAACCGTGATTAGGGGCATAAAATAAAGCATCTGCTTATTCATCATTGAGGCCATGCCCTCATCTCTTGAGCCGGGTGTTTTTACTGTCGGTTTGGCCATAGGCATCATTCTTGCCTGCCAAAATTGCGCCAAGCCCGCTAAAATCGCTAATACTATATTGGCCTTGCTCAAATCAAGAAATCCCAAAAAAACAGAGTTAATGTGCCCCGGATTCGCCACAAAAGGATATAGATTTTCCAATCCTTCCGAACCCAACCCTTTCATAAAAACTTGATAAACCGCGATTAAGATCGGAAGCTGGATTAGAATCGGTAAGCACGAAGAAAGCGGATTAATTTTATTCTCCTGATAAAGCTTCATCAATTCCTTGGACATCACTTCTTTTTGATCTTTATATTTTACTTTTAATTCTTCTATTTTCGGCTGAAGAGTTGATAGGGATTTTTGAGCTTTTATCGCTTGCAATGATAATGGGTAAAGAACTAACTTTGTCAAAACGGTGAGACCTATAATGGCCAAACCAATATCTTGACCAAGAATATTATAAAGCCAAATTAAAAGATTAAAGAGCGGCTGATATAAAATTGTATTAAAAATTTCTATCATTTTGTTGCCCCTCCTTCATCTTCTTCTTTTTTTTCTTCCTCTTTTCGAACAATAACTTTGGGAACGCTATCTTCCTCTTTATCCTTCTTCTCGGCTACCGGCTCTTCTTTTAGGATATCACTCTCGGAAGAAACTTCTTCTGCTTTTTCAACATCATCCGACTTTATTATTTCTTCTCCGCCTTGAATATTTATTTTCCAACCGGTTAATTTTGCCGCCAAACGGACATTCTGCCCACCCCTGCCGATAGCAAGAGAAAGTTGATCCGGTTTTACGGTTATATAAGCGGCCTTTTCTTCTTCATTAAGTTTGATCTCGCTTATTTTTGCCGGCGAAAGAGAATTGGCGATAAGTTTTGTCAGATCATCGTTCCATTCAATAATATCAACTTTTTCTCCCCCAAGCTCATTGATAATTGATTGAATCCTCGCCCCTCTCTGACCAATACACGAGCCAATGGGATCGATATTTTCATCTTTTGTAAAGACCGCCACTTTGGAACGCGAACCAGCTTCGCGAGCTATTCCTTTTATTTCCACCACTCCATTGCTAACTTCCGGAATTTCAAAAGTGAAAAGTTTTCTTAAAATTTCCGGATGAGCCCTCGAGACAATAACTTGCGGACCCTTTGTGGTCATTGTCACTTCTTTGACATAAAATTTAAGCCTTGCTCCGGGCGTATATTTTTCTTTGTCAATTTGCTCTTCCGGCGGCATAAGCGCGGTAACATGCCCCAAATCAATTAAAACCAATCTTCCCTCCCAGCGTTGAATGATACCGGGAATAAGATCCGCCTCTTTTCCTTTGAATTCATCAAATAAGGAATCTCTTTCCGCTTCTCTTAATTTCTGGATGATTACTTGCTTGGCTGTTTGCGCGGCCATTCTGCCAAAAGCTCCGGGAACTTCCAGCTCTGTTTTTATCACTTCGTCAATTTCAGCGTCCGCTTTTATTGTCCTTGCTTCGCCAAGGCTAAGATTGAGTTTTGGATTGAACCTCAATTCCTCTTCTTCTCCCTCGTTCTCCGCCCCACCTCTTTCTTCCCTTCTTTCTTCTAGAACTTCTCCTTCGCTTATTCTTTTTTCTCTTTCTTCTTTTTCCTTCTCGTATTTTTCCGCCAGCTCATCGGCCACGACGGTTTTAATATCAAAAACGCGAGACTCGCCGGTCTCCGGATTGAATTCCACTTTAACATTTTGGTTTTTTACTCCAAAATCTTTTCTAAAAGCAGCCGCGAGAGCCGCTTCCAGAGTTTCTATAACAGCCTCCTGTTTGATGTTTTTTTCCTCGCAAATCTGTTTAATCGCCTGGATTATTGGTGAAGACATAAATAATTTTATTATGTTTATAAAATTAACTAGTTCAAAAAGAACTAGTCGCATTTTTATAATAGCATAAAAACAAAATATTGCCAAAAATTTTTATTTTTAACTGTCAACAATAAAAAACAATTAAAAAATTTGTTTGTAATTACAAACAAATTTTGTCTTATTTTAAAGATTTTTTTATTATTGTTAAAAGTCATAAATCCTTGACAATTATGCGGTTTTACGCTATAATTATCTGATATAATTATGTTTAATTTTTCATTTCTGCATATGCAAAAAAATAAGAATATAATCGGCGTTATAACTTTGACCGCCATGATAATCGGCATAATAGGTTTATTTTTACCACAAAAAGTTAATGGAGCGATTGCGGTTTCATCATCCGAATCAACCATAACCGTCTCTCCGGTCTCCGTTCCGGCCGATGGTTCCACGACCTCATTAATTATTGTGAGGGCATTAAGCGCAAGGACAGCCATGGGCTCGTTGACTGTCCCGATTACCAGCATCAGTGTGGTTTCAAGCAGAGCTGAAGATGTAGTCACTTTCGGACTTTGCCTTACTTGTTCTTCAAATGAAAAACATTACACTATAAAGTCAGAAACGGCGGGAATGGCTCAAATTACAGCAACAGTAAACGGAATTGCCTTGGTTAATAGACCAACAATAACTTTCACAACGCCGCCGGTATCTCTAATCCCGGTCTCCTCAATATTATCTTCAATCAGTTCATCGCCAACATCTATAAGCGCCGATGGAATAAGTTTTTCAGCTATTACTGTAAATGTAAAAAATACAGCCAATGAAAATTACCCCAGAAAAACCGTTGCCCTTTCTTCTTCAAGGGGAAGCGCCGTAGACACTATTGAAACTGTTTTGGGAACAACTGACGCCTCGGGAATAGCTATATTCAGAGTAAGATCCGGAACCGCCGGACTTGCGACTTTCACGGCCAGGGTCGGTTTAGTTACTGTAATTGACACGGCAACTGTAAATTTTGTATCTCCCATCGTCGCTCTCCCCGACCCAACAGATGAATCTGGTTCTGGTTCTTCCGCTTCCGGGTCATCAGAATCTAGCTCAACTGGCTCCGGATCGGAAACATCTTCAATTCCGATTGCGCCCATTGTTTTAAATTTTGGCGATCTCTTTAAGGAAAACCAATCTACCGCTGTTTATTACTATGCCCGAAATGGAAAACGGTATGTCTTTCCGACTCAAGCTGTTTATTTTTCATGGTACAATAACTTTACCAATATTAAAACTGCTACCCGCGCTCAAATAATGGCTATTCCTCTCGGGGGTAATGTTCTCACCCGCCCCGGGAAATATCTAGCGCAATTTGTAAGCATGGATACTCCCTTTAGAGTGATGGATCCAAAAGTTTATGTCTTGGCGCAAGACGGCCAACTCCGCTGGCTTAGAAATAGCGCCACAGCCATTTTAATCTACGGAGCAAATTGGGAACAACAAATTATCGCTGTTCCCGAGATATACAAACCTAATTATGGAATAAACGGAATAGATGTAGTTGCCGCGAGCGATTACAGCAGAGCTGATCTGGAATCTGCGGTTAGATCGATTGATGATATAATCGCCAGATAAAATCTAAATGTAAATAAATAGCCTCGGATAAATCCCGGGGCTATTTTAATAGAAAAAAATATCTTTTTTATGCCTGATTTTGGCTTTTTTATTTTTAGTGTCTATCTCAACGGCGATTGAATCAATTCTATAGTTAACATCGGGAGTGTCATGAAAAGAGAGATAATGTTCGGCCGTTTTTGCCAATTTATTTTGTTTGTTAAAATCTATGGCTTCTTCGGGAGATCCAAACATCGCGTTTGTTCTAGTTTTTACCTCAACAAAAACTAAAATATTTTCGTTTTTAGCGACAACATCAATTTCCCCTCTCCTTGTTCTATAATTTTTATCAATTATTTTATATCCATGCCTTATCAAGTACTCGCAAGCCAACATCTCGCCAAATCTCCCCAATTTTTGTCTCTCGTCGGACATTTTAAAAATATTTTTGCAATCTTTTTTTCCTTTCTCTCTCTTCTCTGCCTTGAGGAATTTTTTTAATTAAATAACGGAGTGAAAACCCCGACCAAACAAAAAATCCAATCAGCCAAAGCAAATACCATAAATAGCTTCCAAGCAAAAATATTTGTTCATAGCTTAAAAAAACCAGAATCAAGCCAATTGCGCCCATGGCAAAAAATTGATTGAACAATTTTTTAAATAATTTGGATATCAGGGGATCTCCTTTTTTTCTAATAGACAAAAAACTAAATACTATCCCTAGAAATATCATCAAGCAGAAAAAAACTAAAACAAAGACCGCCCCCTTCGGCCCCAAGGCGCTTGGACGCAGACTAAACCAAAAATTTAAATCTAATAATCTTTGAAAATTGGGCATATTTTAAATATTATTTATTCTTTTCAAAAACCAAACCGTAATGATAAGGACCGGCTTTAAATTCTTTAACCTCTTCCAGTCCGTATTTCTTCGCTAATCCTCGGACAAAATCTTTAGAAAGTCTTTTTTCGGCGGGAGGACCCAAGGGCGAGACTATCAATTTCCATTCAACAACCGCTATTTTCCCGTTATTTTTAACAAGTCTTATCGCCTCTTTAAACATCTCTTCATTTTTTTTAATTTGAAAAAGCGTGTTTGCCAATAAAACAAAATCTAGGCTCCCTTCTTTTATTTTTGTCGCTCCGTAGATTTCCAAATTGGACCAAACCGCCTCAACATTATTTATCCCTTCAAATCTGGCTCTGCTCTTTACCGCGCTTAAAACTGGTTTCAAGAGATCAACCGCGTAACTCACTCCATTTTTACCAATAATTTTTCCGGCAGGAATAACAAAATGTCCGGCCGCTCCGCATCCGAAATCAGCGATTCGCATACCTGCCCCAAGACCGATTTCTTCTAAAATATAATACGGATCAAGCAAGGAATTCCCGCCGGAAATTCTGCTTGTTCCCATCTTTTTTAGTTCAGGCATAAAATTATGGTTTTAAATTAATTTTGGTTAGGAAATAATGGCGAAAAAATAGCCATAAGCACCCCCTCTACCGTTCCGGTCATTATCAGAAGGGAAACAAAAATAGTGATAAGGCCAAGAAGTTTATAAAAAATTCTTGTTCCGCCTTCGGTGCCAAGATGAGCTTCCGCCCAATTCACTCTGCCAAAAGCCGACAGGAGCCATTCTGACTTTGCTACCATCATTGTGCCAACAATTATTCCGACTATTCCTAGTATAATTTGTCCCATTTTATTTTATTGATTTTATCCAACATGGGCGCTTAGGGATTCGAACCCCAGACCTTCTCGGTGTAAACGAGACGCTCTAACCAACTGAGCTAAGCGCCCCCTCAGCTAAAAATATTGTAGCAAATATTTGAGAAAAAAGGAAACGGAGAACGACCTCCCTCCTTTATTAAGGAGGGTTGGGGTGGATTTTTAAAAATCCCTTTTTTTCAAAGGAGGAAAACACAAACCCCGCTTCTCACAAGAGACGGGGTTGTGTATCCTTTTTTAGCTATATTTATCTCAAAACTCCACCCCATTCAACAACAGTAAACCCTTTGCGTTCCGGCGTTCTTATGTCATATCCCCTAACATTTATCGGTTTTTCCAACGGCGAAAAATCCATTAAAATCCTGATAACCGTGTCCGGTTTGGGATCAATCGTGAGTGGCGCTAATTGATTCATTCCATCATTTCCTAGAAATCCGACAAAATAATAGGGCGCGCTTTGCATTCTTGGTTCCCAAAATTCAATAAAATCAGCTGTTTCTTTTTTGTTTAGGCCGAATTTCGCCAATTTTTCTACTAAGAAACTATGTACTTCTTCTTTTTTTATAACGAACCCATTTTTTGGCGATTCATAAATTCCTCCTCGGCCTTCCCAAAATAGATACGGATAAACTTTACCTGATCGTAATTCTGTAATATTGCTGTTTGTATCTGAAATCACCTCCCAACCATTATTATATTCCGGATCAGAATAACTCATTCCGCCCTTTGGCTCAACTTTTACTGAAATCTTCGTTGTTTCCTCCGGATATAAATAAATTACCGGCTTGCCACATTCGGCTAGAGGAGCAAACTTTTGGATTTCTAATTTAATCAATCTCCCAAACGGATCTTCCCAAAAAATAAGAGGTCGACTAGCAATAAATTCTTCATAGGAGACTTCTTTTGGTTCCGCGCCATCAAATATAGTATGACTTCTTTTGTAAGCCTCTTTTAACAAAGAATCATCAGCAGAAGCAATCCCATAGATCTTGTCTCCCTTTGAATTTTTTCCAATTTCCTCAAGACCCAACCCCGATCGCGTTTCTTCGTCAACTACGGAGATAAAATTTAAACTTCCGCAACCGCTACTGTCAGTATAATTATACCATTCTTTATTTTTTTCTCCACTGCTCCAAGTAATTTCCGGCACCCCGTCTTTATCAATGAAATCCGGCTTGTAAGCATAAACCTTTACTGTTCCATCCGGCGCGCGTAGATAGAAACCGTACTTATCAAAGATTGTCAACTGTTGATCTGCCACCGGAACGCTTTTTGTGGTATAAACATTGCCTAACTTTTCATCTTCAAAAACTAATTTAAGATTTTTTGTAGTAAAAAATTCGTTTGTGTTGCTCCCAAGTAATCCAACAATTTCTTCTAAAATTTGCCTTGGCCTGTCTCCGTAAATAAATTTCGGGTATTCTAAGGAAGAAATTGTATAATCTTCGTCAATATTAAATTTTGATCTTATAAGCCCGTCTCCATCATAAAGCTCTTCGGAATATTTTTTTAAGAGAAAAAAATTGCCATCTTGCCTTATAAACCTATAAAAAATCGGCTGATACATCGTGCTTTCAGGCATAGCTCTAACTAAAATAATTTCCCCATCTTTATATTTTTCATCAATTATTGTTCCTACTTTATAATATTTGGCTTGTTCGTTTTTGGAAATATTTTCTTCTTTAAAAAATTTTAAATTTTCAATTTCTTCCGGTTCATTCCACTCAATTTTGTCAACTATTCTGGTAACCTCCGGCTCTTCACTATCGTCTGTCTCTGAATCTTCAATCGGTGGATTATTATCAACAATCACCTCTTTCTGATTCATTTTTTTATTCAAAAAATAACCGCCCAAACCGCCGATAGCGACAAGCAACACTCCCGCCAAAGCCATCAATAAGATATCTTTGCCAACAGCAAAGCCTTTTTCTTTCGCCTTAATTAGAAGATCTTTTTTTTCACTTTCCATCTCTTTTTTCTTGATTGGCATAAAAATATAGATAAATTAATTGTTAGACTGGTTGTTGATTATAATTTTTCCCGCTTCCATTTGTTTTTTAGTCTCTTCCGAGGCAACCGAGTCCCTGGCCAGCTCTTTTAAGATATTACTACTTTTAACTTGATCGGGCAATATAATCTGAAAATTTCTATCAATCTCTGTTGGGAATAAATAATATTCAATTTTTTTCTCACCGAAGACGGCTCCGACCCCGAGCCCTGACATTGTCTCCCTGGAAAATGTTTGGTCAAATAAAAAGTTTCCCAGTGAATAAAAAATTGCCTTATTTTTATAAACTTCGATCGGCTGGACTACATGCGGGTGGCTACCCAAGACAAGATCGGCTCCCGCATCAATCAATTCATGAGCCATTTTTTGCTGACCCCCAGAAAACATTGTTTTATATTCCGTGCCCCAATGAGTGTAAACAACTACGAAATCAACCTCTTGTTTTATCTTTTTTACTTCATCAATCACTTTATCAAAATTATCCGTGCCCAATTCGCTATAACCCACAAAACCGATTTTAACCCCTCTTATATTTTCTATTGTATAAATTTTATTTAAATTATTCGGCGCGCCGAAATAATTTATACTATTTTCCGACAAATAATTTATTGATTGGTCAAAACCGTCTTTTCCAAAATTAAAAGCGTGATTATTGGCAAGATTAAAAATATTAAAGCCGATTTTCTTTAAAACGGGAGCTGATTTTGGATCAAAAGTAAAGGTTGTGTTGTCCGGGTGGAGCGGTTTAGGCGCGAAATCGGTAAAAGATCCTTCAAGATTAGCGAGAACTAGGTCACTCCCAGCTAAAAATCTTTCTATTTTGGAATATGGATAATCCTCCCCATTTTTATCTATTGTTTTTCTTATATACCTATCAAGCATCATGTCGCCAAAAGATAATAAGGTAATATCTTTATTCTCGCTTTTTTCTCCTCCTGAAAAAAATCCGGTAATATAGCTTGTTGTCTCGGCTATTAAGTTATCATTCAAAATTTTTGCCGAATTGGAATTGTCCAGCATAGCAAAATTTTGCGCGCCTCCCAACTCCAGATATTTCAATAAAATTCTAAGAGTTGGCTTTGAATCAATATCCAAAAAATCAATCCCGGAATAATCAAAATTATTGATGACGGCCAAACTTTTCGCGTCATGAAAATCAGCCGCGTTTGTTGGTAGATAGTGAGAAAAATCCAGAGAGCCTACAACCAAAGTATTTTCCGGTAAAATTTCTTTTAATTTTTTCGCAAAATTATTTATTTCCTCTTCTTTAATCTTATCCTTAATAATTATCGGAACAACTTTTGCTTCCGGCATTGTTTTCTTGATAAAAGGCATTAAATTGTAGATCCCGTGCTCTTCGGCAAAAGGCGTTTCGTCAATATTTACAAGATTATTATCTTCTAGTTTCTTTATTAATTCCGTTTCCGCCTCTAGCGCGCCATAAGGAGTTTTCCAATCATAAAGAGATAAAATAATCTGTCCGCTTCCTTTACTAAAATGATTGGGGGCAAGCACGACGACCGTAGAAAATTTTTGAGCTGAGATATTTTCAAAAGCGGAAGCGATTAATCGCGCCGCCAAAATATGGTGCGGGACGACTAAGCCTTTTATGTTTTTGCCGTCTAACTTTTTTTTATCTTCGGCGACACCAAACGCTTTCTCAAAAAAATCTTTTTTATTCTGCGTGGCGTTGTGGTACTCTGCGACAGTTTTATCCCGATTAAAAATAAAAGTGGTGGCTCTTTCTTTTTTTCCGGAAAAATTTAAAAAATAGCCGCAAACAATGCCGCCTATAAAAAATAAAGACAAGAAAAAAATTGTGGGGAGTTTTTTACTAGTAATCATTTTTTGAAGAGACTATTAATCTTTAAACTAATGTTTGCAATCTAATCAATCGCATTTTTTATCCAATGCTTAACATTGTTTCTTATAACTTTGTTTATATCCTCATCTTTTATGCCAAAATCTCTTGAGAGTATTTCCGCAAGAATTCCAAAATCGCGAGGACTTTTTATTTCGTTAAGCCATTCAGGAGCTACGCCACCAAAATCCGTCCCAATGGCTACGTGGTTTATTCCGTTTTCCAGTTGAGCTATCTTATCTATTCTTTCCGCAACTTTTTTTGTGCTAGAAAGAAATGGTTCGCTAACCCCAAGCCCTATCATCCCACCCATTTTAATAAATTCTCTTATTTCTTCCTGTGTTAATGCTCGTTCACCAATCTTGCCTCTCCAGCTATCGATTATATCTTCTTCTGAGCTTCCGTGTGTATAAGAAATAAGATAACCCTTTCCTTTATTTTTTGCCAAAACGCACACGTCTTGCCTTGTCTTAGCCCCTGAATGAGCCAGATCAATTATTAAATTATTATCCAAAAAATATTTAACAATTTCCCTGCCAAAATCCGTTAATCCATTCGCGCCGGCTATATTATTGTCTTTCCCGTATTGTAAGCCAAATAGCCGGACGCCCTTGTCAGCCAATAATCTAACGTCTCCTACAGATTTTATTAAATGCGCCCCAGCCTCTAGCCCTAATACTAGATTACCATGATCTTTGAAATCTTCTTTTCTTCTAACTAAATTAACGCCAAACTTTGCCTCCATACCCTCAAACTGTCCTATTAGTTTCAACATCTTTTCTGTTCGCTCTTTTTCTTCCGGCGATTCAGGCGAAGGAAACATGTATTGATCAAAAACCGAAGCAACAATAACATCATATTGACCCTTTATAACTTCTGCCATCACTGCCGTATATTCTTCCCACGTTAACTCGCCAACTTTTTTATCAAATAATTCTTCTATATCACTTATTTTTAATCCAAATTGTTCCAACCGTGTTATTACTGATTTTTCGTCCGGATCAAAACGCTCAGGATAATTTTTATATTCTCCCAAATGCCCCGTAGCTTTTGGCACGAGGGCATCGTCATGCAATGAAGATATTTTTTCAACGTTCATACATTCTTAAATAATTTTATTAGTGGAGCGTAAATAGATTTTTCATCGAATTTTATTTCTTTTCGATCTTCTGGTGGCAACAAATTCGAATAATAATTGTAAGTCATTTCGATCGCCGGTCGCATTAATTCGTCCATTCTTAGTTTATCTATTTTTTCTAAATATTCTTTAGTTATTCCGCCTTTATACATAACATCAAAAGCGTATTGCTCTAATATTTTTTCATTTTTTTGGTCATAATCATAAACCATGGGTATCGTTATTAATCCGTCCGTCTTTATCTTTGAGATTAGCTCCTTTTCAAATTTATATTCTTCTGGTAAGACATCCAACCATATATTTTTAATTGTTGACAGATAATTAACTCCCCCAAAACCACCGAAAGGAATAACTCCTAAATAGCAGACAAAAATAGAAAATTTCAAAAACATCCCCGGAATAATTGTTTTCTGACGCAACCCTTCAAGGATGGCATTTTTTTCGAGAGCTATTGAAAAATTATTTGTAGCTACAAGTTTTTCTTCTTCGTTAAGATAAAGCCTATGCTGGACGCCGTCTTTGTCTATATGCCAAAAAAAATGTGTCCCGTAATTTTTCTTTTCGTCCCATGCGCTATAATTCCCTCTAAATTTATCTAGTATAATCGAACGAAATTCTTCATCAAATAATGCCTTGTAGATAAATGTTTCCTCTTTTTTAAAAAAATCAAACAAAAATTCAATCAAAATTTCATCGTGTTCAAGCTGGATAAGGTCTATCAAGTCTTTTCTTAAAGATTTTTCAAATAACATCGGCCATAGATGATAATTGATTTTTGTAATTTGATCTGAGTATCTTTTACATTTTGAAAAATCGATACTGTCGATTTTATCACTAATTGATCGCAAAAAATCAAGCTCTTCTTTACTAAAAAGTATGTTCTTTTTGGCCGTAATTATTTTATCCATTATTCTAAAGCCAACCAATGGTACGGAATATACTAGTTTATTCTTGTCATTTTTAGAAAAAATATTTATTTGTCTGCCGTGAAACTGAAACCCTCTTTTATGAAAAGGATCGTTTAACGGACAATTACCGCAATCAAGAGTAATTACAGAAGACGTTTTTTTGTTTTTTGAAAATAATTTATGAAAATGGGAAGCTACGTTTGCCCCGAAGAGAAAAGGATGATTAAGTATCCCATGATGGTCTACAATACTTAAAAAAAGCCCATTCATATTACCTAGATTAAAAGAATTAACCTCTTCGGGGCTAAATAGGCTTTCTATTTTTCTAATAATAATTTTTTTATATTCCTTCTGACGTTCAATGTGAATTTCCGGAAATTTATAATCAAAAAGAGAGACAGAATTTTGCGACAAGTTCTGCTCAGCATCAACAAAATATTTTCCGACATACTTGCCGATTTCCTGAATTTTTCTTTTAGCAAATTCTATGTCTACTTCTGACTGGCTACTCATTTTAGTTAAATTATTGGCAGCCCGAGGCAGGTATGAACTACCGTTTCTTCGCTGAGAGCGAAGCGTCCTACACTAGACGATCGGGCCATAATTAATTGAGTCTTGTTTTATTTTCCAAAATGCCCAGGAGAGGACTCGAACCTCCATGCCCTTGCGGGCGCTACCACCTCAAGGTAGTGCGTGTACCAATTTCGCCACCTGGGCAAAACCGCGCGTTTGACGCGGTGTAATTCTCTATTCTACGCTAATCGCTTGAACGGGACAATTTTCCACAGCTTTTTGGATGCCCGCTTTGTTCTCTTTGTAGTCAACGTCAGAAATAACTTCCGATTTCCCATCGTCTCCCATTTTGAAAACTTCGGGACACAGAGAAACGCAAGCTCCGCAACCTATACAAAGGTCTTTGTCTACTTTTGGTTTCATAATAATCCCACGAAATTACGAAATGGTACGAAAACTACGAAATTGATTTTTCGTATTTTTCGTAAAGTTTCGTAGTTCGTAGATATTTAAAATAATCTATTTTTTCCAACTATAATTTTTAATCTTTCCGGCAACACTTGTATTTCCGCCGGCGCATTAATATTTTTAGCTCCATCCACCAAAATTGTCAAATCATTTTTACTTTCCAAAAACATTTTTTTGATCGGCAAAACGCTTTCTTGATTCTGTTCTGAATTTCTTGTTAAAAATCCAACATTGACATTGGTCGCGCTTTTAAAAAAGCTCTCCCGTCCCGGCTTTAAATGAACATCCAAATATCCGTCTTGCGGATCGCTTTTTTCTCCGGAAATCGGCAGATTGTATATTTCCACTCTTTGAATTTTTTTTGAATTTACTAAAAATTTACCTTCGCATTTTAAAATGATTTCTGCCGGTGGCGCCTCTATTTTGGAAATAAAGTAGGTGCTGTTTATTTTTCCCAGATCTATTTTTTTTACGAGCCTATTGGATAGACAATCGCAAGCTGACATCTCATCTTCAATCCCTAAGATTCCGGCAATCTCATTTTTTGAACCGACCGGAATGACCCCGAAAGTAATATCAACCTCGTCGGCCGCGCCGATAACTTGGCTTAAGGTAAAATCGTTTCCAACAACAACTATTGTTTTTACCCCTTTTTTAACTCCCTCTCTCACAAAATCTCTCGCGTCTTTAAAAAGAGACAATCTGTCTATTCTGCCCGAGAGTCCCAAGTCGGCCAGTCTATTTTCTATTATTGCCAAAGTTTTGGAATACTTTGAATCCGTTAAAAAGGAATCATAAATATATTGATACATAAACTACGGTTCTATTTTTTGATATCCTTTTTTAAATTATCATCGTCCCCTTCTCCGGAAGAAACTCCCTCATGGCTCATAGTGCATCTTCCGTTTAAAATCGCCCCGGGGGCCATAATCAGTGTTTTGACTTCTATATCTCCAAAAATTTTTGCCGTCTCGGTCAATTCCATCTTTTCTCCAATTTTCACATTTCCCCTGATCTCTCCGGCGACAAAAGCATTGGCCGCCCAAACATCAGCCGTGATTTTAGCATCAACGCCAATCTTCAAATCTCTTTCCGTTTTTAAAGTTCCCGAGACAGAACCCTGCACGGTCATATTTCCCTTACTGGAAAAATCTCCTTCCACATTAACGGAAGGACCGATAATTGTTTCTATCTCCTCCGCTCCTTTTTGGTTTTGTTCTTTAAACATAGTTTTATAAATATTTATTGATTTTTTTAACAATTATTACATCCTCTCCGGGGCCTCAATACCCAAAAGACTTAAACCTTTCAGTAAAACTATTCTTGTCGCTTCAAGGAGGGCGACCCTTGCCAACCTCACTTCGTTATCAGCTTTCAAAACCGGCACATCCCGATAAAAATCATTAAAACATTTTGCCAGATTATGCAGATATTCAGCCAAAATCGCCGGATTATAGACAATAGCTGATTTTTCTATTGCTTCGGAAAATTTTGCCAAGGCCATAGATAACTTATGCTCGTTTACTTCCTTTAAGCTCTCAAAATTAATTTTTAAAAATTTAATTTTCTTGGCCGCGCCGGCTTTTCTCAGTATAGAGCAAATTCTGGCGTATGTATACTGGATATAAGCGGCGGTAAATCCTTCAAAGCGAAGCGCTTCGTTAGCGTCAAAAGTGATTATTTTTTCTTTTCCCACTTTTATCATCTCAAACTTTATCGCTCCAATCACAATTTTTTCGGCAACCGCTTTAATTTGTTTTTCGCTCCAATTCTCGTGTCGAACTTTTGTTTCGCTTTTTGCTCGCTCCATCGCTTCCTCCCAAAGCGTTTCGTAAGTAATGACATTGCCCGTTCTGGACGACATCATTCCGGAAGATAATTTAACAAATTCATGTCCTAAGTGGATCATTTCTTGTTTAAAGCCAAGTTGGCTTAGAACTTTGAATAATTGTTTAAAATATAATCCTTGCCGCACATCAACAACATAAATTGATTTGTCCAGTTTATATTTTTCGAACTTTTCGATAGCCAAAGGAATGTCCGCGACGGGATAAAGAGCTGTTCCGTCCGAACGCAAAAACATCAAAACTCCCAAATTATCTTTTTCCAAATCCGCGATAATCGCGCCCCTGCTTTTTATTAAAACTTTTTTTAAAAGCAACTCGTCAACCATTTTTCTTCCCTCGTCAATCACTTCGCTTTCATAAAAAATATTATCAAACTTAACATCCAGCTGTTTGTAAATTGCCGAAAACTGTTTAATACTCCACTGCCTTGTTTTCTCCCATTGTTTGTATTCCTTGCCCTTGCGACTCTCAATTTTACTCATCAATTCTCCCACTTCTTTTTTCAATTCTTCGCTCTCTCCGATTTCTTTTACCGCGCGCGCGTAGATTTCGCCCAAAAAGTGTCCTTTATTTTTTGGTATTTTTTCTTTCGCGTAAAATTTATCGTACGCCCAAAGAGTCTTGGCGACATGAATTCCAAAATCGTTGATATAGGAAACAGGAATTGATTTATAACCATTGACCGATAAAATTTTATTAACTGCGTCGCCGTAGCAGAGATTGCGCAAATGCCCGACATGATATTCTTTGTGGGTGTTGGCGTTGGAAAATTCAATCATCACCTTTTTATTTTTTCCCGTTTTGTTATCGCCGTATTTTTCTTTTTCTTTTAAAATTTCTTCCAAAACTGTTTTTGCGGTTTTTTCTTGGCTGAGAAAAAAATTAAGATATGGTCCGGTTGGTTCAGTCTTCGCGATATTTTTTCCCGGTTTAATTTTTTCGGCTATTTCTTTTGCCAATTCTACCGGAGATTTTTTCTTTTGTTTGGCCAAATTGAAACACGGCAAAGATAAATCTCCGCCAATGCCTTCAGGCGGATATTCAAAATCAGAGACGGCAATACTTTCTCCGCCCAATATTTTATTTATTTCTTTTGCCAGCTCAATTTTTATTTTTTCTAGAAAATTCATGCTATTTTATTTTAACAAAATACCTTTTTCCTTTTTTAATTATTTCGCCCGATTTTACCTCAAAATTAAAATCTTTTACCACCTCGCCGGAAACGGTGACTCCGCCCTGTAGAATATTTCTTCTCGCCTCGCCTTTTGACGAACAAAAACCGACTTCAACCAAAACATCCAAAATATTTTTACTTTTGACCGCCACTTCTTTTATTTCATCTGGGGTTTCTTTTTTGGAAAAAGTTTTCACAAAATTTTCCTCGGCCTTTTGGGCTGCGGATTCAGATTGGTACATGGAGACAATTTCATGCGCTAATCTCTTTTTAGCGCTCATGGGGTCAGCCACAATGTTTTTTACTTCATTCATCGGCACATCTGTTGCTAACTCAAAATATTTCAAAATCAAAGCGTCGGGAATAGACATTGCTTTCCCAAATATATCTTCGGGGGTATCCAAAAACGCAATATAATTATTATAACTTTTACTCATTTTCTTTTCTCCATCAATCCCCTCTAGGAGCGACACGGTAATAATATCTTGCTCTAGCTGATCATATCTTTTCTGAACTTTTCTGCCCATTAGTAAATTAAATTTCTGATCGCTGCCGCCCAATTCCACATCTGCTTTAAGAGCTACTGAATCATACCCCTGCAACAACGGATACATCATCTCTTGCATTTGAATGTCCGATCCCTCCTTAATTCTTTTCTGAAAATCATCTCTTTCCAAAACGCGCGCCACTGTGATTCTTGAAGTTAAATCCATTAAGAGGTGCGTAAAATTCGGCTTATTATACCACTCACTATTATATCTAACTTCAACTTTCTTAATATCAATAACTTTCGTGGCTTGAGTAATATATGTCTTCATGTTTTGTCTTACATCTTTTTCGTTAAGAATCGGCCTAGTCTTGTCCCGTCCACTTGGGTCGCCAATCATTGCCGTATAATCACCAATCAACAGGATCACTTTATGTCCCAGCTCTTGAAATTGTTTTAGCTTTCTTAAAGGTACGGCATGTCCGATATGCAAGTCTGATCCAGTGGGATCAATGCCAAATTTAACGCGTAACTGTTTTCCGCTTTTTAATTTCTTTTCTAAACTTTCTCTCACAATTATCTCTTCCACCCCCCGCGTCAAAAGTTCTTCTATTTTTTTTTCGTCTGTGTTAATTTTCATATTAGAGTTGTCTTTTTAAATTTTTTATTTCCTCTTCCACCTTGGCAAACTTTTCTTTTTCCGCGTCCACAATATTTTTTGGCGCGCGAGAAATGAATTCTTTATTTTCCAGCCTTTTTTTTAAGCTTGTGGCATATTTTTCTTTTTCTTCCAATTCTTTTTTAATTCTTAGTTTATTTTTCTCCGCGTCCAGTTCGTCAATCAATATTTTTATTTCCGGGACTGAAGACTTTGATTTTTTAATTTGAACTTTACTCCTTGAGAGACCTTCCAGTACCGCTAAATTTTCTTCAAATAACTTGGTATTTTTTATATTTAACTCCATATTAATAATTTTTGCCGGCTCAATCTTATTTTCCGCGCGAAGGTTGCGAATTTTTATCACAAGGTTGCGTATTTTTTCAAAATTTTTTTCAATTTTTTGTTTCTGTTTTTTAATTGTTGTCTTTGGCCATTTTGTTACAATTAAATCCTTCTTTCCCAGCATCTCGCCCCATATCTCTTCTGTTATAAACGGAAGAAATGGGTGCCACATTATTAAAAGTTTTTCCAATATTTCTAATAATATTTTTTCTTTTCCTCCTTCAATTTTTGATATTTCCAAATACCAATCGGCAAAATCGCTCCAAGTGAATTCACGCAGTTTTTCCGTTGCCTGCGAAAACTCGTATTTTTCAAAATGTTCCGTAACTTCCTTTATCAAGACATTGAATTTAGATGAAATCCAATCATCTGCCAACGTTTTGGATTTTGGATTTTTGATTTGTTTGGGATCTGTGATTTTGGATTTAGAATTTCCCGCTACAATATAGCGGGCTATGTTCCAAAGTTTATTTACTAAATTTCTCGCGCCTTCAACTTTTTCAAAATAAAATCTTTGGTCTTGCCCCGGAGTAACGCCTGACAATAAACTAAAACGCAACGCATCTGTCCCGTATTTTTCTATGACTTCCAATGGATCAATACTATTGCCTGATGATTTAGAAAACTTTTTTCCGTTTTCGTCACGCAAAATTCCATGGATATAAACATCTTTGAAGGGAATTTCTTTTAAGGCATAAGAAGACATTAAAATCATTCTGGCCATCCAAAAAAACAATATCTCGTGCCCCATTTGCATCCAACCTGTGGGATGAAATATTTTTAGTTCGTCTGTCTTCTCCGGCCAGCCCAAGGTGCTAAATGTCCAAAGCCCGGAAGAAAACCAAGTATCAAGAGTGTCTTGATCTTGCTCCCATTTTCCATCCCTCGGCGGAATATCCCCTACATGTATTAATTCTTCTGATTTTGGATTTTGGATTTTGGATTTTGGATTTATTTCGGATTTAGAATTTTGAATTTCGAATTTTCCCTGTCTATACCAAACAGGAATTCGATGCCCCCACCAGATTTGCCGGCTAATACACCAATCGCGCAAATTATCAATCCAATTAAAATAAATTTTTTCAAATCTTTTTGGAGTAATCTTAACTCCATTTTTACCAACCGCTTCTCTCATTAAATCCTTTAAACTTTTTCCTCTGCCGGTAATTTTTTTATTAACCGCGACAAACCATTGCGTTTTTGGCAAAACCTCAACAATATCCCCAAAGCGATCTGAAGTTCCCACATTTTGCTCTATCTCTTCTTCTTTTTCCAAAAGACTTGCTTTTCTTAAATTTTCAACTATTTTTTCTCTAGCATCTTCTATACTCATCCCATCATAATTACTATTAACACTTACCATTTTTCCCTCTTCATTAATAACTTTTTTGATAAACAAACTGTTTTTTACTCCCATTTCGTAATCAACCAAAGAATGCGCCGGCGTAACTCCCAAAGCGCCGGTGCCAAATTTCATATCTATGGAATTATCCGCGATAACTTTAAGATGCAATTTCTGTCCGACAAAATCAACATCAAATTCTTTGCCAATATATTTTTTATACCTTGGATCTTTCGGATTAACGGCAACTGCCGTGTCTCCTAGTTTTGTTTCCGGGCGAGTCGTGGCAATTGTAATCGGAAAATCTTTAGAGTATTTAAAGGTATATAATTTCGCCTTGCGGGGAATATGGACTATCTCATCATCAGACAATGTTGACTGCCCTTTGGTCGACCAATTTACAGCGCGAAATCCTCTATAAATCAACCCATCTTCATACATCTTTTTAAAAATTTCGTTCACCGCCTTATTTCTATCTTCATCAAAAGTATAAGCCAAGCGAGACCAATCGCAACTGGTTCCCATTTTTTTTATTTGCCCTAAAATAATTTTTTTAGAATTTTCAGAAAAATCGCGAATTTCTTTTAGTAATTTTTCCCGTCCGAGTTCTTGGCGGGGATTTTTAACTCCCTTCTCTATCAATATTTTTTCTACCTTGGCTTGAGTCGCCACGGCCGCGTGATCCGTCCCGGGGAGCAACAAAACTTTTTTACCGCGTAAACGTTGATATCTGGCCATAACATCCATCAACGAATTTTCAAGAGCATGCCCCAAATGCAAAACGCCGGTCACATTTGGCGGTGGCATCATTATTGAATAGGGTTTTCCTTTTAGATTATCAGGATTAAAAAAACCGGATTCTTCCCATTTCTTGTAAATTTTATCTTCCACCCCTTTGGGGTTATAGGCTTTTTCAATTTCCTTCATATTTTTACCCTTTATGGTCTTTTCCGAACGCATCTTCGGTTAATTTCTAAATTTTACCAAAAATTAAGCTTTAGGTAAAGGCTCTCTGCTCCGCGCAAAATAAATAATGTCAACAATCTTTGACAAAAAATTATTGACATTATCCCCTTCGGGGCTTATGATATTACACTACTTCGGAATACTAACTTTTAATTCTGCTTTTGTGGCCTTAAATTTAACTCAACAAATATTTGAAACAATAAAGAAAAGCAACCATATTTTGGTTACTTTCCCCAAGAACTGGAGTGGCGATGCCATTGCTTCCAGTTTAGCCTTGCGCTCTATTTTAAAAAAAATCAATAAGCCAATTATTGATATTGCTTGCGACGGATTCAACGCCCTAAAAAATTATTCTTTTTTGCGAGAAGCCGGAGAAATAAAACCGGCAATTTCCAATTTAAGAAATTTAATAATCAGCCTTGATTTATCCGAAAATGAAATCGGCAAGGTTCACTATAATAAAATAGGAAATAAGCTGAATATTTATATCTCTCCCGAGCATAGGAATATTGACACCAAAGATCTTTCGGCGACTCTATCCAATTATAAATACGACTTAGTTATAGTCTTGGACAGTCCCGATTTGGAATCTCTTGGCAATATCTATTACAAAAACACCGACTTTTTCTACTCTACCCCAATAATCAATATTGACCATAGTCCGGCCAATGAACAATTCGGCCAGATAAATTTGGTGGAAGTAAATTCCACCTCAACGGCAGAGATTCTTTTCAACTTTTTAAATTCCTTAAATTCAAATCTGATTGATGAAGATGTGGCCACCTGCCTTCTTACCGGAATGATTTCCGAAACCCGCAGTTTCAAAACCCCTTCGGTCACCCCCAGAGCGTTGAATATTGCCAGCCAACTTGTGGCTCGTGGCGCGAAACGGGAAGAAATTATTAAAAATTTATATCAAACAAAAACTATCGGCACATTGAAACTTTGGGGGCGAGCCTTGATGAGATTAAAAAGCGACCCGTCCGCAAAAATAGTGTGGTCGCTTTTAACTCGCGATGATTTTGTTACTTCGGGCGCCGAAGAAGAAGAATTGCCGGAAGTGATTGATGAGCTTATTTCCAATTCTCCGGAGGCGGAAATCGTTGTCTTACTTTACGAGGTTCCCCATACAAATTCCAACGAAACAAAAATATGTTGTTTGGTAAAAACTTTAAAAAATGTAAACGCGGAAAATCTTCTCGCGCGCAATACCGAAGGGACTAAAGATTTTAGAAAATTTTACCTTAATGATAGAAAACTAACCGAAGCGGAGCGCGAGATTATTGATGAGATAAAGATTAATGTAGCGATAAAAAAATAAAGGAATACACAAAACCCGCCATTCGGCGGGTCTTTTTTTGTTTAGATTTTCTCTGGTGTGTTTA
>Ga0208373_1001852_pt1 | contig 25857 bp, 24 predicted proteins | sample RifOxyC2_FD_184036 | JGI IMG/M metagenome (GOLD analysis project Ga0208373, IMG submission 184036) | Soil microbial communities from Rifle, Colorado - Rifle Oxygen_injection C2 (SPAdes) | ecosystem: Environmental > Terrestrial > Deep subsurface > Rock core/Sediment | place: Rifle, Colorado... | reverse complement strand
CGGGGTTGCCCCTGGCGGAAAGAATCAGGAGGACCTTTTCGGAAAATCTGGACAGGGATCGGATGATGGTTTCAATATTGCCGCCTGCGCGAAGCTCATCCATCCGGCCTATGGTGGCGACGACCCGTTGGCTGATTTTTCCTCCTTTCCGGCGGTTCTCGACGAGTTGGAGGTATTCGTTGCGGCCTGACTTCTTGATTCGTGCAAACATAGGGGACTCCTTTCAAGGACACCCGCAGATTACACATAATATCTTTTGCTGTCAAGCTTTATTTGTAATAACTGTGGCACTACGACTTTGAGATTTTCAAAGACCGATGCAGCATTTACGCGGCTTTCCGAAGGGGGGTACCCCGGGAAGTGTTAAAGATCTGTCTGACAGGTTGGAAATGGGGTTGGAAATAGAGATACAGGCAAGAAAAAAGGGCTTTATGCAAATCTCATAAGCCCTTTATTTCTTTATGGTAGGCGATGTGGGACTTGAACCCACGGCCTCTGGTTCCGGAGACCAGCGCTCTATCCAACTGAGCTAATCGCCCGCTTTTCAGGTCATCTGCCGGTTAGACCGGATATGACCAGTCTTCATACTACGCGACGTCCGAATATTCAATCTTTTTCCACCCTGCATCGGTACACCCGGGCGGCAGCCATGTCATTAACGCTGATTGTTGTCAATCTTTTTTCGACACCCTGTTCACGAATGAGGTTGAAATTACCGTCCGATGCTGTTACATTCGCACGAATACCCTGGAAGAACCCATGTCTCGTTCAAGCAAGGTTTTCATCATATGGTCGGCAGGTTTCACATTGTGGACCTTCGTATCCGTCTGGCCCTCTTGCGCACTGGCCTTGAATCGGATCCTGAGCATCCGCCACTGGGTAGCGCCGGATCAGATCCGGGTCGTTATCGACACTGTCGATGATACGCTTTTTTCAACCGAAAAAGGGGACCGCAAGCTTATCGTTTATCTGGAGGACACCGCATTCCCCGCCCATATTTCCCGTTTCACCCTCATACACAAACCGGGATTGGAATCGGTGGCCATTTCTTCCCATGCCGCTTCCGGGGTGAGGGTGGAATTGTCGCTTTCCGGCGAAGTGCAGACGACGGTTTTCAAGTTGAAGCGATTTCAGGATAAACCGTACCGGATTGTGATCGATATCCTCTTGCCGGATGTCGCCAAGCAGGAAAGCGAGGCGCGCCAGCGGGTCAAAATCACCCGCAAGGACCGGATCGTCGTGATCGATCCCGGACACGGGGGCGAGGATGTGGGGGCGGTCGGGAGAGGGGGCACGTACGAAAAGGAGGTGGCTCTTTCGATCAGCATGAAGCTACGGGACCTCCTGAACAGCCGGTCGCGATACCTCGCTTTTCTGACCCGGGACGGCGACTATTACGTTTCATTCAAGAAGAGGCGGATGATCGCCAGGGAATACGGAGCGGATCTCTTTGTCAGCGTCCATGCGGATGCCGCAAGGAACAGGGAGGCCGCCGGCAGTTCCGTCTACTGCCTGTCCACGGGGGGAGCGAGCAGCGAAGCGGCTAAAATTCTGGCCCGAAGCGAAAACCTGGCTGATATTGTCGGCGGCGTCTCCAACGGAGAGGGGGGCGACGCTTCCGATCCGATTATTCTCGACATGTTTCAGACCCATACCCTCAACCAGTCAAAAACCTTCGGCGGCCTTCTCCTGAAACATATCCAAGGGGTGAATCATTTGAAGTTCAAGGCAATCCAGGAAGCGCCGCTGCATGTGCTCAAACTTCCCGAGATCCCATCGGTTCTGATCGAAACCGCCTATATCTCCAATGCAAACGAAGAAAAGCTCCTGAAGAGCTCTCCCTTTCAGGCGCGGATCGCCGAGGCGGTCGCCAAGGCGGTGGGCGAATTCCTGCCGCCTCTTTCCCCCGTTGCCGAGCCCGATCAAAAACCCCAGGTGGAGGTCATCGGCGAGATTATTGCGGCAAAGGAAGCCGTGAATCGCATTTCGAACATTTCCGGTGCGCCTGAAGCGAAGCGGGAGAGCCGGGAGGTGAAAACAACGAATCCGGAACGAAAACACTTGCCCACGGACAAGACGGGAAGGATCATCTACCGGGTCAAGAAGGGGGACACCCTCGCCGCAATTGCCAAAAGACACGGGACAACAGTCCCTGCCCTCGCCAAGCTGAATCGCCTGAAACTATCCAAACCCCTCTATGTCGACCGGAAGCTGATCATTCCCGGAAAACCGGCGCCCTGATTTTTTATTCATCCCCTTACCTGTCTCAATACAACATGTTGGGTACAAAATTTCCTTGACTTACAACGCCGCTTTCCGTATCCTCAGCCCGCGTAAAAAGAAGCTCTTCTCAAATCAGAAGTAGAGGTGTGCGAATGATTACCCTGACCATTGACGGAATCAAGGTCACAGTGGCTGAAAATACGACGATCCTTGCGGCGGCCAATTCCGCAGGGATAAGGATTCCGGCCCTCTGCACCCATAAAAGATTGAATCCGATAGGTTCATGCCGGATATGTGTCGTCGAGGTAGAGGGTTACGCCAATCCGATGACGGCGTGCACAACCCCTGTTATTGAAGGCATCAGCGTCGTTACAAATTCCGAGAGGATTCAGAATATCCGGAAAGAGAGCCTGCGTTTAATATTGGTCAACCATCCGCTGGATTGTCCCGTCTGCGACAAGGGCGGAGAATGTACCGTTCAGAATCTGGTCTACGAATTCGGGATTGAAACCGCGCCATATCAGCTCCAGAAAGTAGAACGTCGTTCGCTCTACGCGACCCCTCTGATCCGTTTCTGGCCGGACAGGTGCATCATGTGTCTGCGGTGCGTTGCCGCCTGCCGGGACATCAAGGCGCTTGGGGCCATCGACGTCTCCGGTTGCGGTTACGATTCACAGATTTCCCCTGTGGACATTGACAAATGTGAATCCTGCGGCGAGTGCCTGCGGCTTTGCCCCACCGGGGCCCTGACGGAAAACCTCAGCAGAGTCAAGGGGCGACCCTGGATGACGAAAAAGGTTGAAACCACCTGCGCTTACTGCGGCTGTGGCTGCCAGCTGGAACTCAATGTCCTCGATGAACGGATTATTGGCATAACCACCCAGGAGTGCAAGGGAACGAATCGGGGTAGTCTTTGCGTGAAGGGACGTTTCGGGTACGAATTTATCAATAGCGAAGAGCGCCTCACAAAACCTCTTATCAAGAAAGACGGGCAATTCCATGAGGCCACATGGGATCAGGCGCTTAACCTCGTCGCGGAAAAGTTCAGCGCCATAAAAGCCTCTCACGGGCCGGACGCCGTTGCCGGTCTCGCCTCCGCCCGCTGCACAAATGAAGAGAATTATCTGATGCAGAAGTTCATGCGGGCGGCGATCGGGACGAATAACATCGACCAATGTGCCCGGCTTTGCCACAGCTCCACGGTAGCAGGTCTTGCCATCGCCTTGGGAAGCGGCGCGATGACCAACCCCATCGCGGATGTGCTCAAATCAGAAACCATCCTGGTGACGGGAAGCAATACCACGGACAATCACCCGATATTCGCGGACTACATCAGGGAGGCGGTTTTCAGAAAAGGGGCGAACCTGATCGTGGTGGATCCCTGCCGGATAGATCTTGTTGACTATGCGCATGTCTGGCTCGCTCAGAGGCCGGGCGCCGATATCGCGTGGATCAACGGCCTGATTCACATTATCCTCAAAGAGAACCTCCATGCCGCCGATTATATCCGAGAAAGGACCGAGGGTTTTGCAGTCCTGGAAAAGTCCGTTGAAAAATATACGCCCCGGCATGTGTCCGAGATCACGGGAATCCCGGCTGCGGACCTGCGAAAGGCCGCCTTGTTGTACGGCAAGGCCAGGCCTGCCTCTATCCTCTACACCATGGGCATTACCCAGCATGCGACCGGCACCGATACCGTCTTGGCCCTGGCAAATCTTGCGATGGTCTGCGGCAATATCGGCGTGGAAGGGGGTGGGATCAATCCGCTCCGTGGTCAGAATAACGAACAGGGCGCCTGTGACATGGGGGCGTTGCCCGATGTGCTTCCCGCCTACCAGCCGGTATCCGACAGCGAGTCGCGGGAGAAATTTTCGCGGGCCTGGGGTGTCACCCTTTCAGACAAACCCGGTCTGACTGCCGTTGAGATCACTCACGCAGCGGAGGCCGGCCGGGTAAAGGGAATTTACATTGTCGGGGAAAACCCTCTGCTTTCAGACCCCGATCTGTCACATGTGAAAGCGGCTTTCGAGAGACTCGATTTCCTCGTCGTACAAGATATTTTCATGACCGAAACGGCCCGCGCCGCCGATGTGGTCCTCCCTTCCGCCTGTTTTGCCGAGAAGGACGGCACTTTCACAAGCTCGGAGAGACTGGTTCAACTCGTCCGCAAGGCCATCCCCGCGCCGGGCGACGCCAGGGCAGACTGGGAAATCGTCTCCGATCTCTCCACCCGCCTTGGCTACCCGATGAATTACCACAACCCTCGTGAAATCATGGAGGAGATAAACAGCCTCGCCCCCATTTATGCCGGTATCACCTATGCAAAAATAGAAAAAGAGGCAATTGCCTGGCCCTGCCCAACCCGCGACCACCCCGGGACAAGAATGCTCCACAAGGATACGTTTGTCCGCGGAAAGGGGCTTTTTCACGCGATTGAATACTCGGCGCCGGCGGAAACTCCGGATGATGAATACCCGCTGATACTTACCACGGGATGCGTGCTGTATCATTATCATACGGGCAGTATGACCCGCATCGGCAGCGCCCTCAATGCACGCTGTCCGGAAAGTCTCATCGAGATTCACCCCGCTGACGCGCGGGAACTCGGCATTGACAGCGGCATGATGGTGGACGTCAGCTCCCGGCGCGGCAAGGTGCGGGTAAAGGCGAAGGTAACGGACCGTCGTCCTTCGGGCACAGTCTTTATGAACTTTCATTTCCGTGAGGCGGCGGTAAATCTTCTGACGAATCCGGCCTTGGATCCTGCTTCAAAGATTCCCGAATTGAAGGTGTGCGCCGTGAAGGTCGAAGCAGCCTGACCCGACAGCGCCACCCTTTTCCGCCCGGTTGCGATTCAAGCTACGGGATCATCTCATTGGTTATTTTAAGTTAGAAAAACGCATGCATCATCTGATCGATGACTATCTTAACTTCATGGCGGTCGAAAAGGGGGCTTCCCGGAACACCATCGAAGGGTACAGCCGGGATCTGAACCGTTATGCGGCCTTTATCGACAGCCGGAAGATACACGATATACGTCGGATAGGGACGGAGGAAACGATATCCTATCTCGTTCGGCTCAAAGACGAAGGACTGGGCGCCAACTCTGTGAATCGCGCTCTGGCTGCACTCCGAGGGTTTTATAAATATCTTCTGCGCGAGAAGAAGCTGGAGAGCACCCCGGTGGCCCATATCGAGCTTGCCCGGGTCTGGATGCATCTCCCCGATGTTTTGAGCCGTGACGAGATGGGTCTCCTGCTCATGCAGCCCGGTTCAGGAACGCCGTCCGCTCTCCGGGATGCGGCAATGCTCGAACTCATGTATGCTACCGGTATACGGGTGTCGGAATTGATCGGGCTGACTCTCAACAGCATCAACTGGCAGGTAGGGTATCTGGTTGCTTTGGGGAAAGGAGACAAGGAAAGGATTGTCCCTCTCGGCCGGACGGCCTATGATCGGGTGAAACGATATCTCGATGAGGTGCGGCCGCTTATGCTCAAAGGCGGACAGTGCAATGTCCTGTTTCTAAACCGTTCCGGGAAGGGGCTGACCAGGCAAGGATTCTGGAAGATCGTGAAAAAGTATGCGGGAAAAGCGAACATGGAAAAGAAAGTTCATCCTCACACCTTCCGACACTCCTTTGCGACCCACCTGCTCGAGGGAGGGGCCGATCTCCGTTCGGTACAGATCATGCTGGGTCATGCCGATATTTCTACCACCCAGATCTACACGCACGTCACTCGGGAAAGGCTGAAAGAGATTCATCGGAAGTACCACCCGCGGGGATGATCCGGGAAATTAGGGGGAAATTAGGGACGGAGCCCCTATTTTTTCCAGAAAAAATAGGGGCTCCGTCCCTAATTTCCGGAAGAGGAATAAAGAGACATGGAATATAGGTCGGGTAAAGCGGTAAAACCTGGGGTGAGGGGTAAATCCGCAAAGGTGTGGATCGCACTCGTCATCGTCGTGGTCCTGTTAGGGGGATCGTTGACGGCCGGATTCCTCTATCTGCAAGATATGCAGGGACTTTACTCAGGTCTGCTAAGGGTCCGGAACACTTTCTCCTTCTTCGTTCTTGGAAAGAAACCCCATTTCTATGCGCTCATTCTCGAAAAGAACGGCAAGGATTATCGCCTGAGCTCCCGAGATTTCTTCGAGGTCTCCTATCGGGATGAATTCGTCGTCAAAGAAGTTGTAACGGACGTCCTTTTTGGCGGCGGTGTGAGCGTGGATGTCGACGGACTCGGGGGGAAGGACGATTTCGGCAAGCTTCTCAAAGGGATCGATCTGGTGGACAAAACGGTCATGGCAGACCGGAAAGGTCGCGCCAGTATCAAACCGGGCAGTTTTACCATTCTGGTTAAATATAAAGAGGATCTCATCGGTTCGATCCCGATCCGGGTGCAGATCACGCCGCAGGACTGGTTGCGTTATGCGCGGAGTTCCCGAAATCAGAAGGTTCAGATCGAATACCTCAAGAAGGCGATTGCCATGAACCCGGGGGATTCCAATGTGCGCAGGATGCTTGCCGCCCTCTACCTGAATGCAGGGATGACCGGTGAGGCCATTCACCAATACCAGGAGATCCTGGTCCTGAAGCCGGATGATGCGGAGGTCATGTCGGAGCTCGCGAAATGTTATCTGAAGGCCGGACGATACGATGATGTGATCCGGATTTCCACGCGGACCATCAAGACCAACCCCAAAGACGACAACGCAATGACGAACATGGCCCTGGCCTGGAGCCGGTTGGGGAATTGGAACAAAGCCATCGCCGCATATCTCGATGCCCTGAAGGTCCGGCCCGACAACCCCGCGGTGAATTTCAAGCTGGGGGAGGCTTACGAAAAGCTGGGGCAACTCGGGAAGGCTGTGGAGCAGTATCGCCTCGTTTTGGAAAAGGTGCCGAAAGCCGATCATGTGGCCGTCGCCCTTGCGGACATCCTTTTAAAGATGGGGAATTTCGACGAAGCCATACGCTGGCATAAGGAGGTTGTAAAGCGGCAGCCGAAAAACGCCGCCGCATACGCCAACCTTGGTCTGGCTTATGGTGGAAAAGGTCTTATCAAAGAAGAAATCGAAAATTATAAAAAAGCCATCGAGTTAAAACCGAATGATCCGGTGATCTATTTCAATCTGGGAACGGCCTATGAAAAGGGGAAGCGGGATCAGGAGGCCATTCGCGCGTATCAGAAGGTCGTCGAGCTCAAACCGGATGATCCGGATGCCATCGAGCGGCTGGCTGACCTCCGTTTCAAGTCCAAACATTACGGCGAAGCGGCGCCTCTTTACGAGAAGATCGTGAAGACGAGCCCCCGGAAGGCCGCTATACATGGACGGCTTGGTTTTGCCTATGCCGAGCTGAAGAAACACGCCCAGTCCGTTGAAAATTACCAGAAGGCGATCAACCTTGGCGCAAAAGATCCACAATTGCACAAAAACCTTGCCCAGGCTTACAGCCAGATGGGAAAAACCAAAGAAGCGATACCGATGTATGAGAAGCTCGCTTCAAAGAAACCGACGGCAGAAGTCCTTAACGTCCTGGCCGATGCCTACATGAAGGAAAAGCTCTACGACAAAGCGATCATGATCTATAAGAAACTCATCGAAATGAACCCGAAGAAAGCCGCCTACTTTGCGAGCGCGGCATACGCTTACGGCCTCAAGGGGGATTCGGACCGGCAGATCGAATACTACCGGTTATCGCTGAAATTTGATCCCGAGGATGCCGATGTGTATGCAAGCCTGGGGGCGGCTTATGAAAAGAAGGGGCTCTATGCCGAGGCGCTCAAGGCCTATACCGATGCCTATGAGCTGAATCCCGATGCGACCCAGGTGGCACGAAAAATTCCCCAGATGAAGATTCGGATCATCCAGCAGAAACAAAAGCGATAAAGGAGACCAGGCATTCATGAAACCCATCCGTGTAGGACGGCTTGAGATCGGTGGAGGTTCTCCGCTTGCGCTCATCGCCGGTCCCTGCGTCATCGAGAGCGAAGAGAAGACCATGGAGATTGCCGGATACCTCAAGGATCTTACCGGAAAACTGGGGATTCCGTTTATCTTCAAAGCCTCCTATGACAAGGCGAACCGGACCTCGCGCGACGGCTATCGGGGACCCGGTCTGACCAGGGGGCTTGCAATTCTGAAAAAGGTCCGGGAAGCGTTCGATATCCCTGTCCTTTCCGACGTCCATCGCTTTGAGGAGATCGATCCGGCAGCCCGTGATCTCGACGTTCTCCAGATTCCCGCTCTTCTCTGCCGGCAGACCGACTTTGTCGCTGAGGTTGCCCGCAAGGCGCGCGCAGTGAATATCAAAAAAGGGCAATTCCTTGCCCCCTGGGATGTCGCCCATGTCCTGGAAAAAGCCGCCGCGGCGGGTAACACGAATCTGCTCTTGACCGAGCGGGGGGTCAGTTTCGGTTATAATAACCTGGTAGTGGATTTTCGCGCCTTTCCGATCCTCCGCAAGACCGGGTATCCGGTGATCTTCGATGCCACGCACAGCGTGCAGCTCCCCGGGGGGGCAGGCAGGGCATCGGGCGGCGATCGACAAATGGTCCCCGGTCTCGCCCGGGCGGCGGTAGCGGCGGGAGTCGACGGTCTGTTTTTTGAAGTCCATCCGGATCCGGAGCGCGCACTCTGTGACGGTCCCAATTCACTGAGTCTGGACTCTCTGCCGGCGCTTTTGTCCTCCCTAAAGAAGATCGATGCGGTGGTGCGGGAAAATAGGGACTGAGCCCCTATTTCCCGGTAGTTAAAATAGGGGCTCTGTCCCCATTTTCACATTTTCCATTTTCAGGGAGAGGTGTAAATATGAAGGAAGTGACTGACGAACACCTTTTAATGCGTATCCGCCGGATAAAACTCCTGATTCTGGATGTGGACGGAGTAATGACCGACGGCAGGATCATTATCGACGATGCGGGGTTGGAGAGCAAACACTTCGATGTAAGAGACGGCCATGGCTTGAAAATCCTCATGAGATACGGCATCGACGTGGCGCTGCTGACGGGAAGAAAATCCCGGGTTGTCGACCATCGGGCCGCCGACCTGGGAATCACCGAGATTCATCAGGGGATCTGGAACAAACGAGAGGTATTTGACGAGATCCTTGGGCGGAGAAATCTCGTTGCGGAAGAGACGGCCTATATCGGGGATGATGTCGTCGATGTACCGCTTCTTCGGCGGGTAGGCTTCGGTGTTGCCGTAGCCGATGCTTGCCAGGAAGCCATCCGTGCGGCTGCTTATGTGACCGAACATCCCGGAGGTCGGGGGGCGGTAAGGGAGGTATGCGAGATGATCCTCCGGGCACAGGGCCGGTGGGGGGATGTGGTAGCGAGGGTTGAGCTTCTCTAAACGATTGTTATCCTTGAGGAGGACGTTTCACCTTTACATCTGCCGGGACGGATGGTATAAAATCACTGACGTTGCCGACAGGAAAGGTTACCGTCTCGGCAGGAATGGATCCGGATGGGGATGATCAAAACGGGAAGAAAAACGGTGCTTATCGTCGCCGTCCTGGCGGCGGTTCTCTTCGTGGCGGCAATCGTCATAGTTTCAATACCTAAGGATTCGGGAAAGGAAACCCTTAAAATCATATCTGACCATGTCGATCTGCAGGTCCGGAACATCCGTTTCACCGAGGTCGGTGATTCGGATATGACCTTGGAGATCACGGCGGATATGGCCAGGTACCAGAAAAAGGAAAAGCTGGCCTTTTTTGACAAGCCCACTGTCAAGCTGCTTTTGAAAGACGGAAGGACATTCACCATGAGCGGCGACCGGGGCCGATTCAATACCGACTCAAAGGACATGGAAATCGAAGGTCATGTCGTCATCGTCTCGGAAAACGGCGACCGTTTTGTGACGGACCGCCTCCGATACTCAAACGCGGGAAAGCTTATCGAAACCGAGGGACCTGTCGTGATGGAAAACAGGAACATCCGGATGAGCGGTGTCGGTATGACCTTATCCTTGGAGGAAAAGAAAGTCGCCCTCCTATCCCAGGTCCGAGCGAGCTACAGAGGGGAGAGGTGAGAGGGCAAATGACAACGCGAAGGATTTACACAATCATGATTTGCATCGGCATTCTGATCGCTGTTCCCGGGCAGCCGGTTGACGTAGGCAGCCAGACGAAAGCGAAACCAAAGGTCGAGCGGGATCAGCCGATTCATATTGTCTCGGACCGCCTGGATGCCTATAGTGAAAAACGGATGGTTGTCTTTTCCGGCAATGCCGTGGCTACCCAGGGGGGGCGGACGATTCGTTCGGACGTGCTGACCCTGTATTACAAAGAAGAAAAAAAGTCCGCGGCTCCTCCATCGACGGGGGAGGCCGGCGGACCGGGGGACGTGGAAAGGGTTGAGGCGAAGGGCCATGTGACGATCAGCGAAGGCGACCGGATCGTGACAGGAGACAATGCCGTCTACGAACAGGATGCCCAGAAGATCACCATGACGGGTAACGCGGTCATGCGCGAGGGCGCCAATATCATCCGGGGCGACAAGATTCTCGTATTCCTGGATGAAAATCGGGGTGTAGTGGAAGGGACGCAGAGCGGTCGAGTCAAGGCCACGATTTATCCCGGGGATCAGAAGGAGAAGAAACGGTGAACGTCTTCCTCTGATTTCAGAGAGAAGGTACGGCACTCGGAATATGGCATTTGAACTCAAACAGAATCTGAAACTGACCCAGCAGTTGATCATGACACCTCAGCTCCAGCAGGCGATAAAGCTCCTGCAGTTGTCGAGGTTGGACCTGGTGGATGCGGTCAATCAGGAGATAGAGGAGAATCCGCTCCTGGAGGAGGTCGCATCGGATGAAGATCCCGAAGCCGAGAAAAAAATCGAACCCGAGCAAACCGAGGAAGGCGCCCGGGAAGAGGCAAGCCCGGTTGAGCGAACCGAAGAACTGACGGGAGAGGGGGACGGCCGTCAGGAATTCGACTGGGACAGCTATCTGGAAGACTATGGCCCGATGGGGGTCACATACGACCGGAAGGAGGGGGCTGCTCTTGCCTGGGACAACCTCATTCCCGTAAAATCGTCGCTCACGGACCACCTCATCTGGCAGCTTCGTCTTTCCCCGCTCGTGGACGATGAGCGGCGTATCGGCGAACAGATCATCGGCAACCTTGACCAGAACGGTTATCTGGTGGCCACACTGGAGGAGATTGCCGCCCAGGGAAAAGTGGATCCGGCGCTTGTCGGAGAGGTGCTCAAAAAGGTTCAGGAATTTGATCCACCCGGAATTGCCGCCCGCGATCTCGGGGAGTGTCTGCTCAATCAGGCCCGACTCCTGGGAAAAGTCAGGCCGCTTGTTGAAAAAATCATCACAGGCCACTTGAAAGACCTGGAGGTTAAGAATTATGTCCACATCGCCAGGAAACTAAAAGCATCGCTCGAAGACGTCCTGGCCGCCGTCGTTATTATCACCAACATGGACCCCAAACCCGGGAGCGTGTATAATGAGGAACGCATCCAGGCAATAGTTCCGGATGTCTATGTCATTAAAAGCGGCGATGATTATAAGGTCATTCTCAATGAAGACGGCATGCCGAGGCTCAGGATCAGCAATTTTTACCGGGAGATCATGGGTGGAATGGGCCGGGGGGTGAGGGAAGAAACCGGAAAGAAGTACATCAAGGAGAGGGTCCAGTCGGCGACCTGGCTTATCAAGAGCATTCAACAGCGGCAAAGGACCATCTACCGGGTTGCCGAAAGCATTGTCCGGTATCAGAGGGAATTTTTCGACGGGGGGATCAGCTTTCTAAAACCCTTGATCCTGCGAGATATTGCCGATGATGTCGAGATGCATGAATCCACGATCAGTCGTGTGGTCACCAATAAATATATGCATACCCCGCGGGGTATCTTCGAGATGAAGTACTTTTTCGGCAGCAGCATACACAGGACCGGAGGCGACGATGTCGCAGCAAAGAGCGTGCAGGATGAGATCCTGAAGATCATCAAAGAGGAGAATCGCGAGAAACCCCTGGGCGATCGAGAAATCGTCAAAAGTCTGCAGGCGAGATCGGGAATAACCATCGCACGGCGGACTGTGGCAAAATACCGGGAAATGATGGGCATATTGCCCTCCTCCCGGCGAAAGCGATATTTTTAAGCGACGGGTCGTCAACCATGTCATGAGAGGAGCGGACAATGAAGATTTCAGTAACCTTCAGGAACACGGAAGGGGAAAACTGGCAGAAGGAATATGTGGCAGAGAGACTGGACAAACTTAAGAAATATATCGACAATCCGGTGGATGCCCGCGTCATCCTCTCGGTCGAGAAGTTCAGGAGCACGGCGGAGATCAACCTCATGTCCAACGGTCTGAACATCAACAGCAAGGAAGAAGAAAAAGAGATGGCTCTGGCCATCGACAACGCCATAGAAAAGATCGAGCGGCAGTTGAAAAAACGCAAGGAGAAGATCCGCGGTTTCAAGAACAATAACGCCCGGAGCGGGGAACCCGTCAGCGAGCCGCAGGGCGAAGAGGGAGAAGAGCTGCCGGAGACAAAGGTGGTCGAAACCCGAAAGATCGTCCTTAAACCGATGTCCATCGACGATGCGGTGATGGAAATGGAGACCACAAAAAATCGATTTGTGATCTATCGCGATTCCTCTACGGAGAATGTGAACGTCATCTACCGCCGGGAAGACGGGGCGTTTGCGTTGCTGGAGATCAGTCACTAGTGTTTGAAAAATGGGAAAAATGAAAATGATGGAGATGCTCAAGAGCGGGTTCATTATCGAGGAGCTCAAGGCCACCAATAAGCGGGATGTCCTGGCGGAACTGATCGCTGTCATTGCTGAGAAAGAAGGCTCGATCGATCCCGAAGCGATGCTCCGGGTCTTTCTGGAGAGGGAGCAGCTCGGAAGCACCGGCATCGGCGACGGGATTGCCATACCTCACGGCAAGCTTGCCGGACTCGCTGAGACAATCCTGGCCTTCGGCAGGAGCCGCAGGGGTATCGCGTTCGAGTCACTGGACGGGAAGCCGGTTCATCTCTTTTTTTTACTGGCGGCGCCGGAAAATTCAGCGAGCCGGCACCTCAAGGCCCTGGCCAAGATTTCCCGGATGCTGAAGGACGGGGTGTTCCGAAAAAACCTGCTGGAGGCGAAGGTGCATGAAGATCTCGTCCGGATCATCGCTCAAAAGGATGATGAATGTTGACGAAACAACGCAGGTAGAGGCTAAGGACGCACCGGTTTGCCGGGCGGAAAAAGGGCGGACGATCGTGGTCCATGGCGTCCTCGTTCAGACCTCCGGCCTTGGTGTCCTGATGATGGGCGACAGCGGCATCGGCAAGACCGCTTGCGGTCTTGAACTCGTTGCCCGGGGAGGCTTATGGATCGCGGATGACGCAGTTGTTCTTGAAAGAAGGGGGGATGCCCTGTACGGGCGGGGCCATGAGAGAACAAAAAAACTGATTGCGGTCCGGAGCCGCGGAATCCTCGAGGCTCGATCCTTGCTGAAAGCCGAAACCCTCCTTGAGGAGACGCAGGTCCATCTTATCATTCAATTGATCCGGTATTCCCCCGAGCAGGGTGTGGTCCGGGGTGGCGAAAACAGGTCATTTCTGGAAATCGCAGGGATTCCCATTTCCTGCCGACGCGTTGCGGCAGGTGGTGGTTCAGCGCAGATGGCAGATGAGGTGAGCGGGTTTGTCAACCAATGTCTTGTCTGGGAAAAACGGGGATCGACGGAAGAAGGCAATGATGACGAAGCAGATGCGCGTGGCAATCATTACGGGACTGTCCGGTTCCGGTAAAAGCACCGCCATTCGAGCCCTTGAAGACATCGGCTTCTTCTGCGTCGATAATCTGCCGGTGGCACTCCTGCCGAAATTTCTGGAGATTCAGTCCGATCCGGCCAAGGAGATCGTACGGGTTGCGATGGTCATGGATCTCAGGGAAACGGGATTTCTCGACAAATACGCCCGGATATTCACCCACCTCAAGGACAAAGGTTTCCGGATCGAGATCCTCTTTCTTGACGCCGCCGATGAGGCCATCATCCACCGCTTCAGCGAAACGAGGCGCTCCCACCCCCTCGCCCCGCGGGGAACCCTGATGGAAGGCATCACCCTGGAAAGGGAAAAACTCGCCTCTCTCAAAAGGATGGCCGACAAGGTGATCGACACCACCTCCTGCAATGTCCATCAGCTCAAGGATATCGTCCAACGTTACTTCCTCGGGGAGGCGCCGGGGAAAAGGCTGGTTATCCACGTGAGTTCTTTCGGCTACCGTTTCGGACTGCCGGCCGATGCGGATATGGTTCTGGACGTTCGTTTCCTTCCCAACCCCCATTTCATCGACGGGTTGCGTTCCTTCGACGGTCATGACCCGCGGGTCCGGAATTATGTCCTGGAGTCCGAAGACGGTCGAACTTTTATCGGGAAATTGTTCGATCTGATGGCGTTTCTCATCCCTCTCTATGAGAAAGAGGGAAAGTCCCGCTTCAATATCGCCCTTGGCTGCACGGGCGGCCGCCACCGCTCCGTCGTGATGGCCAACCACCTGGGGGCTTTCTTTGCGGAGAAGGGCTATTTCGTGAATATCTCCCACCGCGATATCGGGAAATCCTGAAAAATCTCCAATGCGTGCTTCCGGGATCATGATTTTCAAAGCTCTCGTTTGTTTGTCTGTTAAATCATAGAATCAGAAGGCTGTTTTTGCCGTTACATTGTCGGCGATCCAGTGAGGGTCCCACCATTCGCGGGGATCGACGAACCGGCCGTGGATGGCCACTCCGAAGTGGAGATGATCTCCGCCGGCGAGGCCCGTGGCGCCGGAAGAACCGACCACCTCGCCCTTTTTCACCGTCTGGTCGGGGCGAACCTGGATGGCGCTCATGTGGGCGTAAAGCGTCGTGACGCCGAGACCGTGATCGACGATGACGGTATTGCCGTAAATGCCGAGCGGTCCGGCGAAGCGGACGATCCCGTTGTTCGCGGCCTCGATGGGGCTATGCGCCAGGGAAGCGAGATCGACGCCTGTATGGAGGCTTTGCCCCGCCGGTTTCCCGTTGTAGAAATAGGTCCGGTGGTCGCCGAAGAGTGCCATCGGGGCGGCGTTTTTCATCCTGAGAAAATCGTCCTGCCAGAGTTGGCGCGGCTCCGACTTCCGGCAGACGGACTGAATGGTTTGATAGTTGTCGTTACGCAACTGGGTATTGACGTATAGGAAGGTTTCAAGCGGTGTTTTTCCTCTCAGAGCGGGAATGTCGGTCTGAAATTCCGGCATCTTCTTTTCTAAAAAGGCGTCGGTGAGGTTCATCGTGTCGCTGCGGAATTTCCTTTTCTTGATAAGAGCCGGAACGCTGCTCAGGGTCTCGTTTCCGGCCTGATCGCGGGCCAGGATGCGTATCTGCGGCGAACCGGACGTCGCATCCAGCGGCAGGGCGAAGGTGGCCGCGTAAACCGGTTTCCCTGCAAGGGTCGTAGGATAGCCGGGGTAGAAAAGATCGCCGGCCTGAACGCCGGTCAGCAAGGCCGCCTCGGACAGACGATACGTCAAGACACAGGCCCCTCCCTGGTTGATGTGGTTTGTGGGATTGAGCTGAAATATCTGGGGCGGCAGCAAGTCGATCTGTGCCGGTCGGGTGACTACGGTGCGGTTCTTCCAGAGGGAATGATCAACGGCGGTTAAAGTCAAGGCGGCAGGCCCGTCCCGGAGTTTCAGTACAGCGGCGTCGATGGTGACGGAGAGCGCCTTCTGCAGGACACCCGCCTCCGGATAGTCGTTTGAGGCCAGGACGCTCGAACGGTTGTCCTGGGTGATGGCGATATCGGTATGGCGAAGCCCCCGTCCTTCATCCGAGAAGGTGACGGTGAGGAGCTTCTGCTTCCCGATCATGACGGGGTCTCCATCGACGACGGCCTTCGGACTGATGCTTTCCCCCGCTGTCATATAGAACCATCCGCCTGCCGCGAGCAGGATTACCGCGCCGACGATATACCAGAAGCCTTTTTCCATGGTCATTATTCCTCCCGAGATTGGCTCGGTATAGTCACTTCGGGGTTGTTTTGCAAGGTAAAAAACCATCGTTAACCACGTATGTCTTGATCTTGATCGCGTAAATTGCTATAACTTCAAAAAAGGTTCTGCTACCTTACCGGCAGGAAAGGAACCCGTCATGCTGCAGGATAAAAGAATCGTTCTGGGCGTAACCGGCGGAATAGCCGCTTATAAAGCCGCCGAATTGGTCCGCGAGCTGGTCCGGCGCGGGGCCGCCGTTCGGGTGGTCATGACCGATCATGCCTGCGAGTTCGTCCGCCCGTTGACCTTCGAGACGCTATCGGGCAATCCGGTTGCGACGGAGCTCTTCCATCTGACGGGCGACCACAAGATCGACCATATCGCACTCGCCGATTTCGCAGAGCTGGTCGTCATCGCCCCGGCGACGGCCAACATCATCGGCAAACTCGCCGCCGGCATTGCCGACGATCTGCTGACGACGGTCCTGCTCGCCGCAACTGCCCCCGTTCTGATATGTCCCGCGATGAATGCAAAAATGTATGGAAATCCCGTTGTGAAGGAAAATGTCGCGCGCCTGAGTGCGCGCGGCTATGCGATTCTGGAGCCGGCATGCGGCGAGCTGGCCTGTCGGACCGAAGGTCAGGGAAGACTCCCGGAAGTGCCGGAGATCGCCGAGGAGATCGAATCGCTCTTGTCACCCAAAAACCTTCGGGGCGAACATATCCTCATTACGGCAGGACCCACACAGGAACCGTTCGATCCGGTGCGTTACATCACCAACCACTCCTCGGGCAAGATGGGCTACGCTCTGGCCGTGATGGCCAGAAGAAGAGGCGCAGACGTCACGCTGATCAGCGGACCGACCGAACTCCCCGCTCCGCGCGGTGTACATTTTGTTCCGGTGCAGACCGCTCTCGCGATGCGGGATTCCGTACTGGACCATCTGAAAGAGGCCACAGTGGTGATCAAGGCCGCCGCCGTGGCCGATTACCGGCCGACGGTCTGCCGGACGACCAAAATCAAAAAAAGCGAAGAGCGGATGACCGTTCACCTCGAGAGAAATCCGGATATCATCGCTACAGTAGGGAAAAAGAAGGGCAGCCGCATCGTGGTCGGTTTTGCCATGGAATCGGACCATCTTCTGGAAAACGCCCGAGCGAAGCTCAGGGAGAAAAGGATGGATTTCATCGTGGCCAACGACCTGACCGCACCCGGAGCCGGCTTCCGGACGGATACCAATATCATCCGGATCCTGGACAGGGAAGGGGGCGACGACACGTTCCCCCTGATGGGCAAGCTCGATGCGGCTGGCATCATCCTCGACCGGGTGAAGAAGGTAAGGGATGACAAAAGGGCCCGGGATGGACACTAGAGGGGAACCGAGGAGCGAGCTCCTGGCATTGGTCCGATCGCTAAAGGAGCGGCTGCAGGTGGACGGGGAACTGGGCAGACCCCTTTCCTATCTCACCCGACCGATCGATTTTGCGGACGTTGGAACGGCAGCGATCAAGGCGGAAGCGGAGGCGCCCGCCACCGGGCCCGCTTCGAGCGGGATCGGTTCCAATCTGGAGAAGGTCCGGGGGGAGCTCGGAGATTGTCGGCGCTGTGTATTGCACCGCACACGTCGCCGTCTTGTATTCGGCGAGGGCAATCCGAAGGCGGAACTTGTTTTCGTAGGCGAGGCGCCTGGGGCGGATGAGGACGCCCAGGGAAGGCCCTTTGTAGGTCGCGCGGGGCAGCTCTTGACAAAAATCATCGAGGCGATGGGTCTGAAAAGAGAGGAGGTCTACATATGCAATATCCTGAAATGCCGCCCCCCGGGAAACCGCAATCCCGAGCCCGACGAGATCGCTTCCTGCGAACCGTTTTTGATCCGGCAGCTTGCGGCGATCCACCCGCGGGTGATCTGTGCCCTCGGGACATTTTCGGCCCATACTCTGCTCAAATCGGAGGCGCCCATCAGCGCGCTGCGGGGCCATTTTCACTCCTATCAAGAGATACCCCTGATGCCGACTTACCACCCGGCCTATCTCCTGAGAAACCCCGGGGCAAAAAAACAGGTCTGGGCCGATGTCCAGGTGATCATGAAGGAGTTAAAGAAATGAGAAGGACACTATCGCGAAGAATCATATATGCGGGGGCATTGCTGGTTGCACTATCGGGCAGTTTTATATCGTTTGAGAAACCGGCCCCGGCAGCGCAAAAGCCGCCGGTCTTCGACGTGATCACCATCAGCGCCGCCATCACACCTCCCATTGCCGAATACATCCTCCAGAGCATCGACGAAGCGGCAAAGAGCAATGCGGAGGGGTTGATCATCCGTCTCGATACACCGGGCGGCCTGGATCTGGCCATGCGGGACATCGCCAAAGGGATCCTCAATTCCTCCATCCCGGTCATCGTCTACGTCTCCCCATCGGGGGCGAGAGCGGCCTCGGCCGGCGTCATCATCACCGTGGCCGCCCATATCGCTGCGATGGCGCCGGGGACAAACATCGGGGCGGCCCATCCCGTCGGGCTGGGAATCGGCGGCGGTACGGACAAGACGATGAGCCGGAAGGTAGAAAACGATGCCGTCGCCTATGTCCGGGGGATCGCCGGGAAGCGCGGACGGAGCGAGGAGTGGGTCGAGAAGGCGGTTCGGAAAAGCGAATCGATCACCGCCGAGGAGGCCCTCCGCCTCAAAGTGGTTGATTTCGTATCGACGGATCTGAATCAACTGCTCTCGCAGGTGGGCGGCAGGGAGGTCTTGCTTGCCGCGGGGAAAAAGGTCCTCAGGACGAAAGAGGCCGTCCTCAATGACAAGAAAATGGGGATTCGCCCGAAAGTCCTCTCGGCCCTGAGCGATCCCAACATCGCTTACATTCTCCTTCTGGTGGGCCTGGCCGGTCTTTATTTCGAGTTATCCAATCCGGGCGTCATCCTCCCCGGCGTGATCGGCGGCATCTCCCTGATCATGGCCTTCTTCGCGATGCAGACCCTCCCCGTGAACTACGCGGGGGTTGCCCTGATCCTCTTCAGCATCATCCTGTTCATAGCCGAGATCAAAGTGGTCAGCCATGGAATCCTCACCGTGGGGGGGATCATCTCGCTCGTTATCGGGTCGCTGATGCTGTTCCAGACCCCCGATCCCGCCCTCCGGATTTCCTGGGGCGTTCTCATTCCGGCGGTGGCGGTCACGTCGCTCTTTTTCATTGCCGTCATCGCAATCGCCGTCAAGGCGCAGTTGCGGCCGCGGCAGGGAGGTCAAGAGGGGATGCAGGGCGAAGAAGGGATAGCGACAACCGATATCCACGCGGAGGGAAAGGCGCTGATACACGGGGAACACTGGAACGCGATCAGCGACACTCCCGTAACCAGGGGGTCCAAAATACGGGTGATCCATGTGGAAAATCTGAAAGTCAAGATTGAACCCATCGAACAATAACCCAGTGATAAATAAAGGAGGTCAGTCATGTCAGGTTTATACCCAGTCATCGTCGTGGTTGTTCTGGTCATCATGTTCCTTTCCTCGGCCATCCGGATCCTCAACGAGTACGAACGGGGAGTCGTCTTTCGCCTCGGGAGGGTCATCGGCGCAAAAGGACCGGGGCTCATCATCCTGATTCCCGTTGTCGATAAAATGGTCAGGATCGACATGCGGACGATCACGATGGATATTCCCCCGCAGGACGTCATCACCCGGGACAACGTCTCGATCAAAGTCAACGCCGTCGTCTATTTCCGGGTTATGGACGCGAATGCCGCCGTAATCGATGTGGAGAATTACCTCTATGCGACGTCGCAGCTCTCCCAGACGACCCTCCGGAGCGTCTGCGGCCAGATGGAACTGGACGAGATCCTCTCCGAGCGCGAAAAGATCAACCTCCAGCTCCAGGAGATCCTGGACCGGAGCACCGAACCCTGGGGGATCAAGGTCTCCCACGTCGAGGTCAAGCAGATCGACCTCCCCGAGGAGATGAAACGGGCGATTGCCAAACAGGCGGAAGCCGAGAGAGAACGGCGGGCGAAGGTGATCAATGCGGAAGGCGAGTTCCAGGCGGCCCAGAAGCTGATCGAGGCGGCGGCCCTCATGGAAACGCAGCCGATGTCGCTCCAGCTCCGCTACCTCCAGACCTTGAACCAGATCGCGGCGGAGAACAATTCGACGATAGCCTTCCCGATCCCGCTCGATCTGTTCAAGCCTTTCCTGAAACTGGCGGAAAAAATGTAGCAATCCGAATGGGGAGAACTGCACCCTCCCCGCCGTCTGCACCGCCCGCTCCGCCGGTCAGGTCTTCGCGAAGCCGATCCTCTATGAAAAATGTGTGAAGAACGGCACGGCCTCCCTTCGCGATGATGATTTCGGCGATAATTATTATGGTATGAATACCGTCATACCAACCTCAGATCCTTTTTGATGAAACTGTCATAATCCCTGTTTTTACCCCATATTCCCCCCGATATCGTTCGGTATTGCCCGGCAGGGAATGCTGCCTTATATTATAATCAAATAAAAAGTCACTCCGAAAAAGGCAAAGGAGGTTAAGTGATGAAAATATAGGAGATCCGAGAGATTGCCAGACAGTGGGATGTCAATTCACGGATCGGCCGCTCCAAGCAGGATATCATTCGGGATATCCAGATCTGTGAGGGGTATTCTCCCTGTTTTCGTACAAAAGAGGAATGTGAAAGCGATTGCCTCTGGAAGAGCGATCGCCTGACAAACGGGAAATGAAGAATGGGAATCGCATGATAAAGGTGGTGACTCGATATGGCGCCGAACAGTGCGAATCATCGCGTAAAAACCGCCGTGCTCGTCATCGCCCCGGAGACGGGGAGGCTGCCGGAAGAGATGTGCACCCTGGCCCGTTACGTCTCGGGAAAGAGCGGGGGGATGGGGGATGTTGTTACCGCGCTTTGCGCCGGGCTCACACAGCGGGGCATCGAGTGCCACCTCGCAACGATCAACCTCAGGAAACGTTTTCAAAGGGAGAACTGGCTGGATGAGGCGGAATGGAGGGTGCTTCGCCACTCTATTGATCCGGAGAAAATCCATCTCGTCAGTTCATCCATATTTAATGATCTTTCGAGCGCCTATGCGGGAAATCCCCTTTGCAATGCAGCGGAGTTCCAAAAAGAGATGGTCAATCATCTGATCTACGAAATCCGGTCAAAAAACAAGGGGAAGCTGATCATCCACAGTCACGACTGGATGGCCGGCGGCGTCATCACCGCCTATGCACGATCGAGAGGCTGCCCGGTTCTTCATACGGTCCACAATGTCCACACGGGTTATATCCCTCAAGAGATGTTCTACGGGGTTGATCTCGACGACCTCGCCAATCACCTCTATTTTACCGAGGATCGAGGAAAAAGGTGTATCGATTCCCATGCTACGGCCATCAAAAACGCCAACCTGATCAGTTTCGTCGGCAAACGGTTCCTTCATGAGGTTGTCGAAGGTCATTTCACCGACAGGCCGATCATTCCCCCTGCCGTGAGAAATGAAGTCAGGGAGAGATATTATCACGGCGCCGCTTTGACCATCATCAATGCACCCTCCCCCGCCTTGTATCCTGAGTCCTGCGACTATCTTGTAAAAAAATATGGCCCTGAAGAAGAAATCCTTGCGGCAAAACGGGTCAATCTCGTTGCCTTCCAAAAACGGACCGGTCTTATCGTGGACCCCAGCGCCATTCTATTTTACTGGCCGTCAAGGTTGGACCCCATGCAGAAGGGGGTCGAACTCCTCGAGGAGATTGCACAGAGGTTCGTGATCGACCATGGGGATGTCCAGATAGCCATTGTCGGGGATGGCGCTGAAGGCGACAGGACCCATGAAGAAATTCTCGGGAGGATTGCCTGGGCCTCCGGAGGAAAGATCGCCTATCAACATTTTGAGGAAGGGCTTTCCATGCTGGGTTATGCAGCCGCGAATGATGTCTTCGGCGCCTCCCTCTATGAGCCATGCGGGCAGATCGATCAGGTCGGAAACCTCTTTGGGGCGACGGCGACCAATAGGGACACAGGCGGGTACCATGACAAGATCGAAGAACTGAGACTGCGAATTGACGGTGCGGAGCGCGACGAGGGTAACGGGTTCCTGTTCCAGGATTATGACAGCGGCGGATTATGGTATGGCCTGGAAAAGAGCGTTCATTTCCACAGGAGGGCGCCGGAAGTCAGGGAAGAGCAGGCAAAAAGGATCATGCGGGAGGCGCGAGAGAAATACAGCATAAAAAAGATGATTGATGAATACATCGAGGTCTATGAGAAATTGAATAGGGGGAGCCTGTTGTCATAAAAACAGCAACAAAAATTTGCGTAATCTTACTTTAATGGCGATAGAATGAGAAAGGAGGTGTCAGGTGTTTCACCCCAGGAAAATACTTGTGCCGACGGATTTCTCGGAAGACTCGAATCTGGCCTTTCGAACGGCTTTGAGTATTGCCGTCAAGTACCAGGCAAGAATCTTTCTCCTTCATGTCATCGGCGAACAGAGTTTGGCTGATTACTGCCTCGACCAGAGCATTGTGGATCGTGTTTTGAACGAGAGCATCGTTTTTTCCAATGAAAAGCTTCAGGAAGTCATCGACAGAAATCAACAAAGCGGGGATATCAAGGTTATTCCCGATGTCCGCAAGGGTCAGCCACATGAAGAAATTCTGAAAGAGGCGTCCGAGCGAAAGATTGATCTTATCGTGATCGCCTCTCACGGGAAAACGGGTTTGCAAAAATACTTTATCGGAAGCGTCACTGAAAAGGTGATGAAAGAGGCGAAATGCCCGGTGCTGCTCATCCGAAGTCCGGATAAATGATCGGGGAGTAAACGCCGGTCATTTCGCAAAATTAAAAAAGGAGGTGCCTGCCATGTATCAAAAAATTTTGGTTCCACTCGACGGTTCAAAGTTAGCGGAGTGTGCGTTGTCTCATGTCAAAAACCTGGTAAAAGAGGGAGCCGTGGAAGAAGTAACTCTCCTCAACGTAGTCACTGTTTCCATCCTAGGGCACAGTGAGTTGCATCCTGGCCCCATCGATATCAATACGCTCAGGGAAAACCTTTTGATGGAATCCAGAAAGTATCTTGCAGAAGTGGAATCTCAGTTTGCTTCAGAGGGCATTCATGTAAAAACGGAGTCGCTTGAGGCCAACCGGCCTGCCGATGCCATCTCTGATTACGCCCAGAAAAACGGGGTGGAGTTGATCGTCATCGCCACCCACGGTTATGCCGGACTAAAAAAATTGATGTTCGGCAGCGTGGCGCTCAGGGTGCTGCACGATTCGCATGTGCCCGTACTCCTGATCAGGCCGGAGTCCTGCCGGTAGGGATCAGATCTCAAAGGAGGGGGGTGAGAGCCATCGGACACGATCAAGGATCTCGGAACATGGTGCGTCGTTTTTTGTCCTGCATTGACCTTTCATTCTTTATTCTCCCGCCGGTGGGTGGGGGGGACGGGAAGTGTGGAGGTTGACTATGAGTGATCGAAAACAGAAAGATTTGGAGAGGGCGGGGTGCGGGCCGGTCTTTGAGGTGACCGATCTGCCGGAGCCGCCGCGGGATCTCAATGCGAAGAAACTCTTCGCGATCATGGGACCGGCGGTCATCGCTCTCGGGGGGACGATCGGCGGCGGCGAGTGGCTCGTCGGACCGTCGCTATTCGTCAAATGGGGTCTCGGCCTCCTCTGGATCACGACGGTTTCGGCGTTGCTCCAGGTCTTTCTCAACCCGGATCATCTTCGCGATCAGCGCCAACATCGCCAACTTCACGATGGCCCTCTCGGTGGCCGCGACTATCCGCCTGAACCGGAAGGTTCTCCCGAAGGAGTTTCGGCCGGCCCTGTGGCGCGAGTTTGTTCTGATCCTGAATGTCCTTTTCTTTGGATTTTTCTTCTCGATATTTCTCATCGTCAAGGTGTTAGGGATAAAATTCTAAACTCTTTCCGGTCGCCGGCGGCCGTTTCGGGAGGCTGCCGGCGACCGCTTTCCATCCGACCGGGAGCGCAACTGCAAGCCCCGCATTGTAAGTGGGGATAAGGGGCGCAATAAAAAAAGAAACTCTTCAACGATAAGGAGGAAGCCATGGCCATCAAGGTTTTGATCAAAAGACGAATTCCAGAGGGCTTCATCGATCCCCGGTTCAGCAGCCTGATCCAGAAACTCCGTCTAATGGCCGCTGTTCGGGAAGGTTACATCTCCGGGGAAACACTCAAACGTGTGGACCAGCCTCGCGAGTATCTGGTCATCAGCACTTGGCGGAATGCCGACGCCTGGAACGCTTGGCGGACGTGTCCCGAGCGGAACGAGATCCAGGACCAGATCGACGCCATGCTGGGGACGCAAACCGAATACGGGGTGTATGAACACCCATAGAGAGCGGCTTTCGGTTCCGTAACATGCCCTGCTTGCCGCGGAAGGGCAGACGGGTTCGGGCGGTCAAAGAGCTGATCTAATTTGTATGGTGTAATGATGTGAGAGCAGGGAAATCATGAAAATGAAAATAGCCGTATTGACAGGCGGAGGCGATTGCCCCGGCCTGAACGGTGCGATCAAGTGGGTGACAAAAACTGCGCTCGATCCGAGACTTGTCGCAAAACGCTCCGTATCTTTCGATGTATTGGGAGTTACCGAAGGCTGGAAGGGACTGGTCGAGGTAGATCCGAACGATCCGAAGAGCCGTGAGCGATACATCAAGCATTTGGACGAAGAAGTGGTTCGAACCTGGGACCGCTATGGAGGGACAAACTTGGGAACGTCACGGACGAACCCGTTTAATCCCAAGAATGATCGTTCCGGAAAGCTGATCGACAACATCAAAAAGCTCGACATCGATGTGCTTGTCGCAATCGGCGGGGAAGACACCCTGGGTGTCGCTTACAGTCTGCATAAGCTGGGAATCAGGACGGTCGGCATCCCGAAGACCATAGACAACGACCTTACGGGAACCGAATACTCCCTTGGCTTTGATACGGCTGTCAATGTGATTATGGAGGAAATCGACCGATTGCGGACCACCGCCGGTTCTCACAGCCGCATCTTTGTCGTTGAGACAATGGGGCGCCGCGCCGGCTGGCTGGCCCTCCGCGGCGGCGAGTGCAGCGGCGCCTATGTCATCCTTATACCGGAACATCCCTTTGATATGAAACGGGTGTGCGAGCTTCTTCGCGAGCGCCGGGGACGGGAAATCAACTACTCGATCCTTGTCGTCTCCGAAGGGGCCAAGCCTCAAGGAAGACAAGAATTCCTGAAAGACGGCAAAGTGGATGACTTCGGGCATCCCACCCTGGGCGGCATCGCCGCTTACGTGGCCGACGAGATTGAAAAGAAAACAGGATTCGAGGCGCGCCACATTGTTCTGAGCCATTTGCAAAGGGGTGGAGCGCCCTCCGCCCATGATCGCCTGATGGCCAGGTGGTTCGGCATAGCAGCCATCGACATGATTATCAATGAGGAGTACGGCCGCATGGTAAGCCTTGCGAAAGGCGAAATCACGAGCGTGCCGCTCAAGGAAATAGTCAATAAATTGAAACTGGTAGACGTGAAAAAATATTATGACACATTGCTGTCCAAATTAGCCGGCGTTTATAGAATCGCCGGTTGAAATTATTGTTCTTTTGGACGGGTTTCTGTTCTTTCCTGGATCAGGTTTCAATTTTCTTGACATGA
>Ga0208373_1001848_pt1 | contig 25894 bp, 22 predicted proteins | sample RifOxyC2_FD_184036 | JGI IMG/M metagenome (GOLD analysis project Ga0208373, IMG submission 184036) | Soil microbial communities from Rifle, Colorado - Rifle Oxygen_injection C2 (SPAdes) | ecosystem: Environmental > Terrestrial > Deep subsurface > Rock core/Sediment | place: Rifle, Colorado... | reverse complement strand
TAAGTGGCTGACCTGTCAACCTTGGTCGGGTCTTTGCCGGAGAACGCTCCGCCGCCGTGCTGCGCCCAGCCGCCGTATGTGTCAACGATTATCTTTCTGCCGGTCATGCCGGTATCAGACGCGGGGCCGCCAATTACGAATTTCCCTGTTGCATTGACGAAATATTTGGTTTTGGAATCGGCCAGCTTGCCGATTATCGGGTTGATGACTTCCTTCTGGATCTGCCTTTTTGCCGTGTCAGACATATGGTTGCCGCTTTTATCAAGAACGTCTTCCGTGTGCTGGCATGCGATCACGACCGCGTCAACACGGGCAGGTTTGCCGTTTACGTATTCTACGGTAACCTGTGATTTGCAGTCCGGCCCAAGATAGGGCATTAGGTTTGATGTTCTTACCTCATCAAGTTTTCCGATAAGTTTATGTGCCAGGGTGATAGGCAGGGGCATGAGTTCTTTCGTTTCATTATTAGCGTAGCCGATCATTATTCCCTGGTCTCCCGCTCCGCCCGTATCCACACCCATGGCGATATCAGGTGATTGAGCGTGTATTCCATTAAGAATACCGCAGTTCTTGTAATCGAACCCGTACTTCGGGTCAGTGTAGCCGATATCTTTTACGACTTTTTTTACGATTTTTGGCACGTCTACATAGCCTTTCGTGGTTATTTCCCCGCCGACTATAACAAGTCCCAGCGTTATGAATGATTCGCACGCCACCCTGCCTTTCGGGTCCTGCCTCAATACGTCATCAAGCACTGCGTCGGATATTTTGTCGCAAACCTTGTCCGGGTGACCCGCTCCTACTGATTCAGACGTGAAAAAGAAATCTTTCCTGATAAAGCTCATTTGCGTTTCTCCTTTTGGCCAGCCGATTACCGGAGGCCTATTTATTTTTGAAGTATGAATTGACTATCTTTTTTCCGTACTCAATTAATTGCGACGTTGTCTTGCGTGACGGTGTTTCAGAATAGACCCTTAGCAGGGGTTCTGTGCCAGAGGGCCTCATAAGAAGCCATGAATCATCTTCAAGAACTATCTTTATCCCGTCAAAAGTCTTAATCTGCCTGACTATTTTACCATATATTTTCCCGGAAATAAAGCCCGTTACTTTTTTTGTAAATATCTCCTTATCGTAAATAATTTCAGGAAGATGGAAATCGTAACGCATGAAAGATGATTCCCCGAACTCCTTTTGAAGGTCGTTTACCAGTGAAGAGAGTTTTTTCCCGGCTGAACCGATCATTTCCAGGACTGTCAACCCCGATAGTATTCCATCCCTGTCAGGCAACCCGCCCGGCATGGAATAACCGCAGGATTCCTCCCCTCCGAACACATTTTTTTCTTTAAGTATCTTTTCAGTTATATACTTGAAGCCAACGGGTGTTTCTTCAAAATCGAGGTTGTACTGCTTCGCGATTCTCTCCGACAGGTAGCCAAGGGATATAGTTTGGGCAACCTTTGGCTTCAGGTTCTTGTACTTTGCCTGGTAATAAAGAAGCAAAGGGAAAACCGTATGGGGGGCAAGATAGCTACCGCCATCAGCGACTATACCCACGCGATCGCCGTCGCCGTCGGTGGCGATACCCACGGCAGCTCTGTGTTTTATTACGGCTGTTTTTGTCACTCCCATGTATTTTTCGATCGGTTCCGGGTTAAACCCGCTGAATAATATGTCGCGCTTATCCCTAAGCCGGACTATTTTCTTGTTGTTTTTGCCGAATAACTGGTCGATGTACCTGTAAGAGGGCCCGTGCATGCAGTCGAATACGATATTCTGTTTTATTTTGTGTATTTTGTCAAAGTCAATTAATTTATTAATGTAATCAATGTATGGTCCGATAAGTTCCGATGTGGCTACACCTTCGGAGGAAGTTGCATATTCGACGGTTTTTTCAGGTATGTTATTTTCAATTTCCTTGTTGAACCATTCCGGGGCAGGTCCGCCGTAGTGTGCTTTTATCTTGAGCCCGTTGAATTTTGGAGGATTGTGGCTTGCGGTAATCATAATCCCGATTTGCGCGTCCATAGACTTTACGGCCTGGCAGATATTCGGCGTTATGACTGAAGTGGCAGAAAGCACGGTGTTAAACCCGTTTTTTTTGAAAATGGCGGCGCTGCAGCCAGCAAATCTCTCAGAGAGAAACCTGTTATCATAGCCGATGACGATTTTTTGGGTGTTTACAGGGGTTGATTTGTTTGATGATTTGAGGTAATCAGCTATTGACTGGCTGACTTTCGCTATGTTTTCGAAAGTTAGCTCCTTGGATATAACTTCACGCCAGCCTTCCGTCCCGAATTTGATCATTGGATTTTTTTATTTAAATGGTTGGGTTATTTTCTTTTATAATCATCTTCAATCCTCACTCTGTCCTTGGGTTGAGGGGTTGAAACTTCGATGATCCTGACATCAGAGAATTTTGCGTACATGCGGTGGATCGTTCCGGGTTTTATCCTTACAGGTTGGCCGGGTTTAATAATGAGTGTTTTCCTGCCAAGCTCCATCACGTATTTGCCTTTGTCGCAGTACAGGGTCTCATCCTTGATCTTGTGGTATTGTTTGCTGAGCCGGTGTCCCTTCTTGATTATAAGGATTTTTCCCAGGTACTTGTTTGTGTTGGCTATCCAGATTTCCCTGCCCCACGGTTTATTGACTATTTTCATTATACCTCTTTAATACCCCTTTTAACTCTTACAGGTTTGAAAACCTTGTGATTGTTGAGTTGTCTCCCAGCGAACAGCCGGATACCAGTGTTGAATTAGGTTCAATGACGCAGCGCCTGCCTATAAGCGCTTTTTCGATTTTCGCGCCTTCGCCGATCGTTGTATTGTCCAGGATCACAGAATCCTTGATTTGGGCGCCCTTTTTTATCCTGCAGTTTTTACCTATTGATACAAGTCCCGACACCTGTGCGAATTCGCCGATGGTCGTATTTGAGCCGATCACGATTTTCCCGTCAAAGGAAGCATTGTCGCTTATGGCAACAGTCTTGTCGGCCCAGATATTTTTTTTGATTTGCCTGCCCGGCACAGGTATTTGAACTTCACTGCCGAGTATATCAAAATGCGCCTGGGCGTATTTTTCCGTTGTTCCTATATCAAGCCAGTACGGTGAGGAAGCATAACCGTAAACGGGTCTTTCAAGTTCCAAAAGGTGAGGAAAAAGCCCTCTTTCAACGGAATAGTTTATGTTTTCCGGTAATTCCTCCAGCACTTCGGGTTCAAAAACATATATTCCGCCGTTAATAGTATTGCAGGTCACTTCATCCCAGGAGGGTTTTTCAAGGAATTTTCCAATGCGGGAATCCCTGTCAGTTTCTACCAACCCGTAAATAGTCGGGTCCTTCACCCTGATAAGACTTATGGTCAATAGTGCGTTTTTTTTCTTGTGGAATTTCATTAATTCCGCGAGATTAATGTCGGTAAGGATATCACCATTGAAAATAACTGTTGTTTCGTTAATGAATTTTTGAGCGTTTTTTATCGCCCCGCCGGTGCCAAGAGGTTTTTCTTCGTAGACATAATTCACCTTCACCCCAAATTTGCTGCCGTTACCGATATACTTGTTGAATTGGTCTGCTTTGTAACTGAGGCAAAAAGTCACCTCATTAATACCGAATTTTTTTATGAGGTTAAGCTGGTATGTAATAAACGGCTGGTTTAAAATCGGCAACAACGGTTTTGGCGTTTCACAGGTGAACGGCCTCAAGCGCGTGCCGAAGCCGCCTAACAATATGACTGCTTTCATTTTCAATAAGCTCCTTTTCTGCTGAAAATAGCAGGTAAAGTCTTAAGCAGAATCTTCAGGTCGAGGCCTAAAGACCAGTTTTCAAGGTAATATATGTCAAGCTCGATCATTTCTTCATAACTCAACGATGCGCGGCCTGAAACCTGCCACAGGCCTGTTACCCCGGGCAGTACGCTCAGTCGCCGTTTGGCCCAATTATCATATGCCTTTGCTTCCCAGAGAACCTGAGGCCTGGGGCCTATAAGGCTCATCTCGCCTCTCAGGACATTTATTACCTGCGGTATCTCATCAATGCTGTATTTTCTCAGGAATTTGCCTATAAGCGTGATCCTTGGGTCGTTCTTCATCTTGAAAACCGGGCCTTTTCTTTCAGTCAGGTGCTTGATTTTTTCAAGGATTTCATCAGCGTTGGAAACCATGGTCCTGAATTTGAAAAAATTGAATATTTTGCCTTTGTAGCCCATACGCTTGTGGTTATAAAGAGTTGGGCCTTTTGAATCAATTTTTATCAGGCAAGCAATCAATGCAAGAGGGATGAAGGATATGGACAGGGCTATAATTGATATAAATATGTCAAAGAGTCTTTTATAATAAAAATTAACCCCTACGAGTGAGGGTGACTTCAGGCAAAAGACAGGGATTCCAAGTGAGTCGTCAATAAGTATTTCCCCCAGTTTTAGCTGCAACAGATCAGGCACAATTTTCAGCTCGATGTTTTTTTCTTCGCATTTGTCGGAAAGGTCGATGAGTTCCTGCTTGCTGAGCAGGGAGCTGGCGATAAGTATTTGCTGGATATCTTTCTGGCCGATGAAGCTGAAAAGGTCCTGTTCATGTTTATAATCAAGAATGAAAAAAGGCCTAATATGCGTGTTTCTGCGGAGTGTTTTTTTCAGCATATCCACTTCCTTGCTGTTACCGATTATTAGCACATTTAACGAACGTACCAGCATAGATTGGAAAAGGTATTTCAGGACTATATGCCAAATGAACACCAAGATGCTGTTGATGACCCAGATTATCCCGATAACAAACCTTGAATATTCAGTTCCCCTGTAGATAAACGTTACAGCCATCAGCAATATCATGGCGATAGTCGTTCCCTTAAGGATGGTCAAAAGGTTGTCCAGGTCTGATTCAATCCTGTTTTTGTAAAAACCGGCGAAAGAGAATGCCGACATCCATACAACAATTGTCAGAAGAAAAAGCTGTTTGTACCTTAGAAAATCAGGGACGCCCTTGACCGGAGGGAATACTTCGACGATAGAGGGCCACAAAAACCTGGTGTTATAACCCCATACAAAAGACAGGTATACCAGAATTATGTCGCCGGCAAAAAGCGCGCAGATAAATATCAGGTGAGCGTATTTTTTCATGTTTTGATTGTTTGAATTATATCAGTTTTTCAGCCTGTTTTCAACGAACCGTTGTATTTCGACTTTGAATTTCCGCCTGCTGAATTTTGCTGCATGGCTGCTTATTTCATCGGCGCTGAATTGCGTGTTTTCAAGTTTATTTACCGCAGCAGACAGTGATTCAATGGTCTGCTCTTCGAAAAATATCCCTGTTTTCCCTTCGATGATCGTTTCCACGGTGCCGCCTTTTTTATAGGCGATCACGGGCTTCCCGCAGGATTGCGCTTCAACCGGCACAATCCCGAAATCCTCTTCGCCGGGGAAAATGAGGGCCCGGCAATTCCGGTAATGGGTCCTTAGATCATCGTTGTTTTTCCAGCCCAGGAACTCAATATTCCCTCTCGCGATGCTTTTTAGCTTTTTTTCATCCTGTCCGGAGCCTATTACTTTTAAAGGAAGTCCGAGCCTATTGAATGTCTCTATGGTCAGGTCTATCCTTTTGTACGGCGCGAAAGCTGAAACAGCGAGATAGTATCCTGCCTCATGAGAAACATTTTGTAAGAGCGAGTAGAAATCAGTGTCCACCGGGGGATAGATCACCGTCGAGTCGCGGTTGTAATGTCTTTGGATCCTTTCCCTTATGTATTCGGAAATTGCAATAAAGTCGTCGACCCGTTTTGAACTCCTAACATCCCATTTCTGAAGGTGCGGCCTGAGTATTTTCATCGCAAGCCTGACATGAGGTTTTGAATTCCCAAAATACTGCCCGTACATATCCCAGATATAGCGCATGGGAGTATAACAATAGCAGATATGGGTGGAATTAGATGGTATTTTTACCCCTTTGGCAACGCAATGGCTTGATGAAAAAATCAGGTCATATCCCGAAAGGTCGAATTGCTCGATCAATTTCGGCATGAAAGGGAGAAAGTACCTGTAAGTTTTATCGATATCTGGAAAAGCCTGAAGGATGGATGTCTTGATGTTCATCCTTTCGATGGTATCGGAAAGGGACCCTTTGACATGGACCAGGGAATGAATTGTAGCGTCAGGAAAAAGCTCGCAGAAAACCTCCAGGCATTTTTCCCCTCCCCGCATGCCGGTCAGCCAGTCGTGGATTATGGCGACTTTTACCGCCTTATTTTTAATTTCCATACAAGTAGCGCCGCTTCCAGGATAATATTATTGGAAATTTTCGATTTTCCCGCTGTCCTGTCTGTGAATATGATCGGGTGTTGCATTACATTGAAATTATTATTTAATGCCTTGTATTTGAATTCAATAAGGAAAGCGTATCCTTCTGATTTTATAGCCGCGAGGTCCATGTTTTTTATGATTTTTGAATGGAACCCCATGAAACCGGATGTGCAGTCGTCCATCCTAATGTTCAGTAATGTCCTGGCGTAAATATTCCCGACCCGCGATATCGTTTTGCGTAAAATGCCCCAGTTCTTCACTCCGCCGTTCTTAACATAGCGGGAACCGACGACCAGGTCGCAGTTTTCAAGTTTTTTCGTGAATTCCGGGAGGTATGCGGGGTCATGAGAAAAGTCCGAATCCATCGTGAAAATGATTTCAAAATTATGTTCAAGGGCGAACCTGAACCCTTCCAGGTAAGCAGTGCCAAGCCCTAGTTTTGAGGGCCTATGTATTACTGCAACATTACTGTGTTTAGCAGCAAGGTCATCCGCGCAACGGCCTGTGCCGTCAGGAGAATTGTCGTCTATTATCAAAACCGACAGGTCAAGGCCAATACCGATAAGCTGCGGGACAATTCTGCCCAGATTATGGATTTCATTATAGGTAGGCAGGATGACCAGTGAACTCATATGATCGCCTTGTATGATTTGAATTTAAAACAGCCTTTCAAAAAATACCAGAGATAGAAAAAAGGCAGCGGCAGGAGCTTGAAATAGTCCAGCGGGTTCTTTATCTCGTATTTCACACAATAACCGGTATTAGTCAAAAGAAACAGAATCCCGAATTTTAAGTTGAATATTGTCAGGATGAAAAGGAGAAGAGAGGCCAGAGAGAGATAGTGCAGGGGCCTTTGGAACCTGAATAATCCTATTTTCTTTGATTCTATACGCTGCCGGAACAAGGCAGGGTGTTTCTTGTAAAGCAACGGGTCGAAATAATACCTTTTCGCGTGGTCGTACGCGCCTTTTATCGTCTGATACTGCTTGGGATGGTATACGACCATTTCTGGGTCAATGATGGCCTTCTGTCCTGAGGATAAAAGCCTGAAACCAAGTTCGATGTCTTCGCGGAAATAAGTGTTGAGTTTTTCTTCGTAAAAACTTGGATCGTATCCTCCGATTTTGATGAAAATATCTTTCCGGTACATTATATTCAGCGGTAGAAATCCGAGCTGGTATTGCTTTTCAAGGCGTCTGATCGGTTTTTGTGTATTCAAATATTTTGTAACACCTTCTACGGCAGAGATTTCGTCATTATTGAAATGTCTTGACCCTTTTGAAAGCCAGTTCTCATCAAGGATAACATCGTCTTCCGTGAAAGCGATAATCGGCCCCCTGGATTCATCAATGGCCTTGTTCCTTGCAATCGACGGGCCCAGGTGTTTCTGGTTGATTACCCTGGATTTAAATGGCAGTCTTTTTATATATTCATTCACGAATTCGTACGTGCCGTCAGATGATTCATCATTTACTATTATCAGCTCGAATCCTGATGCGGGGTAGTTCTGTTTTATAATCGAGTCAATACACCCTGCAAGAGTGTTTTTTCGATTATATGTGGGTATTATAATTGAAATAAATTGTTTATCCATAAACATTATTCGAGAATCAGTTTACAAGCCTTCAAATAGCCTTTTATCCTGTTGTGCGATTCCTTTCTTTTTTTTGGGAGTAAAATGCCGGCAAAAAACCACAAGGCCGAACGGAACGAATTTCTCAGAACAAGTAAGACTTTCAGGATAAGCACGTTTGCTCCGGTATAATGTTTTTTATAGAAAAAAAGCATGCTTTTAAAATAATGATAAGTCCTGAACTCGTCATAATATCCTGTTTCCCCGCCACCGTAGTGTATGATTGAACTTTCATGCAATTGGGTGACCTTCCAGCCTTTTTGTACTGCCCGGTAGCAGTAGTCAGTCTCTTCAAAATATAGGAAATAATTTTCATCAAAGCAACCTACATCCTGCAATAATTCTTTTCTTATCATAAGGCACGAACCCTGGAGGTAATCCACGTTTCTTGCCGTTATGTGGTTGTCGTATATCTTTTTATGGTTCCCGAAAATCCTGCTGCGCGGTAAAATACGGTCAAGGAAAAGTGTCTCGTACAGGAAATTCGTGTTTCGGGGAAATGTAACACCGGTATACTGCGCACTTCTGTCCGCATTCAAGACAGCCGGTCCTAAAATGCCGGTTTTTTCATTATTTTCCATATATGATGCCATTTTTTCAATGGAGTTATCAATAAACAACGTGTCAGGATTCAAAAGAAGCAAGTATTTTGTATCAACCAATCCGAAGCCGATGTTATGAGCTTTGGCAAACCCGTAATTGGAAGGATTTTCGATTATTTTGACATTTGGGTAACTGGTTTGAAGCATTTCAACGGAACCGTCGGTTGAGGCATTGTCAATAACCGTTATGGAAAACGCAATATTCCCAGCATAATGATAAATGGTGTTTATGCAATTATTTAGTAGATTGCGATTATTGTAATTGACTATATGTATGGAAATAACCGTGTTATTCATGGACATTTTAATGCTGAATCTGATTGTTTTTGTTGCTGTTATTGTTTATGTTTGAGACGGCAATTCCCAAGAGCATCCAGAAAGTAAACTGAGGTGCCAGCCAATAAAACAAGTCGGCAACCAGCTGGTTTAACAGAAAACCAGCCAGTCCGGAGGACAAAGCAAACACGAAATCACTGTCCCTGTGTTTCCAGAATTGCAGGAACCAGTAAAATATAAAAATCAGGAAAACAGACGTTCCCGCTATTCCGGTTTCGCACAAAAACCTCAGGTACATATTGTCGGGAGTCTTCAATTCGGGTTTTGTTCCTGTGGCGCGGTACTGTTCGTGGATCGCAGGGTAATTTCCCAGCCCGACTCCGAAAAAAGGGTATTTTTTCAGTATATTGAGTGTGGTTGTATAAGAAGCTGAACGGTGCGACTGATAAAACTCCTTCAAAAAATTACCGATATTTGTTCTTTCGGGATAATAATTCTTTAACCTGAAAATGCCAAAAATAGCCATGATTAGAATCAGAAAGAGCAGTATTATTTTGCGCTTATTACCGAATTTCGTGTTTTTCTTTCTGAAAATGACATAGGTAGCCAGCATTAATGCGGCAATAATCCAGGAGCTGCGCGAAAAAGACAGAAATATTGCAGATAGAATCAGGATTAGAGGCAGGAATTTCAGGATTAAATTGTTTCCCCTTATATACCAAATTGAGAGCGGAAGAAACATGATCAGGTATGCGGACAAGGCCAATGGGTGTCCTATCGTGCCGGCCATGCCGTTTCGCGTGATTACAGGGTAGTTAATAATGAAATAATCCGGCAGATCCGTCCATCCAAAATAAGGATTAAAACGGAAAAAATATTCGATTAAACTGATTACAGATACAATTGAAGCGCATATTAAAAGTAATTTTGCCGAGGTTGTCTTACTGGCAAGCATACGTTCAGTGACAAAAGCAATCCCAAATCCCCTTAAAATAAAACTTATGATAGCCTGAATGCTGAAATCAACGTCAATGCTTGAAATCAGGCTAAGGGAAAAACCGGCAATCAGAAGAATCAGCCATTTGTCAAACCTGGTGATTTTACTTTCAAGACAAAAAGAAAATGCTATGAGCAATAGGACAATCCCGCCCACATAGAAATAGTGGAACGGCACGCCCGCGATTTTAAAAGGCAGAAAATTTAGCGGTACTAATGAAACCGACAAAAAAAGGCAAAAAGTCGCTAAAGAAACAATCTTATTAAATGAGGTGCTTTTAGCAGGCGGGTTCATTGATCCACCGGGGTAATTCTAAAAACAAATTGCGACGCTAAGAGCGTCGGTAAAAAGTTTCTCAAAAAAACAGGCATCCTCGTTCCCGCGCAGCCAAAATAGTCGATTTTATAACCGCAGTCGTTAATCATTTGTCTTGCGCTTTTTAAGGTGAAAAACCTCAAGTGTGTTTTATCTAGTGTGCCCGCGGCGGTATAATTGAAGTTGCCGAATAACAGGCCTATCCTGACTCTCCATACCGCAATATTTGGCATGGAGATTATGACAGAAGATGCCGGTTTTAGGGATTTACGCAGATTTAATAATACATCCTTAGGATTCTTCAAGTGCTCTAAAACGTCCCCCAAAACGATATAATCAAATCTATTTGCTGATTCATCAAAAATTACAGTTTTTTCAAGGTTTTCAGCAAACACCTTAGTATAAGTATCTTCAGCGATTTTTGCGGATTCCTTGTCGATTTCGATTCCGTAAAGGGTGCACTGTTTATTTTTGATAAGGTATTTACCCAGAAATCCGGTGGAACATCCTATATCAAGTACCGTAGAATTCGCTTGTATAAGGTTTATTATCTGGCCGTAGGTGGTTTGTTTTTTAAAGTCGGATTCGTCAATGTCATGGTGATATTTAGCTGGAATATTCTGGAAGGATCGTCCGGGTGAGGAATCCGGCAACGGGTTATAAGATCTGCCCGCGGCAATTCCAAACAGCATCCAAAATGTGAATTGTGGTGTAAGCCAGTAAAACAGGTCAGCAAAGAACTGGTTTAACATAAAGAAACAGAGTCCGAACAAAAGCGGGTAAACAAAGTCATTCTTCCGGTTGTTCCAAAAAACTAGAAACCAGTGAGTTGTAAATAAAATGAAAATAGCGGTACCTACCAGGCCTATTTCACATAAAAACCTAAGATATACATTGTCGGTGGATTTAAAATACTCCTCCGTTCCCTGAGCCCTGTAAATATTGTGTACCAAGGGATAGTTGCCAAAACCAACTCCGAACAATGGATACTTTTTTAATATAGTAATTGTTGTTTTGTACGAAGCAGCGCGGTGAGAATAAAAAAGATCAGCTTTCATTTTAGTTATTGCGGCTCTACCGGCAAAAAAAGACTTAGAACTTATCGAAATAAACGATAACACGAAAACCATAATCACTAACAATGCTGTCAATTTTAATTTGTTATTGAGCCCGATTTCTGGTTCTAGAGATAAATAGAGAATAATAAGAATTAAGCTTAATACAAAAGAGCTTCTTGAAAACGAAACAAATATCGCAAATATGACTAAAAGCAGAGATAATATTTTCAATGTGATTTTTGGTTTGCGTACAGCCCATATTGAAACAGGTAGCATTAATAGTAAATAGCTTGATAAAATAAGCGGATGTCCGATTGTCGAGGTTATGCCTGGTCGGATTGATTGAGAAAAAAGTTCGGGTAGGCTAACCAGCCTGGAATACAGGTTCCAATGGAAAAAATATTCAACTATTCCCAGGCAGGAAACGACGGATACGCAAATGAGAAGAGATATCGGGATGATATCGTAATCCTTTCTTGACAAACGCTCAAAAACAAAGGCAATTCCTAGGCCTCTAAGGATAAAACTACCTATAGTGCGTATTGTGTTGATCTTGTCTACGCTGGTAATAAGGCTTAATGAAAACGCAAGAATCACAAGGACAAGCCATTTATCAAATACTGTAATCGCTCTTTCGTTATGCCAGCTTAAAACAACAAGAGAAAAAACGATGGTACCAACGAATATATAATGAAAGGGCGTGCCATTAATTTTAAATGGCAGGAAACTAAGTGGTATTAGTGAAACAGCAAAAAAAAGGAATATAGACAATTTAAGTATAATGCTTTTTGTAAGTTCCCGGTTCTTTATCATTTCCATGGTTTTTCCAGTGAAATATTTATGCTTTAATTACTTTTTTTGAAACCCGATTTATAGAGTTTCTTGTGTCAATAATCAGTTTAGCATTGCGGAAAATCATATCATAGTCGTAACAGGAGTGGTTCGTAATTATTATGACACAGGCATACCTGTTTATGGACTTATTATTTAATGCGACAGAAGATTTTGAAAACTTAAATTTACGCATTTTGGGTACGAAAGGAATGAAGGGGTCGTTATAGTCAACTTTCGCGCCCTTGGATTCCAATAGTTCAATTATTTTAAAAGCAGGAGATTCTCTCTGGTCGCCGATATCTTTTTTATAAGCTATCCCCAAAATAAGGATTTTTGAGCCTTTCAATTGTTTCTTGTGCTGATTTAGCGCGTCATTAACCTTTTCTACCACATATTCCGGCATTTTTATGTTTATTTGGCCCGCTAATTCTATGAATCTTGTCGTGTAATCATATTTTTTGGCAATGTAAGAAAGATAAAAAGGGTCTACAGGAATGCAATGGCCGCCCCAGCCCGGCCCTGGATAAAAAGGCATGAATCCGAAAGGTTTTGTTTTAGAAGCTTCAATAACCTTCCATATATCAATGCCCATGCGGTCCAGCAGCATTTTTAGTTCATTTACGAGGGCTATGTTCACAGCCCTGAATGTATTTTCCAGCATTTTTGTTGTTTCAGCTATTTCACAAGATGGTACCGTAAAAATATTGTTGATAATCTTTGAATAAAACAAGGATGCAATTTCAGTAGAAACCGGGTCTACCCCCCCCACAATTTTAGTTATATTCTCCGTACTAAATGTTTTATTCCCGGGGTCTTCCCTCTCAGGTGAAAATGCCAGGAAGTAGTCTCTTCCGGATCTCAGCTTTTTTGCATCCAGGATTGGTTTAAGAACATCTCTTGTTGTAGTAGGATATGTCGTGCTTTCAAGGACAATCAGCTGGCCTTTATGAAGCTGCCCGGCAATTGTTTTGCCTGTGTTAACAATGTAGGACAAATCCGGTTCGTTTGTTTCTGTGGTTGGAGTTGGCACGCATATTATCACAACATCGCAGTGTTTTAATAGCTTAAAATCTGAAGTTGGTTGAAAATTAGTTAAGCCTGCTATTCTTTTGTCAGAAATGTGAGTAATATAACTGGAATGTCTTTTCAATGAAAGGATCTTTCTTTTGTCTATATCAAAACCGTAGGTTTTATAACCTTTTCTTGATATAAGCATCAGCAATGGCAATCCAACGTAGCCAAGTCCGATGACACCCACAACAGCCTTTTTCGTTTCAATTCTGGATTTTAACGATGAATAAAAAGTGTTCATTTTACCCTCTTCAATACTTCATTAAATAGTGTTTCGTATTTATCCGTAATCACTTTCCAGGAATAATTTTCAAGGACTCTCTGCTTCGCTTTATGCTGGAACTCTTTTCTCATAACGTCATTTAATAAGACAGAAGAGATTTTCCCCGCGAGATCATTTATATCGTTTTTTTCGTATATCAGGGCCGCATCAGCCACTACTTCCTTGTTTTCTTCCGTACCGTTTACTATCACACAATTGCCGAAGCCCATCGCTTCTATGAGGGCTGGATGTGTGCCACCGACCTCGGTGCCCTGAATAAATGAATAGCAGTTGCTTTGGAGTTGCTTATACCCTTCCCCGTATACGTACCCGGTAAAAATCACCCGTGGATCTTCTTTAGCAAGGTTTTTGACGTGAATTATATATTCAGTTGAATAGGGAGCATCCCCTACTATAACCAGTTTTTTGCTTGTTTTAACTTTTTTATACGCCTCAACGACAATATGAGCATTATTTTCAGGTTCCAGCCTGCTGACAAATAGAAAATATTCGTCAGTTATAAGGCCGTATTTATCCAATATGTCCCTGCTTTCTAAACGCACAGTATTTGTGCCATAAGGTATAAAGGTGCTTCGCTTTCCATATCTTGCCATGTAATAGGATTCTATCACTCCCGCATCGCTGACAATTGTGTCTGGCATGAAGGTGGCAAGAATTTCTCCAAGCAGGTACCACATTTTACCGAAAATATTCCATTTTGTTCTTTTCCGTTCTATCCCATCAACGTTTAAAACAACCTTTTGGCCGAATATCTTGGGTAAAAAGGTAAAAATGCTGTTCGCGGCATTGCACATAAGTACAACGTCATATTTGCAGAATATCCCATGAATCACTGAAAAGAATGTATGGATGACGGTATCCAGATATTTATGCGAAATAGTAGGCAAAATTACAATTTTGACGCCTTTATAATAACGATCATTGTATCTTATGATATTAGACCTTCCGTAAACGGTGACACTATGCCCCCTATCCACAAGCCTAGGGGCCAGTTCTTCAGCAAATGTTTCAAATCCACCGTAATTTGCAGGTATACCGCGTATACCCATAATTGCTATTTTCATTAGTCCTTATGAATGTAAAAGTGTATCATTACGGGTTTCCCGCCGTACTGGGTTATACCCGTCAAGTCATATTTATATTCGGGCACTAACATTTTTACGTAATTTATCATTTCATTGTAATCGTTATTTCCATGGTAACAGGTTATAGCCATTTTGGGCCTGTTTTTGCGTATTGTTTCAGCCGCGCCTCTTAACATGTCCATTTCATAGCCTTCAATGTCGGCTTTTATATAATCCACATGATTATTTGTTAAAATATCGTCCAAGGTTGACATTTTAATCCCGCCGTTTTTTGATTGGATGATTCCGCTGGAAATACCATTATCATTAATTTCTACTTGAGTATTGGTATTGCCTGCTGCCAGATTAAATAGTTCTACATTTTTACCAAGATAATTTTTGAACGTGCATTTCAGGCTTTCCACGAATAATTTATTTGGCTCTATAATGACGATATTCTTACATCTGTCCAAAACTGATAAAGAAAACAACCCTTCCGCAGCCCCCACATCAACCACGGTATCATTCTTTTCAACCTTAGTGTTGAATGTTTCATAAAAGTGCCAGTCATTTGATTCAAATGTTTCAATGATAACCTGGTAAAGGCCTTTTATATCATAAGATTCTGGCCAGTACAACTTGTATGCTAACGTTTTTAATGAGACCACAAGATAATTAGCGCTGAGTATAGTTTCTTTTTGTATGCTATTAATAAGTTTTTTCGCCCTATAGTCAATTTTAGGAAGTAAAATCCTTCTGAATAAGGCTATTAGTGAAACACTGTATCTGTTTTTGAACAGCCAATAGTAAATAATCATCAGTCTTCTGTTGATTAGCATAGTGTTTTATAAGTCTCCAGAGTTTTCATCGCAGTCTCCTTCCAGTTGAATTCAAGTGCTTTTAATAAACCCTTCCTCTTCATTTCTGACCGTATGCTCATATAAGAAATAACCTTGTATATGGCATCAGCAATTTCATTCACTGAATAAGGGTCTACAAGTATTCCTGCCTGGCCCACCACTTCCGGAATAGAGCTTGTTTTAGAACTAACTACCGGGCAACCGCAGGACATGGCTTCAAGGCATGGCAACCCAAAACCCTCAAAAAGGGTTGGATAAACAAAAACATCCGCGCCGCAATAAAAAAACGGTAATGATTCTGAAGGTATATAGTTAGTAGGAATAATATTGTTTTTTTCATTTTGTATCAGTTTTTCTATAGTAGAAGACAAATAATCTTTTTTTCCGGCTATGACTAATTTATGGGGTATCGACTTTTCTTTTTTTAACTTAACAAAAGCCTCAATAAGCCTTGCCAGGTTTTTTCTCGGGTCAAGGCGGCCTACGGACAGAATGTACTTGTCATTAATCCCATAAGAACTCAGCATGCTTGAGATTTGTTTCATGTCAGAATACTGTTTAAAAGTGCCGTCTACCGCGTCATAAGTAACAACTATTTTTTCCGCGGGTATCTTAAGCGTTTTTACTATGTCCTGCTTGGAGTAATCTGAAACCGTTAAAATTTTGTCGGCTATCCTTGCATTAAACGGAATAAGTATTTTCGACCGTATTCTTTCAAATTTACTGAAACAATAGTCAAAATGTATGAAGGCAAGGTCATGAATCATTACTACCAATTTACCCCTATGTACAGGAGGTGCTATATATTGTACATGAAGAACATCTATTTTGTCAAAGAAAGTCATAATACCCAGTATGGGTATTCTAATAAAAGGATTTCTTATTCCTATTTGGCGAAAATGCACATGCTTGTATTTATTAAATCTAGCATAATATGGATAGCGAATGTTATTAACATACAGGAAGTATTCATTTTCTTGCTGCAATTCCACCAAAGCCTCAACCAAGTTTCTGATATAGGTGCAATTCCCGGAGCCTTCTTTTTCGGCAGAATGAAAATCAATACCTATTCTCATCGATTTATTCTCTTGTTTGTTGTATTCCGTATAGGCCGTCAAGTATCTCTTTGGATGCTTTTTCCCATGAAAACTGTTTTGCGCGTTCCAATCCTTTCAAGACAAGTTCTCTGCGAAATTCAGGTTTTTCAATAATCTTTACTATAGCGTCTGAAATTTCTTCAAAGTTTTCAGGGTTTATTAAGATTCCAGCATCTCCAACAACTTCAGGCAATGAAGATGTATTCGACGCAATTACGGGGCATCCGCAAGCCATTGCTTCCAGGACCGGTAAACCAAAACCTTCGTAAAATGAAGGAAATACAAATAAATCTGCGGCGTTATATATTAAAGGTAACTCGTTTTCATCCACATAACCCGTTAAAATGACATCATCTTGCAGTTTCAGTTTAATAATTAATTCAATTATTGACTGGTAATACCATCCTTTGGAGCCGCAGATAACAAACTTATGGTTAATATGCCCCTTTTCACGTATGCAGCTAAATGCTTTGATAATAGCAGGTATATTTTTTCTTGGTTCAATTGTTCCGACATATAAAATGAATTTATTACCACCGGTGTATTTGTTTCTTATCGAATCAATTTTATCAGATTGTTCAATCTGCCGAAAGATACTTTTGTAACCCAGATAAACAACCCGGACCTTATTTTCAGGAACATGAAGCAATTCTATGATTTCCTTTTTTGAAAATAAGGAAATGGTTATTATGCTGTCAGCCCTGTACTTTATTAAAGGCATAAAAAATGACAGATATTTCCTGAACATGTATTCGCACGACTCTGGAAAACGGATAAAGCTCATGTCGAAAATTGAAACAGCAGTCGGAACCGGGCTGAATACAGGAGCAAGAAAAGCGGGACAGAATAACACATCCGCTTTTTTTGTTAATAATTGAATAGGAAGTACGAATTGCATCCAGAATACATCAAAAATCCCATTAAATATCCTGTTCAGTAAATTGTTTTTTTTGGCAAGGTCAATCTCGCTTAAACGTTTGTTCGTAAAAAGCAAAATATTATCTGCCCCGAGGCCATTTGTCCAGGTGTCTATTATATTGCGAGCATAAACCCCGCTTCCCGCTGTGTTTTTATAATAGGTATTTGCTTCGATGCCGATACGCATGTTCCCTCAATTACAATATTTAGTACTATCATTTCCGAAAACATCAATTCTCAAAACAATTATATTAAACGCCAGGAAAACCCATGTGAAAGGCAGCCATAAGCCCTGGGAGAAAAAGTAGGAAACAAATAACCCTGTAAGCCCCCCAAAAAGACCGGAAGCTATTACCTGGTATTTCTCTTCTAAAAAAGCAGTGTTTCTGAAATTGTATTTTGTAATTCTGAAAACTAGCCATAAAAACGTTATTAAACCCAATAGTCCAGTATCTTCTATTATTGTGAATAAAATACTTGGGTTAAAACCTGCAGACCTGCCTGAAGTTTCGGGTGTTTTTGCGGTATTTATTGCATATTGTTCCCCTTTTTCCTCTACAAGATAATTAAAGGCAGCGCTGCCGGGACCATTTCCAATTATCGGATTTCGTAAAGTTGCATTAAACGATGTCTTCATCATTGAAACTCTGACATTTTTCATATTTATCCTTGCCCCCGGGTCATATGTAGGATAAAATCTTTCCCAAAGGACATTTTTGATCGCCGGGAACGTGATAATCGTGACGATTAATATCAATAGCACGAACGACAGTTTTTTTATATATAGTGAAAAACTAAGTCTTGTGAATATGCCTTTATACCTGTAAAAAAGCATAATAATGGCACCGGCACCAAAACCTACCCATGCTGCCCTGACAAAACTGAAGAAAAGTCCCAGTAAAGATACAATCAATCCAAAGCGATAAAAATAAGTATTTCTGTTCATTTTAGAATAATTCAATGAAAAAAATACTAACGCAAAAAACATAGTTATCGTACCGTACCAATCAGGTTCAACAAAAGTACCATAAGGCCTTCCCCAGGGGGCACCAATATATTCAGGATGAACTAATCCTAAATAGCCTATTGGGAGGTTAAAGCCAAAATAGTAATTTAGCATTCCGAAAATTACCTGAAGTAGCCCATAAGAAATATCTAAAACACCTACAATAAGCAAAAGCTTAAGAGAGGCATCAAATGCCTTTCTTGTAGTGATAAAATTTACGAATATGTAATACAGCATTATCAGCGACACCAAGAGAAGCAGTATTTTTATGCTTCTTGTTGTCCAAATAGCATTAGTAATAGAGATCATATTAACCCCTAAATAGAAGCATAGCGGTATGTCTATAGGTGTTCTTTTCAAATGGATTTTATTGCCCGATAAAAATGAAAAAGAAACAAAACACAAAGCAGTTACTTCAAGAATCTGGGATATTCTTATTCTGGCGCCACCGAAATTAAAGGAAAATATATATCCTTCAAGGAATAATGTTGCAAGAATCAAGTATATTATGTATTTCTTCATTTGTATTATTTGTTTACTTGTAAAATGATTTCGATGTTTCCGGCCGGGAAAAGAAAAGCGAAATAACGCTCATATTTTTCAGTCCATTTGTTGGCAAATATACCTACGAACCTGTATAGTTTGCCAAAAGTCAGCTTGACACATATTTTTTTAAAGCGTTTATTTGAGTAATGATTCTGGGTGAAGTTTTCTCCGCAAATAAAATCCAGGGATTGGCTGTTGAACATGTGCTTGTGAGTTACATCACCGTAGGAATTAAAGCAACTAAAATGAGGTAGACGTATTTTTACAATAGCGGATTCCTTTGTTATCCTGTGTATCTCTTCCATGGAGGCCACAACATCCTCAAGGTGTTCAAGGACATCATTGCAGATTATCTCGTCAAAAGTATTGTTTTCAAAAGGCCATGGGAAGCTATTCAGGTTATGAACAACATCTGCCTGCGTGGTAGCCGATATGTCTATACCGACAGCACCCGGGATTTTACTGTTGCCGCAACCGATATCAAGAATTTTTTTCATTAGTAACCACCTTTTGGTTTCTAGAAAATGTAAACATAAAATGAGCCAGTGAAACAAGAAAATCAGGGGCAAATAGCCCTGGGACACAAAGTAGCCAGAAAAAAGGATGCCATTTGTAATATGGGGCGATCATACTGAAAATGCCATGCATATTTATATTATTTCGTCTTCTAAAAGAGATATCGTGAATGATGTAATCATGGAGAACAAGATTTTTTGCATTGAAAATAGAAAATATTGAATACCTACAATTTCTCAATTGTGTAAATACAGTAGAACTACCAACAGCAAAAAGCTTATACCAATAAACGGTGTCATAATTTGAGTTTCCAGCGCGCTGTCTAACTAAAGGCTTAGAAATAAAATAACCCTTGCAATCAGTTCCTATACCTGAATAAACTGCATACAAAAAAGAGAACCCATACTCCATATATTTTTCAACTTCATTTAGTGTCTGAATAAAAAACAAATCTTTTTTAATAATAACACCAGAAATGAATCCCAATCTTAATCCAAGTTTACTTAAAAGTTTGTTGTGATTGTTGAAAATAATATCTGACTCATAAGATATGGCGTTTTGTGTCAATATTGTTGAAAAATCTTTAGACCAAATTGAGTGATTAGTTGCTATTAGTGTAAACCCCAAATCAATGAGTTTAAATATTTGGGGAATGGCTTTTTCGGAAATTATGTCATCATCTCCCAAAACCCAAATGTATTCCCCCGAACCTAAGGAAGCGACTGTATAAATATTCTTATTAACTTCAATACAAACACTGTTGCGATTGTATTTAATAAATGAATATTTATTTTTGAATTCATCAACAACATTTGAAGTCTTGTCCGTGCTGGCGTTATCGAGTATAAATATTTCAAGCTTATCCTCAAACCCATGCGCCGAATTAATGATGCTCTGTAAACATTCCTTTAGACAATCCATTCGATTGTAAGTAGGAATACATATAGAAAGTATTGGTGATAGATTATTGTTCATTATTTTCTCAGCCTGTAATGCCGTAGTGATACTATAATATATCTAGTGAATTTGTATGGCAAAATAAGCAAGATGCGTGGTATAAAAAAAAGAGGGTATACATAGATATAAAATTCCCAATAAGAGCTCATCTCATCTTTTACTAGTTGGCGCTGGCTGTATATTCTTTTGTAATCCCCCATTACAATTTGATTTAATATAGTTTTTGGAATCAGCGACTTTATCAACGAACGTTCACGAGTATTTACGATGTCTTCACTCAAAAGATTTTCTTTTTGCAAATCACGATAAAGTTGATTGACATAGATAAATCCATTAAGCAACAAATCATGACCTTGTGGTATTTTTGTCGGGACACGCGCTGCGATAGGCCTTGTACCTAAAAAAATAAATGGTCCTTTCATTTTCAAAGATACTCGTGAAACTATGTCTAAATGTGCGCAACATTTGCCTATTCTAACGTGTTTCAAAAATTGACGTGCACAAGATGTTCGTACTATTAATGAAGAAAGAAATCCCAAGCCTGCATAAAGGAAAAAATCTTTACCATTTTCATAAAATTTATCTTCTTCTGGGAAAAATACTTTTGTTTTAGTCAGGTAATCATCACCTTCAAAACCGTAATGACTTAAACATATCATAGTCGGTCTATGGTTTTCAATAAGTTTCATGATGTGTTTCAATGTTCCAGGAAGCACAATATCGTCATCTGATAAGAAAAATATGTAATCGCCAAATGAATTTTCAACGCATTTTACAACATTACCATCGATTCCAAGATTGGTAGTGTTGCGAGAATATTTGATTAAATTTGATTCTTGTAACATGGGGCGAATGATTTGATGTGTATTGTCTTCAGAGGCATTGTCAGAGACGAAAATATCAACATTGTTGAATTCCTTTGTTTGAGTTAAAATAGAATCAAGTGCTTTTCTTAATAAATCAGCTCTATTGTATGTCGGGATGGCTATGGTCAGTTTAAAATCGTTCATATTTTAGATTCCCTGCTTTTTATAAACTTGTAGGACTCAATGGGGTTTGAGATCGCTAAAGGTAATGAAGCGATAATTAGGGCTAAACAAAAACCTATTAAACCGTAACGGCTTCCTAAAACAAAAGATAAAATAAACAGTATTATTGAACCGAAAACGAAGCACAAAATTTGTTTTATTAACAAATTATTTGAATTCAGAAATACAGAGAATGTATTGTTCCACGCCGTAATAACATAATAGAGGCCAAGTAAAAGAAACAAACTGCGGTTATTAATCGTCTTTCCAGTCCATAAATGTATAATATAAGGGCCCAGTAACACGAGAAATATGGTCAATAAAGTAAAAATAATTATTGAATAAAATGCGGATTTGTTCACAATATATTTGACCCATTTGAAATCATTTGATTGCACTGCTTCGGTATATGCGGACCAAATAGGCATTAAAAAAGAAAATTGGAAGCCAATACATACCTGAAATAGTTTTTTTATTAAAGAAAAATCGCCTACAGGTGACAGCCCAAATATTTTGCTTATTAAAAACAAATCAATTCCAGCATATAAAATTGCCGCTATTTGCAATAAAATAAATTGGAGGCTTTTCCCAAACAATTCAGTTAGAATACACGAAATGATTCTGTAATCAATTATTCGTATTGACCATTTTCTTTTCTTGACGAAAACAATGAAAGTTACTAAACCAAAAAAGAATGTGATAAATAGAAATGTAATGTTGAGAAATACAAAACTGGAGCGCTTGTTAATTAACAAAAAGGTAGCGAACAATAAAAACAGTTTGCTTATTATTCCCAGGATAGCATTCCAATGGCTTTCTTGGTAGCTATAAAAACCAACAGTGCTTACGTTAAATGCAAGGCCAAAAGAAAACATCGAGGCACCTATTACAAAAAGAATTGAGCCTTCTCTAATTATCGTTGTGTTCGTTGAATTAAACAGCGCGCTCCAGCTAATAAATGGTTTTAAGATTACAATAGCAAATGTAACAAAAATAGCCCACACTAAAAATGAATAAAATATTGAAAAAAAATAGTTATGAATTAATTTGTCGTTGCTGTCTTTATTTACATACAACTGAGATATTTTGTTTCTGAGAGCATTTGCAAAACCAAAATCCATACCACCGAAAATTCCTGTTAAAGACATAATTAATGCCCATAGTCCAAATTCGTCAGGCAGTAAATATCGAGTGAGTAAACCGGTAATAAAAAAGCCTGCTAAAATATTAAAAAATTGAGAAGCAACTAAAGCAAAAGACCCAACAATAATGCCTTTTGATCTAGTTCCTTTACTTCTGAATTTGTCTACCCAAAAAGTAGGAGTTATTATTTTCATTGTTGGCCAGAAATCAATATATTATCTATAAGAACCTTCGAACCTTTTGTCAAGCCACCAGCCCATATATTTATCATCAAAGTTGCTTTTTGTGAGCCTCTAGGAACTATTGTGTTACATGATACCCCCTTCCATCCATTTTCCAAAACATTTACAGTGGTCGTAGGGGCATAATAAAAAGGATAACCAGTTTCTTTCGAAAAAGCAATTCTTATCGTAATCGGAATGGATGATTCACATTTTGCACTGTAGTTTGCAAGTATTGTTTTCATTGACATAACATCAAAGGGTTCTGATGTTAAAGAGATTGTTACACTTTTTTGGTTGATAGTCATCGCCAGGCTAGACTTACCTTCTAGGAAAACGAGTGTATTACTGTTAAGTAAAACAGAAGGTTTTCCATTTTGTGAGCTGAAATCTTGTAAATCCCAGTGTGGAATTATGTTTGTGTTAGATTTCGATATTGCTTCAAACCCATTGTTTGCAATAAAAATAGGTTTTCTTCCATTTTTCGAAAATAACTCTTTTGGTACGAATGCAATTGAGAGAATTGTAATGAAAATGAAAGAAACAAGGGATATTTCAAAAACATAACGTTTAAAAGAAGAGACTAAACTGCCATTAAGGATAAGATGTATAAATGACAATACTAATAAAATAATTAGAAAAACTGCTGTTATCGAAATTAACGAACTACTATGCGTGATAAAAAAGTAGTCCAGCTTAAATATCCCATCTATGCTTCCTGAAACGTTATTAAGCCTCGGCAGAGGGGACGCCAGGCCTGTTACCGCTTGGAAAATAAGAAAAGGATAAACTGCAAATGGTGAACAATCAAATGAAAAAGCGTACCGGTGCCAGTCCTGACCCAGGCTTACTCCCAGTATATTCGCATAATAGAGAATACTTACACTGGAGCCTATAAACTGGACATAAAAACCAAAAAAGGCAGTAAAAAAGAACAAAAATCTTACCGGTAATGAATGAATCGAAAAGGATTCTATGAAAGGTATCAAAAACAAGAAGAGTAAAGGAATCATTACTACGTCATATCGGCCTGCAAAGTCATAAATACAGATCATATCTACCCCAAATAGAAGTATCAGGTAGTAGGGTATTATTATCAAACCTATGCAGATTGATTCAAGTAAGGCTTTTTTTAAAAACTTGCGTGCGCTGAAAAGAGCGAAAAATAACAGAGGGCAATACCAGAATAAACCGTCAGGTGCTGAAAAACCCTTTATTAATATTTTATAACCGAAATCGTGTAACCAGCCCCATGTATAGCTGTCGCTATGAGCTTTATTGATACTTAAACTAAGAGGGATAAAAGCCATCCAAACAAGGATACATGGCAAAATCTTGAAAATAATCATTTTTAGCGGTGTTTTTGACTTAAAATCTGATGCAAAAATATAGAATAACCAAGCAAATAAGAACCCGTGGCTTACTAATTTTGTAACATATGTTGCAGCCATAAAAAGCAAGCTTAAATAAAACCATGCAACTTTATTGCTCCTGTTAAAATTTAATAATGCCCAGAAAACTGACATTACGCACAACCCTAATAACGGGTCGGCTACATCTGATTTCGAATAAGGCCAGATTAAAGTGCATAATCCATATAAAAAGGTCATTATCAAGGCGGTTTTTTGAGTGCTTAAAAGATTTACAATTAAAAACATTAATAAACATGACAATGCTGCTACAAAACAATTTGTCAGTAGTGTAATAAAAGGATTAAGTTGACTGTGAAAAACCCTGCTCAAGCCTTCACCTGCTATATACAAAGGTATCTCAACCAGAGACAATCCAAGATGTTTTCTAGGGTGTATTAGTAGAGAATAATCACCTTTTACTATGTCCCTCATCTGGTCATATTCAACTTTCCCATCAATGGAGTAAAAGGTTCCTAAAAAACCGCCTACATTAAATGTTAAAATGTAGAAAGAAAGAAAAAAAGTAAAAATATAAAAAGGCCTGATTCTATTTATAGTTTCCATATTTTGATGTTTTTGTCGCTGAAATAGCGTTCCTTAAAGAGGGCTACAAGCGCGTCTGACATGTTGTACCATTTTATTTTTTTATCCGCTTTACATTCGCGTGGTGTATAACCAATAGCCATTTCGTCCATCTTAAGGCCTGATTTGGCAATCCTGCTGATAAATTCAAAGATAAAACCATGATGCGCCATAGTAGTTGGTATTTTTTTGATACTTTCAGTTTTTAAAAGCTGTGTGCCAATAATGTCAGTGAAATTTTTACCATACCATTTATTTACTAAAAACGTTGAAATGATAGAAGCTAAATATTCAGGCCTTTTTTTAATTAATTCCCAGCGGGTTCCTTTGAAGTTCTTTGTGCGCGAACAAATGAGTATATCAAGATCGTTTTTTTCTGCGTACTCCAGCATTTTATGGACTTCGCTGTAATCGTATTCATTATCAGCGTGATGGATGTATGTGTAGCGTCCTTTGGCCATTTTTAAGCCCAGTAAATAAGAATGAGGCCAATCATAATTATGTTCTTTTAAAACAAACTCGATATTAGGCTCTTTCTTTTCGTAACTTTGTAGCAATTCTCTTGTGCCATCGGTAGAACAATTATCCATAACAATAATTTCTTTGTCTTCTACCTGAATAGCTTTTGCTGATTCAAATGCTTTCTCTACATTTTTTATTTCATTAAAGCTGGTCATAACAACTGTTAGTCTCAATTGTGCCCCCATAAGCTATCTAAAGTCAATGCATTTTGAAAAATTCTTTAAATGTTTTGATAATATATAATAATTTTACTTTAGTTATCCCTGGATATACACCAATCCAAAACAAATTATTCATTACAAGGTTTGTATTAGTCAGATTATCAACAATCCGGTAGCGAGCTTGTTCGTAAGCCGGTTGTTTGATAAGATTCCCGCCAAACAACATTCTAGTAGCTATTTTATTCTCTTCCAAGTAGTTGACTAAATCAGCCCTTTTAAATTGAGCATTTTCTTTTACCAGAATTGGGAAACCAAACCAACTTGGGTCTGAATTCTTCATGGGTACGGGCAATAATAGGTGTTTGTCGAATTGAGATAGGCCTTTCTTTAGCTCCTTGAAATTATATTTTCGGGCTTCGATAAAACTGTCCAATTTATCCAATTGTGCACAACCAATAGCAGCCTGCATATCTGTTGCTTTAAGGTTGTAACCGATGTG
>Ga0208373_1001842_pt1 | contig 25955 bp, 22 predicted proteins | sample RifOxyC2_FD_184036 | JGI IMG/M metagenome (GOLD analysis project Ga0208373, IMG submission 184036) | Soil microbial communities from Rifle, Colorado - Rifle Oxygen_injection C2 (SPAdes) | ecosystem: Environmental > Terrestrial > Deep subsurface > Rock core/Sediment | place: Rifle, Colorado... | reverse complement strand
AATTGCAGATAACGTTGGTGACTGCGTTGGTGATACTGCTGGTATGGGTGCTGATATTTTTGAATCTTACATCGGTGCGATGGTTTCATCAATTATCTTGGCTATCAGTGGTGATTATAGTTTTGATATTATTACCTTACCTTTAGTTTTATCAGCGCTTGGCCTTGTTGGTTCAGCTGTCGGTATTCTTTTTGGGTATTTTGTAAAACAAGCTCCAGCTGCATTATTACGTAATGCAACATATGTCGCAGTGGTGGCATTTTTAAGTTATACGTATGTATACATGAGCTACATGGTAATTGATATGTCTTTCTTTGTAGCAGTTATTATCGGATGTGTTTCTGGTATCGCTATCGGTAAGATCACAGAATATTACACTGGTGGAAAACCAATGTTGGATATTGCTCGTAGTTCAATTTCTGGTGCTGCAACCAATATTATTTATGGTTTGTCAGTTGGCATGGAATCAACGGTATTTCCAGTTTTATTCTTGTCAGGCGCAACATTATTAGCTTTCACTTATGGCGGCGGACTTTTAGGAGTTTCGATTGCTGCAGTTGGTATGCTTGCAACGGTTGGTATTACTATGACTGTTGATGCATATGGGCCTATCGCGGATAACGCGGGTGGTATTGCAGAAATGGCTGGTTTTGATAAATCAGTTCGTAAAATTACCGATGGTCTTGATGCTCTTGGTAACACAACAGCTGCTATGGGTAAAGGTTTTGCGATTGGTTCAGCTTTAATGACATCAGTTGCTTTGTTTAACGCATTTGCTCAACAAGCGGGTCTTTCTGCAATTAACGTGATTGATACAAGAGTGTTAGCAGGTATGTTTGTTGGTGGTGTTATGCCATTTTTGATTTCTGCTTTAACGATGCGTTCAGTTGGTGATGCAGCATTGAAAATGGTTGTTGAAGTACGTCGTCAATTTAAAGAAATTGCAGGCTTGGCTGAAGGAACAACAGATCCTGATTACGAAAGCTGTATTGCGATTGCAACAAAAGCTGCATTGCAAGAAATGATTTTACCAGGCGTGTTATCAATTTTAGCTCCTATCGCTGTGTTTTATATACTTGGCGTTGAAGCTTTAGGTGGCTTGTTAGTTGGTGCTACTGTTGTTGGTGTGTTGCTTGCATTGATGATGGCAAACGGCGGCGGTGCATGGGATAATGCTAAAAAACATATTGAATCTGGTGAGTTAGGCGGTAAAGGTTCTGACGCGCACAAAGCTGCGATCGTTGGTGATACTGTTGGCGACCCATTCAAAGATACATCTGGTCCAGCATTAAATATCTTGATCAAGTTAATGTCAGTTGTGGCATTGTTACTTGTTTCATAGAAAATAGAGATAATAAGAAGAGCGGAGAGTGTATTGCATTCTCCGCTCTTTTGTTTTTAAAAGTTAAAGTTTAATATTAACTTTTAGGTGTGGAATATTTTTAATTAATTTATGCTGCTTTTATTGATGAAGCTGTTAGGAGTGCTACTTTTTGTTTATCCGCCGCTGCGTCCGCCGTAGCTTTACGCGTAGGCTGGGAAGCCTTGCCGAAGGAGGATTTATTCTTAGTTGTTTTCTTATTTGTTTTATTTTTCTTGTTTATCTTATTTACCGGAGAACTTAATAAACCGTTAAGTTTTTTGGCGATAACGTCACGACCAGCTCCTCCAACTTGTTTATCAATTAATTTTCCTTGATTTATAAAGAAAATAGTAGGGTAGCCAACAATTGGTTCATGTAAAATTTCTTTACTATGCAGGGAAGCCTTTGTAATTGGCCCATTAACGCTATAAAAAGTGATATGGTCAAATTGATCTTCCTTTGCCAAACCTTCGAAAATTGGGCGCATTTTTATGCACCAGCCGCAATCATCCTTGTGAAATGAGATTGCGCTTGGTCCAAGATGATTTTGTAAAAGATTTTTTAAATCCTGTTCAGTTTCAATATGAACTATAGAATCTTGGTCAAGGCTGTGTGCTACAACAATTGATGTTGTAAATATCAGATAGAAAATTGTATATTTTATTACGTTTTTCATAGTACCCCCTTTTGTTTGTAGTATCTTCTCACTTGTAGTCTATCAAAAACACCCTATGCATTGTCAATAATTGTAATTAATTTTATGTTAAATAGTTTCATATTGAATTTATCAGGGTAATGGATTTATCATTTTTCTAAATAGAAAAAGATTTCTTATTGAAATTAAATTTTATTATCGATACTTATTTTCTAAAAAATATCAACTTTTATTTAAAAAAAAATTGCTTGATTCTCTTCTAGGTTTTAAGTAACCTACTTTAATAAAAAATCTTAAAAAGCTTCGATTTTAATATGATTTCAGGTTGGATTTTTTTCAAATTGATCTAACGTCGTAATATAGTAGCTTGCAGAAAAAGAGTGAGAAAATAGAGAGTAGAAGTTTTCAATATGTAATTTTAGCTTTGCTGAGCAGGAGTCGATAATGGCGAATCAAAATATAAATACATCGGATAAGAACTTTCAGATAGGGCTTGGCAATCTGAATACAACGTTTGGTATTGCAGACGTTAAAGCAATTGTTACAAGAGCTGCCGCTGGGTATGAACGGGATGTTGATGTGGATAAAATAGTTCAAACAGCTTGTAAAAGTTTGTTTGACGGTATGACCTTTATCGATTTCAATAATGTTATAACGCTTGCGACCGTTCCTTTTTCGGAAATAGATCAGGCGTATAGTTTTATGGCTGCTCGCCTATTAAAATTTCAAACGTTTCATGAAGTTGTGGGCAAGGTTTGCCCTGTCGATGCTCGTGAATATGCAGCTGATTATAAAAAGTCTTTTGTTACGGGCATTGCTCGTGGTATAGAATTTGGTATTTTTACCGACTCTTTGGCGAGCTATAATTTATCATATCTTGCAGATCATTTAGTGCTTGAGCGGGATGATTTGTTTGGTTATTTAGGATTAAAAACTTTGCATGTTGGTTATTTACAAAAATTTAATGGAACTCGATTTGAAATGCCGCAATCATTTTGGATGCGCGTTGCAATGGGTTTAGCGATGAATGAGGCAAACAAAGAAGAACGAGCTATTGAATTTTATAATGTGTTATCGAACATGTATTTTGTTTCTTCAACACCAACTTTATTGCACACAGGTCAGAAAAAAGCGCAATTAAGTTCTTGCTATTTAACGTTTGTTGATGATGATTTACAGCATATTTTCAAATGTATCGGTGATAATGCTCAAATGTCCAAGTGGTCTGGAGGTGTTGCGAACGATTGGTCTTCTTTGCGCGGTACAGGAGCTATGGTCAAATCAATTAATACACCATCGCAGGGTGTTGTTCCATTTTTAAATGTTGCCAATAGTACCACAGCTTCGATTAATCGCAGTGGTAGTCGTCGTGGAGCAGTGTGTGCTTATCTTGAATCGTGGCATTATGACTTTGAAGACTTTTTAGATTTACGCCGAAATACTGGTGACGAACGTCGCAGAACGCATGATATGAATACTGCAGCTTGGATTCCTGATTTGTTTATGAAGCGTGTTGAGCAAGATGGGCAATGGACATTATTTTCGCCAGAAGAAACTCCAAATTTGCATGAACTGTATGGTAAGGTTTTTGAAGACCAATACGCTATGTATGAAAAAATGGTTGATGAAGGCAAGATTAGATTATACAAACGCATGCCAGCTAAAGAATTATGGCGTAAAATGTTAACACGTCTTTTTGAAACAGGCCATCCATGGCCGACTTTTAAAGATGCATGTAATATTCGCTCCCCGCAAGATCACGTTGGAGTTGTTCACTCATCAAATTTATGTACAGAAATCACTTTGAACACGAGTCGAGAAGAAACTGCGGTTTGTAATATTGGATCGTTGAATTTAACAAATTTTGTTAAAGATGGAAAAATTGATGAACCGTTTTTAGCACAAACTATCACAACAGCAATGCGCATGCTGGATAACGTTATTGATATTAACTTTTACCCAACGATTGAAGGGCAAGTTGCAAATCAACGTCATCGTCCAGTCGGTTTGGGTGTGATGGGCTTGCAGGATGCTTTATTTAAAATGAGAGCTCCGTTTGAGAGTCAAAAAGCGATGGAAGCATCAGATTTGTTGTTGGAAACTGTTTCTTATTACGCAATTTTAGCATCATCGCAACTTGCAAAAGAACGAGGAGCGTATTCATCGTTTAAGGGTTCGAAATGGGATAGAAATCTTTTCCCAATCGATACCGTTGCTTTGCTTGCAAAAGAGCGTGGTCAGGCAATTGAGATGATTGGCAAAGAAACAAAAGATTGGTCAGTTGTTCGTAATCACGTCAAACAATATGGCATGAGAAATTCAAACACCATGGCGATTGCTCCAACAGCGACGATTTCAAATATTTCTGGCTGTTTTCCATGTATCGAGCCGATTTATAAAAATTTATATGCAAAAGCTAATTCACGTGGTGAGTTTGCAGTTTTAAATAGTTATTTAGTGAACGATCTTAAAAAATTAAATTTATGGAATGAATCAATTCGTGATCGTATTAAATATTATGATGGCAGCATCGCACAAATCGAAGAAATTCCAGCAGATATTCGCGCTTTATATAAAACAGCTTTTGAAATCGATCCTTTATGGATGGTTCGCATGACAGCTGCTCGCGGTAAATGGATTGATCAATCGCAATCACATAATGTTTTTATACAGGGTGTATCAGGAAAAAAACTGCATGATATTTACATGTCCGGTTGGAAGTTAGGTCTTAAAACTTTTTATTATTTGCGATCACTTGGTGCAAGTCAAGTTGAAAAATCAACACTTGATGCAGGAAAATTTGGATTCACTCAGATGCGAGAATATGAAAAGAAACAAGAACAACAAGTTCCTGTTGTCGTTGCAAAACAAGATAGTGGTGTAGTTGCAAATGATGGTGTAGAATTAGGCGAGATTGATAAAAAATCTTGTAGTATAATTGATCCTACTTGTGATTCATGTCAGTAGTAAAGGAAAAAGAATGGGAATAATTCGAGATTCAAAGACCGATCCAAATAAAATCTTGCCAATGAGATATCTCTGGGCGAGAAAATATTATCAAGGTGGTATTGCAAATAATTGGACTCCAGAAGAAGTTTCGATGCAGCGTGATGTTGAGCAATGGAAGTCTCCAACGGCATTGACGGCACAAGAACGTCATTTGATTTTATTGAATCTTGGTTTTTTTTCGACCGCAGAATCATTGACAGCTAACAATTTAGTGCTTGCTGTGTATCGTCATGTGACGAATCCAGAATGTCGCCAGTATCTTTTGCGTCAAGCTTTCGAAGAGGCAGTACACACCGATACATTTATTTATTGTTGTGATTCTTTGGGTCTTGATCCAGAAGTTATGTATAACATGTATGAAACAGTTGATGTAATCAAAGCAAAAGATGATTTTGTCGTAAATTTAACGAAATCGATATTTGATCCAACTTTTGATATTGTCGATGCAAAAACAACGCAACAATTTGTGCATGATTTGATCGGTTATTACGTGATCATGGAAGGTATATTTTTCTACGCAGGCTTTGCAATGATGCTTTCTTTGCGACGTCACAACAAAATGGTTGGTGTTGGTCAGCAGTTTGAATATATCATGCGCGATGAAAGTATTCATTTAGCGTTTGGGTGTGATTTAATTAATACGATTAAAACAGAAAATCCTGAAATTTGGACACCAGAATTTAAAGCAGAAGTGACTGAGTTAATTAAAAAAGCTGTTGAGCTAGAGATTAATTATGCACTTGATGCTTGTCCAGATGGTTTGCTTGGAATTACGAGCAATCAGTTTGTTGATTATGTTAAACACATTGCGGATCGTCGCTTAGAGCGTATTGATTTAGATAAAGTGTATGGTGTGGAAAATCCATTTCCATGGATGTCGCAATCAACAGACTTGAGCAAAGAAAAGAATTTCTTTGAGACTCGGGTTATTGAGTACCAATCAGCAGGTTCATTGGATTGGGGCGAATAGTTTAGTAGTAATTTTTATGTAAAGGCTAGTTTTTAAAAACTAGCCTTCATTTTTTCTGCTTGTTCTTTTTCTTTTGCTTCTTCTTTTTTTCTTTTAGACTCTAAACCCATTTTTGTAAAAATAACTATCAGTTTGTCATTTTTTGCCTTCGTTTCTTCGGTTACGGGAATTGTTGTATCAAATTCATGTTGTTTGTTTGCATTCCACCAAAAAAGCTTATCGAGCATACTTGATCTATGTTGATTTTCGAGTAAAAAATGAATGGCATTAATTGTTTTAATATCATCTTCAGGATGTAGATTTTGTGAAAGTTCTTTCATGGTCAGCAGGTGAGTTGATAAATCATTGGTATCATGTATGTCAAAAATCTTTGTTGTTATCGATTTCATTTCTTCTAACGCTTGTTCACGAGATAGTTCAGGAACATATTTTTCGGTTATGATAACAGTTGGCTCAGTTTTATTTTTTTCATATAAAAATGAGTTGATATACTTTGATATTCTTTCAGAAAGTGATTCTTGGTAGCCTATAATCGGTAAATATTCAGGATTTTTTATTGTAGGCATCATTAACGTTGAAGGCATAACGGGTGCTGTTGATAAGATCGCTGTCAGGACGCATTGCAGTATTTGTAATTTCATATTCATGATTTAATCCAATTCTTCATATGTTTTAGTATTGAATATTCTATATGAAATAATTGTAATAAATCTATATGGCTAAAATCAACAGATATGCTAAAATATTTAAATTTTAATACAATGCTCTGTGGGAATATGCTGCATTAAAGCTGTGGCAGCATCTTGCGTGCGTGAGTTTGATTTGCACAGAATGAGCGTATCGATGTGCGTTGCTCCCATAGTTTTTACCATGGTCGGGTTGAGTGTGTATTCGATCCATGATTGGCTGCAAGGCCGAGCTCCCAGCGCACCACAATCAAAGGCGTAGATTTTGCCGTGAAGTTTGATGAGGTGCATTTTCTGAGATCCTTGTACAACAACAGTATGAACGGATTGTTTTTGAAATAGTGTATGGATGACAGGAGTTGCTAGGCACAATATCACTAACCAGCCGATGCGATAATTTTGAGAATAAGTTTTAAAATAATAGAGGCTGCAAGCAGCAATTGCACAGAGCAAGCTGATAAAAAATATCCATTCTGGAAATCCAACAAGCCAGTGAGCTGAGCCAAAAGATAAAATATAATGCCAAATATTCGTGATCAATTCGAGCGCTTGTGCGATAAAATAATTGGGAATGCCGAGCAGATCAGTCGTAAATAAAAGTGTTGATACAAAAATAAATGCGGTTAATAATTGAGTAAATATCAGATTACCAAGAATTGACATGATCGAAACAGGCAATCCCCAAGCGATTAACACCGGTAAAACCACGATAGAAATAAGCAGCTGAAGTTCGATGAAAAATAAAAAATTAGCTTTGAGGCTTTGTAGTTTTTGTTGCATGGTGGCAGGTTATGTATAAATTTTTCCAAAATATTTTTGCACTGCCTGTCATCGGTGGATTATTGATGGCCTGTTGAAAGATTGTAACTAAGTTGGACGTTACAGGTGAAGAGATTTTTTCTGAGGCAATTTCAGTTGTCATGATGGTTGACCAATGATCAAACAGATCATCGATTAACTCTTTTGTTTCTTGTTCTTTAATATCAAGAGCGTCAAGTTGTTTTATAAAGCTGATTGGTTCAGCAAATCGCAAGCTTAAAAATGGCTGCAAAAAATCTTTGTAAGTTTCAAAGTTTGTTTTTGTAGTAAATTTCTGAATAACGCAGCGAGATTGAATTGTTAAAGGAAGTGCTTGTGGGCGTGCAGCTAAAAAGAAAAAATTATAACCAGGAAATGGCTCTTCTATTGTTTTTAAAAGTCGATTAGAACATTGATCGGTCAGGCGTTCTGCTTGTGGTAAAATAAAAAATCGCTGCTCGTCAGAATCTAATTGAAACGATGCCATGGTGATAAGTTCGTCGATCTGCTCAAGCGCGTAGGATCTTTCTGGCGTGATCCAAATGACCCATGGGTGTTCTTTTGCAGCAATTTGCTTGCAGGTTATGCATGTTTGACATGCTTGCTTGCGACACAGTTTTTTTTGCAGGTGCAAAATGATCTGTGTATTGAGTGTCTGAGGGTCGCTTACCCAGAGTTGCGTAGGATGTTGTATTGCAGTTGTCATAATTTATTGATTTTTGCATTGAAAATATTGAATAGCAAAAGCGTTTTTGAGACTTTCTTTATCTTGCGAAGTTTGCACTGCATTAAAAGCTGATTTGAAATGTATGAGATCTTGCAAGCATTGACGGCCGTTTTGATCTTTTTTGATAGCATTTATTTTCTTTTTCATGTTGTCTGCAAATTCTTCGAATGTAATAGAGTTAACATGTGCACTGTATAATTTTTGTAAGTCTTTTTCTAAATCATCTTGTTCTTGGGGAGTGTGTTTGAGAAAGGTAGAAAAAATAGAAAAATCATAGAGATATTTATCTTTAGAGCTTTCCCAGCGTTCGATTTGAGCTTCAAGATGAGGCAGACTTATTTTTAATGCATAGCGATGAGAACAATCTTCAGCATTTTTAAAAAATAGTGAAATGATACAATCTTTTTCTTCTTGAGTTGTTGAATCTTTGAGTTGTTTGAGTTGTGAGATTGCTTGATTAAAGCAGGTGCGAGTTTCATCATCTTTTTGTAAAGTATCAATTTCTCTGAAATTTTTATTAAGCCAAGCATTTTCTGATAGTTTTGGCTGTTCTGGGCTATTGATGATGGTGTTGCATTCATCGTATAACTTTTTAAAAGTTGATGAAAATTCTTCAGGATTAAAGCCTTTTTCTTTGTTTGCGTAGGAAAGTTTCTCTTTCATGATTTTTATAGTGCAGGTTGCTTGCAGGGATGAGGCTTTGATCTTTGATTGAGAATCTTGTTGATTACTTGCATCAATAGCTTGCGTGAGCATTAATATTGAAAGGAAGAATAGGTGAAGTTTTTTCATACATCCATCTTTTATAGTTAAATACCATGATATTATTATTTAATTTTACATCATATTTTGAATTTTCGCACTTTTATATTTTGTAGGTCCCAAATTGCAAACGAATTTAAATCTTGTCAAAATCACCATTTTTTTGGTAGTATGACGGTCAAATGAAAAGGATGAGAAAATGATGATTAAAAATAGAGTAATTTTATCGATATTGTTTGCTGCTTTACCATTGTTTGCAGGGTTTCAAGAAACGACTACTTTTATACCGTATCAAAAGCGATTGTCATTGCGAGCGGTTGAAAATCAAACGATTCATTCTTCATTTAAAATCTATTATTCCAATGGTGAAAGCCTTGCTTTATTAGCGCCACAATCAATATTTTTATTAAAACCAGAAGAGTTATTTTTGCAACAACAAGAAAATTTATGCTTGCAATGCGTGAAAGGTTCTTTTTTACCAATTTATATAAAAGATGAAGGCAAGGTTGGCGGACAAGCTCCAGAAGGTTTTTACGGACCTTTTTATCTTTCGATGTGGCTTGGTTATCCAGAAGTTTGTGATGATCAAAAACAGCATGTTCGTTATGTGGTAAAAATTGGCCATCAGGCTGAATTTTGTGTTCGTATTAATCCGCAAGGGGATTGTCAGATTATCGCGCTTGCCAACATGGAATTATTGCCATAATTGCCTGGCTGGTAAAAATCTAATATTTCTGTTATTCTATTTGTGTTGACATTCGTTCATTTTCTTACGATGAAGGGAGTTTTATTATGTATGACTCTACTTTAATATGGTTTGGCCTTATTTTCCTTTTTCTTTTTTTAGAAATGGGTCATCCAGGACTTCTTTATTTCCTCTCATTTTCTTGCGGAGCATTGTGCTCTTTTGTTGCAACGTTGTATGGTGCCGGTGTCCCATCGCAGTTGCTATTATTTATTGCAGGAACTTGTGGAGCGTTATTGGTAGTTCATTTTTTGATCAATACAAAAAAGAATCAACTACAAACACCATCACATCGATCAAATCTTGATGCATTGATTGGCAAAAAAATTGTTGTTTTGCAGTCTGAGCATGATGCAAATGTTTGGCAGGCGCGAGTTTCTGGTCAATTATGGCTAGTTCGCTGCGTTCATGATGAACAGTTGACTCCAGGTCAAATCGTTGTGATTGTCGATGTGCAAGGGTGTCATTTGCGAGTTGATAGCATAAAATAGATAAAATTTTTTATAGGAAGGATTAGCACATGTTAATCTATGCATTTTTTATAGTTCCCGTTCTATTTTTAATTGGTCTTTTGTTGTCGAGCGTTATTTTAGTTCGTCAGGCAGAAACGATCGTTATTGAACGTCTTGGCAGGTTTTTTAAAATTCTCGGGCCTGGTTTACATATTATTGTTCCATTTTTGGATCAAAAACGTTCAGCAGTGTGGACGTTTGTTCACGTTGATCGTAATAATGATTATTATCGCGTTATTCGCAATATTTATAGAATTGATCTTCGCGAAGCTTTGTATGATTTCCCTAAACAAAATGTGATTACCAAAGATAACGTAACGATGGAAATTAACGCATTGTTGTATTATCAGATTACGGATGTTAAAGCTGCGATGTACGAAGTTTCTAATTTGCCTGAAGCGATTGAAAAATTAACACAAACAACATTGCGTAATGTGATTGGGTCGATGGATCTCGATGCTTCATTAACATCTCGCGATGCAATTAATGATAAACTGCGTCTGATTTTAGATGAAGCGACCGATAAATGGGGTGTTAAAATCAATCGTGTTGAGTTGCAAGAAGTTAATCCACCGCATGACATTCGCGCAGCGATGGAAAAACAAATGCGTGCAGAGCGTTCTCGACGAGCTACAATTTTGGAAGCAGAAGGTAGTAAGTTTGCGATGATTTTAGACGCAGAGGGTGTAAAAGAGTCTCAAGTTTTGCGAGCTCAAGGACAAGCTGAAGCAGCTATTTTAGAAGCTGAAGGGCAGGCGCAATCTCGATTAAAGGTTGCAGCAGCAGAAGCGAAAGCTTTTGAAATGTTACAATCAGCTATGCCAAATACTGATCCAGCACAATATTTGATTGCGATGAAATATATGCAAGCTTTGCCACAAATGATGGAAGGTCAGAATAATAAATTGATTATTATTCCGTACGAATCATCAGCTTTGATGGGATCTTTAGCATCAATGAAAGAGCTTTTTAAAAAGATTGAAGAGTCTCCAAAAAAATAATTGATTGAGATAGAAATAAAAAGCCGAAACGCCTTATAAGTGTTTCGGCTTTTTATTTGTAACATTTATCGACCACCAAATGGTCCAGGGCCGTTACTTGCGCCAGCAGCATGTTGAATGACAACTTGATCATGACGATGGTTTTTTTTGCAGTTTTGTACAAGAGCTGCGCCACCAATAATAATAACTAGTATTGTTATAATTTCTTTGATGTATTTCATAATAAAATTCCTAGACATACATAATGACCATAGACTTGCATCCATGGTCATTATATTTTTAATTGAGCTATTTTGTATAACTTAATTATTGGTTTAATGCATCGTTCATGCCAGCACGATATCCAGCTTGATAGCTGCTATCGCCTTCATAAGTGCCACCAAAATTAAGGAATTGTACTTGCACTTCTTCTTGAGGTGCATAATAACGTTGATACGCCATGTAACCAGCAGCAATAACAATAAGAGCTGCAACGATCATGACAGCATGTTTTCTCATGTGATTCATCATTTTCTATCTCCTTTTTGAAAGATTTGATATAATTATCAATATGAATAATATCAGACTGAAAAAACAAAAGGCAATAGTTTTGCAAATTTCGTGCATGAAATAGGGAATAAAATATGAAAATTTATGTTGGTAATTTGACGATAGATACTATGGAATCAGCTTTGATTCGCAAGTTCGAACGTTTTGGAGCTGTAGCTTCTGTTAAGATTGTAAAAGATGCTAAAACAGGTAAGTCACAAGGTTATGCAATTGTTGATATGCCAAATGACGAACAAGCACAAGCAGCGATTACAGGCTTAGATAAATTAGAGTTTAATGGTTGTTGGTGGTCAGTCAAGCAAGCTCGATTTTAAAATTTTAGATAGTAAAAAAGGGATACATGGCTGTATCCCTTTTTTACTATCTTATTCTGGACAAATTCCATTCTCGCATTGACCGTTGTTACTATTATTGTGACGTTGTATTTTTACATTATCATGATCAGATCCATGATACATATTCATAAGATGTGGTACAACATACATATAGACTATAGCTCCAACTGCAATAAGAGCTGCGATTTTTACAAGTTTTTTTACATGTTCCATTGTTTTCCTTTTTTGAACAATTAAAATATTACTAAAATATCCTAATTTTTTTATAAAAAGAATGCAAGGTTTTCACTTTACGGCAAAATTTGCAAAATCAATTGGCTCCAACCTTCGAACTGATCGAACTTGTTTAAGCATTCTTGCTTGGTCAGTAAAATTCCGCTTTTATGTTCATCTTTAATAGTGATCTGATCGTTATCGCCTTGCGCAAGTAGTACGAGCCCTAAATGAACTTTACCAACATCGTTGCTATCATCGTTTAAGGTACCAAGAATCGTCATGTTCAGTTCGCCAAAATAAGAAACTTCTTCTTCAAACTCGCGTTGAGCCCAATCAAAAATTGTTTTACCTGTCATGTCTTCTTGCCGCATGTGGCCACCAATACCAAGCGATAACTTGCCTGCTAATCGTTGTTCAGAAGCGGTTGCTTTGCGTTGCATAACAAAATATTTATCGCCAAATGTAAAGATCATGTAGGGAATAATTTGTTTGTAGGATTGGTTTGTTTCTGCAAAAGATCGTTCAATGTATTCTTGATTTTGAGTAATTGTTTCAACGATTGATGTCACGTTGTTATTGTTAACGCCGTGCCATGCCTGTTCGTTTGGAAATAGGGTTGATCGTTTTACGACTAATATTTGTTCTTGTAGCGAAGACATATTATTCCTTTTTTAATATGTAGAGTTTTCATTGTAATTGTACTTTAAATAAAAATAAATTTGCCCTACATTTCCTTTGGAAATTCCGGGTATCAAGAGGCCGGCGGGCCTAATCCGCTTATTTAAAAAGCGAAATAGAAATGCTGAAAGCAGATCAAATGGGTCGCCACTCACATTGATTCCGACGAGTGAGTGAAAGCGAAATCGTCGGCGGCTTATATTTTATTAGTTAGTTTGTAAATGTTTGCTCTAGGTTCATTAATAATAAATCTAGCATACTTTTTCTTTCTTTATTGGGCAAGGATGGTTGATGAAAATAGGTGCAAGAAATTGATTTTATTATTGTAGACCCCTGAAGATATTTATGAGAGCAGCTTTTCGAATTTTATAGTTTCATGCATTCTTATAAAATTCTAAAAACTAGAAAAAAAGGATAAGAATTGAATTGCTATAGAAAAATCTTTCTGGTATGATAATGAAGATATATTAATATAATGTTAGTTATTAAATGAGCTTAAAAGCTTGTTGGAATAACGGATTGAGGAATAAAAGTATGAAAATGTACGTAGGCAACTTGAGCTTTGATACATCAGAAGGTGATTTGAGACAAAAATTTGAAGAATTCGGCGATGTTGCTTCTGTAAATATCATTACAGATAGAGAAACAGGCAGATCTAAAGGTTTCGCTTTCGTAGAAATGACTAGCAATGCATCTGCTGAAACAGCAATGAATGCTATGAATGGTAGCGATTTCAACGGCCGTAAATTAACAGTTAACGAAGCTCGTCCACGTACAGAGCGTCCAGCTGGTAATGGCGGATTCCGTAGCAACACTAACAGCAATGGTGGAAGCCGTCGCTGGTAATCAGTTGTTTTCTATGAAATCTCGAATTTAAAATTTGATATTTGGTCCCGTCTTGTAAAAGAGGCGGGATTTTTTTTGTATAAATTTTCGGAAAAAGAAGATCTTGTGGTATATTTTTATAATCAGGATCCGATTTTATCATAAGAGGTTGATTATGAGTTATGATTTCAAAGCTATTGAACAAAAATGGCAAAAAATATGGGATACCAATCCATACGGCAAAGCGAATAAAACTGGCGAAGGCAAAAAATATTATTGCTTAGACATGTTCCCTTATCCATCTGCATCAGGTTTACACGTCGGTCATTGGAGAGGTTATGTGTTATCCGACGTCTATGCTCGTGTCAAACTCTTACAAGGTTATAACGTTTTGCACCCAATGGGGTGGGATGCTTTTGGTTTGCCAGCAGAAAACGCGGCGATCAAAGAAGGTAAGCATCCAAGAACGAATACCGAAAAAAATGTCGCAATTTTTAAAGACCAATTAAAACAAATTGGCGCTGTGTATGATTGGTCAAAAGAAGTTAATACGACCGATCCAAACTATTACAAATGGACGCAGTGGATTTTTGTAGAAATGTTTAAACATGGTTTGGCCTACGAAGCTATGACGGCAATCAACTGGTGTCCGTCATGTTTAACAGGTCTTGCAAATGAAGAAGTTGTGAATGGCGGCTGTGATCGTTGTGGTAAGCAAGTTGAACAGCGTAAAGTTCGTCAGTGGATTTTAAAGATTACTGATTTTGCAGAAGAGTTATTGTCTGGTCTTGACACCCTTGATTGGCCAGAAAAAGTAAAATTAATGCAGCGCAACTGGATTGGTAAAAGTACAGGCCTGCTGTTTTCATCTCCGGTGAAAGATACCAACATTACGATCGAATCTTTCTCAGCTCATTTTGAAGCTTGTTACGCCGATACTTTTGTAGCAATTGCAGCAGATCATGTATTATTACCAGTATTGCTCGAGGGTTTACCAAACAAAGCAGAAATTTTACGACAAGCTGCCGCAATGGTTGCAAAGCGTTCAGCAGATCGCAAAGATGATAAAGAAATAGAAGGTGTATTTACAGGTCGTTACACGATCGATCCACTTGGTAATGGTGAATTACCGATTTGGATTGCAAGTTTTGCGCTTGCAAATTATGGCACCGGAATTATCAAATGTTCTGCGCATGATCAGCGTGATTTTGATTTTGCAAAAAAATATAATATTCCTATGAAGGTAGCTTTAGTTCCTGCAAACAATCCAGAATTACAGCAACAAGTTGTAGATCAACAGGTTTGTTTTACTGATACACAAAATGGTACGTTGTTGTACCCGTCAGAATTTGCAGGAAAAAATGCAGGGCAATCTCGCCAAGCAATGATCGATTATTTGGTGGGTAAAGGTCTTGCAAAAGAAAAAACAACCTATCGACTTCGTGATTGGGTTTTCTCTCGTCAACGTTATTGGGGTGAACCAATTCCTTTGGTACATTGTCCAAAATGTGGCGTTGTTCCAGTTCCTCAGGATCAATTGCCCGTGATGTTGCCAGATGTTGAATCGTACGAGCCAACAGGCACAGGAGAATCTCCGTTAGCGGGAATCGAATCGTTTGTGAATACAACATGTCCGCAATGTCATGGCGCTGCAAAGCGAGAAACAAACACGATGCCGCAGTGGGCAGGTTCTTGTTGGTATTTCTTGCGGTATCCAAATCCAGATTTACAGGATAAGCCATTTGATGAAAAAGATCTTGCATATTGGCTACCAGTCGATTTATATGTCGGTGGTGTTGAACATGCGATTTTACATTTATTGTATGCGCGTTTTTATGTGAAATTTTTACACAAAATTGGTTATGTGCCGTTTGATGAACCATTTACCAATTTATTTAATCAGGGCATGGTTTGTAAAGTTTCAGAAATTTCTGGCGCTGTAGAAAAAATGTCGAAATCAAAAGGTAACGTGGTTAATCCCGATGATATCGTTCATAAATATGGTTCAGATGTTTTGCGTATGTATATTTTATTTATGGGGCCGCCAGAAATGGATTGTGAATGGCAAGACGCTGGGATCGAAGGTGTGAATAGATTTATGCATAGATTGCAAGCTTATTTAACCAATCCTACAACATTGCTTGAGCAAGGAGCTGAAGATAGTTTAGTTACCAAGCGTTTGCATCAATTGATTAAAACGGTACAAAATCGTCTTGATTTATTTAAGCCAAACACGGTGATTTCTGCTTTTATGGAATGGTTAAATGATGCGACGAAGCATAACATGCAATTGAGTGCATCAACGATGGAACAAGTTTTAGTATTATTTTCAACCGTGGCTCCACACATGTCATCTGAATTATTAGAATCTTTGCTTGGCAAGCAATTAATTGATTGTAGCTGGCCAACTTATGATGAAAGTTTGGTTGGTCAAGATTGCGCAGTCATAGCGATTCAAGTAAATGGTAAAATGCGAGGAACGATTCAAGTTCATCTTGATATGCCTCAATCAGATATCGAATCGCTTGCTCGTGATCAAGTGACAAAATGGTTAGAAGGTAAAGATATTATAAAAATTATTTACATAAAACATAAAATGATTAGTTTTGTTGTTCAATAGGTTTTATTGCTATTTTTTAAAAAGCGACTTGAGTATACCTGTATTCAAGTCGCTTTTTTTATTCTGGTTAAATTTACACATAGGAAATTTTGTGGTATAGTAATGAGATAGTTACATTGTTTTTTATGCATATAGGATTTGAGAAATATAATGAAAAATTGGTTATTTTTTACTTTTTTATTGGTAATGGTTCAGGATGTTGTCAGTTCAGATTCTGAAAAAGAAAATAAATTTTTGGGTCGTGTAGAAAATCTAGATGGAGAATATGGACAATATTCTGAAATAGATGATGAAATGTCTTGTCTTTTTGCTTCTTCGGTATTTTTAAGAAGCTTATCACCAGAAGCAAGTGCAGACATAAAAAGTTCTAGTCGTGCTACAACTCAAAGTCGTTTAACAGATAATCAAAGTCCTGTAATGATTGCTGGCTGTGAAACTTTTATTTCTTTATCTAAGGTATCTGCTCCAAGTTCACATGTTACTCATGTGGTCAGTGCTGCAGCAGCTACGATTGAAAATGAAAAAATTGAATCGAAAGCACCATTTTTCAAGCCAGGCGCTTTTAATTCTACAGTTTCGAAGCGACCTCTTTCTATTGAGCCTGAATTTGCTGAAAAGTTGCATGGTGGTGGTCAAACATCTCCTCGAACTGCGAGTCGATCGGGAGCAAAATCAGTTAGTTTTGATGATAAATTAATTGCACTGCCAACAGAAGAGCAAGTTAAGTATAAGAAAGTACAACAATCTAGAGTTGAAGATGTTACACGAGTTGAAGATCGTACTGGTCAAAGCTTAATTGGGAAAAAGTCTCGTGAAGCTGTAGCCGCTGCTTTAGGAATAAGTGTGTTAGGTAAAAGAGATCGTCATGGATCTGCTGCAGGACCAGTTCAAAATTTGCATAAAGAATCTCTTGGGAAAAGATCTTTTTCTGAACTTGTAGCTCGGCCAGTTCAAGAGGTCAGTAAATTACAAAAAAAATCTGTTCATTCTGGTATGAAGCGTTCATGTTCAAATACTGAAAATTTAAATAAAAATAAAAAGCCTCGAGATTTTTCTAGCGATACAGATACTGATCCAGAATTATAAAAGTAAAAATTTCTTATAAAAAAGGGAGTGGTGTATGAGCTTATTTAAATTGCATTTACCATTTCAACCAGCAGGTGATCAACAACAGGCATTTGAAAAATTAACGCAAGGGCTTGGGTCACCTTCAACGCTGCTTGGTGTGACTGGTTCTGGTAAAACTTTTACGATCGCTAATGTGATTGCTCAACAAAATCAACCGGTGATTATTTTATCGCCTAACAAAACTTTAGCAGCGCAATTGTACGAAGAGTTTTCGCTCTTTTTCCCAGAAAATAAAGTCTGTTATTTTGTCAGTTATTACGATTATTATCAACCAGAGTCCTATCTGCCAGCACAAGATATTTATATTCCCAAAGAAACAAAAATTAATGACGAAATTGAGCGATTGCGAGTCGAAGCTGCAGCAAGTATTATGCAGCGCAAGGACGTCATTGTTATTGCATCGATTTCTTGTATCTATTCGCTTGGTAATCCACAAGATTTTAAAGACATGGCCATCAGTTTAACTGTCGGTGAAAAATATGGTCGTAAAGAATTAATTAACAAACTTATATCAATTTTATACAGTCGCAACGATGTCGATAAACGATCAGGAACGTTTCAAGTTGCAGGCAATACGATTGAAGTTTTGATACCCTATCAAAAGAAAAAAAAGCTGCGCATTGAACTTTTTGGTGACGAGATAGAATCAATTGCTTGGGTTGATAAAATTAACAATCACGTGATCGAAGCTGTTGAGCAAGAAGTTATTTTCCCGGCAAAAAATTTTGTAACGACAGAAGAAAAAAAGCGTAGAGCGATGGCATCGATTCAAGCTGAGTTGCAAGCGTACGCTCCGACGATGGAAAGTCAGACGTATGCAGATCGCCTGCGGCAACGAGTTGCTTACGATATCGAGATGTTAGAACAAACAGGGACATGTCCTTCGATCGAAAACTACTCGGTTCATTTTGATGGTAGGGCTGCAGGTCAAGCGCCTTATTGTTTATTTGATTTTTTCGAAAAAGATAAATTTTTGTTAGTGATTGATGAGTCGCACATTGCAATTCCACAGATGGGTGCGATGTACAAAGGTGACAGAGCCCGCAAAATGTCATTGATTGATTTTGGATTTCGTTTACCATCGGCAGCTGATAATCGTCCTTTAAAATTCGAAGAGTCAGAACAATTTTTACAAAATGTCATTTATGTTTCAGCAACACCTGGTAAATACGAACTAGAGCATAGTAAGCAAGTTGTTGAACAGATTATTCGTCCAACAGGTTTGCTTGATCCCATTATTGATCTGCATCCTCGCATGAATCAGATTCAAGATTTAATCGATCAAATTTGCAGAACGCGCGACAAAGGTTTTCGTAGTCTTGTCACAGTCCTTACTAAAAAAATGGCAGAAGAATTAGCTTTTTTCTTGGAAGAAAAACAGATTAAAGTTTGTTATTTACATTGTGATCTCAAGACGCCACAACGAACAGATTTACTCCAGAAATTGCGCTTAGGTATTTTTGATTGCCTTGTCGGCGTTAATTTACTGCGAGAGGGATTAGATTTACCAGAAGTTGCTTTTGTTGCAGTTATGGATGCTGATGTCGAAGGTTTTTTACGTGATAGTAGATCATTGATTCAGATTGTTGGTCGCGCCGCACGAAACACCGAAAGTATTGTTCGTTTTTATGCAGACAAAGTGACGCCATCGATTGCTTTTGCCATGAGCGAAACAGCGCGCCGTCGGACTTTGCAGCATGCTTATAATCAAGAACATGGCATTATTCCAACAACGGTTGTACGTGATGTAACGACATCGATCTCCGCGCTATCTGCTGACATTGCAAAAGGATCAAAATCTTTCCAAAAACAATTGAAGAAAGAATCCTCCTTGGCGGACAAGCAAAAATTATCAGACGTGCAACGTATAGAAAAAATTGCGCATCTGGAAGTGTTGATGCAACAAGCAGCGCAAAAATTAGATTTCGAAACGGCAATCGCTTTGCGACAAGAGTGGCAAAAGCTCCAGAAATAAAAATTGGATTGAAAGAAAAAAGAAAACCCCAGAAAATTAATTCCGGGGTTTTTCTAATATTAACTATGCAGAAAATTATTATGCAAAGTATTGATCGTATGCTTGATCAGCGTTATCCCATGAAACATTTGAGCTAGCTTCGTATGCAGCAGCTTGGTTTGCAGCATCTACAGCAGCTTGAGCAGCAGCTTGGTTTGCAGCATCTACAGCAGCTTGAGCAGCAGCGACTTGAGCTGCATTTTGAGCCGCATCTAATTGTTTTTGAGCAGCTAGTTGAGCTGCAGTAGCATTATTTTGAGCTGGAGTTTGATAACCCATTGCATTCATAGTCTTGGTGAATGCATTTTCTATAGATTGTGCAGCAGAACTATTCATAACGTCATTGACTGCTTTTTCAGCAGCAGCTTGAGCATATTGTGCTTTTTCTTGAGCTGATTTGCCATAAGAGCTGTTGATTACATCGTTGTATGCTTTATCGCCAGCAATTTTAGCTTGATTAACAAGAGCTTGAGCTTTTTGACCTGCTTGAGTGCTCATAGCGTCATCGTATGCAGCAGAGCTATTCCATTCTTTACCTTGATATAGATTGTATGCAACTGCACTAGCAGCAATTGTAGCTCCAATTCCTACAGCAGCTTTTAATGCAAACATTGCCCATGATCCAGAAGATGCAGGCATGTTGCTGATATAGCTTGCAACATCGCTGATAGAAGCTTCCTGATCTTGATCGCTATCGATCATATCAAGAGTAATCATTACTGATGGGAATTGGTTTGCAGCTTTTTGTAAAGTTGCCATAAGTCTATCATATTCATTGATCGTGATAGCAAGTTGTTGATCTTGGTCAGAAGAAATTACGATTGATGATCCGTACATCTTTCCTTGTTGTACATAACATTGACCGAATGTTGCAATGTAATATTCAATAGCAGCTTCAATTGCAAGAGCATTTTGCTCTCTTAAATTATTGATACTATCTTGTTCAGATAAAGCAGCTAGATTTGCATGAAGTTGTTTTTGTTTTTTATTTTTTTCTTTGTTGCGATTATGAGCTTTTTTCTCTTCCCAAGCAACAACGCCACCTTTTTTAAATTTACTGATGTTATCGTTTAACGTTTTAATTCTTTTTTGTAGTTCAGCATTCTTAGCAGCAACTTGAGCAGGATCTACTGGTTTGCCTTTGAATAAAATACCATCTTGTGAAGCTTTTAGAGCAGCAGCTTGTTCTATATCAAAATTAATAAATTCATCCATTGCATCAAGCACTTTATTAGCTTGTGTATCATCGTTACCAGCCGCAATAGCTTTATTGAGTACGTTGATATTTTTATATGCAAGTACAAATGCTAAATCTGGATTTGCACCACCATAGATTTGTCCGCAAGCAAGCAGCAGAAACAGTGATAAAACTTGTATCTTTTTCATAACGAAATCCCTTTTTTAAAAAAATAACATAGTTGCATCATAGATTAAAAATGTTTTAAATTGCAAGAAAAAAATGATAAAAAATTAAAACATTTATGAAGATGTCGTGAATTTGTATGTTTTGTGCATTTATTTTTTGTGATATTTTGTTTGCACATTTAATGAGCTATAGCAGAAAAATTATAAAGATAACTTTTTATTGAGTAACGATTTTTTTTTGTGATAGTCTTCAAAAAATAAATCATAATTTTTTTTAGATGAAGGGGGTTTGATGAAACGTTTTTATTTCATGGTAGCCGTATTATTTTTTGCAGGTTGTTATTATAAAAAAAGTCCAGAAATGAGATTGTGCAGCAGGCTTGATTGGCAATCTGTTCTTGATATGTTTCCTAAAAATTCACACCACATTAAAGATCTTAAAAATAGATCAATTGCAATTATGGATGAAATGCTAGTAACGCTGCAACAAGTCTCTGGTGAAAAGACGACATTTCATAATACGGTGCGCGTGTATGATAATGCAAAATTTAAATTTATCATGAACATGCAGATATTATCAACCATTGCGATGCTCAGTCCTGATGTGGCAATGCGAACAGCTGCAGATCATGCATTAATAAAATTGCAGCAATATCAGGCAGAGACGTTAGTGCGCAATCCAATTTTATTGCATGCTTTCCAAGATTATGCTCATCATGGAAATGATGATGAAAGCAAAACAGTTTCGACTCGTTCTTTTTTACAAAAATCTATAAATCGGTTAGAGCACGAGGGTGCAAGTGCATCTCCAGCAATCGCATTAAAATTGGCGACATTGTCAAAAGAGATAGCGCATCTTGAAGGGCAATTTAGTGCAAATATTTTACATCATAACCGTTCTATAAGTTGTTATCGCTCTGAACTTGCAGGTGTGCCACAACACAATCTTGATAGTTTTAGTTGGCATAGGGATCATTGTACGATTCCATTAACCTACGATGCATTTTTTGCGGTGTTAGAAAATTGTACGAATGCTGCAACTCGTCAAAAAATGTTCCTTGCGTTTAGTAAGCGTAGCTATCCTAAAAATATGGAAATTCTTGAAAAATTAATGCATAAACGAGATGAATATGCTCGGTTAGTTGGGTATAAAAATTTTGCTGAATATGAATGTTCTTTGCAGATGGTTGGCAGTGTGCAACGAGCTCAAAATTTTATTCATGAAATTGTTGCAGAATCAAATGAAATTGTAAAAAAAGAATTTGATATCTTGATTAAAGAATTACCAGATTCAGTGATGTTGTCATCATCTGGTAAATTACAACCATGGGATGAAGCTTTTGTTAAAACGGCTTATCGTAAAAAGCATTATGATATTGATGCGCAGGCAATATCTCAGTATTTCCCAATATCACACGTGATGCATCAGTTGCAAAAACAATTTGGGCAGTTTTTTGCTTTAGGATTTGATACTGTATCGAATCATGGATTGTGGCATAAAGATCTTATTTGTTTGCGAGTTCGTCTTTTAAAGACGAGTGAAATTATTGGATATTTGGTTTTTGATTTGTATGCTCGTCCAGGAAAATCTGAACAAGCAAGCCAAATTAATGTTATTCCAACCATTCAAGATGATTGTAATTTAGCGTGCAGTGGACTTTCAACCGTTGCTACTAATTTTGTGCAAGCACCGGAAGGCAAAGAATCGTTACTAGAATTTCATGATGTTAAAATTTTATTACATGAATTTGGCCATGCATTGCATGAACTGTTTGGAGCGACGGAATTTGTTGATCTTGCAGGAACAAAAGGTCCACGTGATTTCATCGAAGTTCCATCACAATTATTAGAAATGTGGATGGATGATCCAGCAATGATTAAAGTATTTAGTCAGCACTATGTAACGAAAGAACCATTGTCAGATGTAATGATACAAAAAATAGTTGCCGCTGAAAAATTTGGCCGAGCAAGTCTATTGCAGCGCCAATGCTTGCTTTCATTAATTTCATTGCAGTTGGGATGTTCTGACGGCTCACAAAATCCGCATCAGATTGTCGAATCGCTTTATAAATCTGTGCGATGTGATGTGGAATATGATTCGCAAGATTTCTTCGAAACTTCGTTTGAACATTTAGTTTCGTACGGGTCACATTATTATGGCTATGTATGGTCGCAAGTTTTGGCAGCAGGGTTGTTTGAGTATGTTTGTAAATATGGCATCACCAGCTCGAAAGTTGGCCAGCAGTTGTACTCATCATTGTTAACGCATGGCGGCAGTCAAGATCCGCATGCATTAATAGAACTTTTATTGGGATCGACCGTGACTAAAAAAGTATTGATTGATTCGCTGCAATCATAAAGTTATCAAGTTAAAAAAAGTCCCGAATATAACATCCGGGACTTTTTCATTTTTACAAATTTATTTTTTTATTGACCAAAATTAACAGCCCAAGTTGGGGATATGCTTTTAGTTATTTCGGTTGTTGCAGTTTTTGCTGCAGGTTGCACATAACTAGCAGGTAGATTTTCAAGTTGAGCACCGATTCGAGTTTGAGCTAATGTTGCCATAGTTGGAGGTGTTTCAATAGCTTTTGCAGGAATAGTACCTACCGCAGGTGTTGCTGCAGGAGCAGATACAGGAGCTACTTTTGCAGATGAACCAAGTCTTGTGCCAACAGTAATTGCGCCAGATTTAGTTAATCCTGCTATACCAGATAAAGTTGTTACACCTTGAGCATCAAGATCAGAGTATCCAGACAATCCATAGTTCTCTTGATCACCACCAGCTTGCCAATCTTGAACAGTTCGTGGTTTTGTCATATCAGCTAATGCTTCTTCAGAGATCCAATTTTGTTCAACAGATTGATCTTGATTTGCATTTGAGATCCAATTTTGTTCAACAGGTTGATCTTGATTTACATTAATGTTTCCCAAATCAATGTGTTTTTTCATGAACTCTTCAAAACTAGGTGCTACCCGTGTAACTGGAGCTGGATTTGCAACTACATTTTGTTCAACAGGAGCTTGATCAACGACAGAAGCTGTATCTAATTTTGTTTCTACGTCAGTAACTTTGCCTTGTAAAAGCCCAAAAGCTTGTGGGTTATTGTAAGCATAATAAGCTCCACCAACAATTGCAGCGCCGGCAGCAACACCAGCTGCAACTTTAAGAGCTGTTGCGTAATAGCTTGCCGGTAATGGAACTTGTTTGATCGCCGTTGTGATTTCGTTCAAGGTTAGATTTTTTTCAACAACAGAACCATTTTCTTGCACGACAGCAAAGGTTAGATTGATTGTTTTGCCCCAATCGCCTTGTCGTGTAGCATTATCTAAAGTTTGTACAAGCGCAAGATATTCATGTGGAGTGATCGATAAATTGTGATCATCAGATGATGCAATAGAATAGACATTGCGATACAATCCTAATAACCCTGATTTTTTTTCATACACATTACCTAAATGCACAAGATATTCATCAAGCAAGCGTGTGAAGAGAGCTTTTGATTGATTACTTTGCAGAGTTAATTGTTCAATTAAATTTGTTGATTCTTGCATTTTTGGAAGATTAGTAAGAGCAGGTCTTTTAATCTTGTTATATGTTTGGCGTAATTCATTAATATATTTATGATAAAGCGCTGTCGCTTCTGAAAAAATTGTATTTTGTTCTTTTATTGCTTCAATATTTTGTTTTTCAACTTGATCTAATTTTGCTTTATCGCCAAGAACAAGAACTGGTTTGCCAGTAAGATATTTCATAGTATTTAATGCAATCAATTGGTTTTGAATGCTTTTATTGAAAAAAATACATCCTTGCATAGCCTCAATCATTTGTAGTGCAATCGATTTTTCTTGTGGAGCTACAATTGTAGAATTGTTTTGTTGTATACCTCCTGCAGCTGCTTGTAAACCAGCAATCAGTAATAATAGGCTTAACGCTATATTTTTTGTAAATTTCATTAAACTTTTCCTTTTTAGATAATATAATCTTTACTACAATCCTATAATATCAAATTGAAAACATAGAAATCAATAATTTATAAACTTTAATTCATGTTGAAATTTGCGATTAAGCGTGACTGTTTTGAAATAAATTGATTGAAAGCATGAAATGAGAGAAAATGGCGCGAAAAAGGGGAAGTCTTGCAACTTCCCCAAATATCTAACTGAGTAAAAACTTAGTTTTTCTTTTGACGTTTACGTTCGCCTTCATTCAAGATCATTTTTCTTAAACGAATATTTTGCGGTGTAAACTCAACAAGTTCATCATCTGCAATAAACGATAGGCATTGCTCTAACGTCATTTGAAGATGAGGTTGTAATGCTGTTGAATCATCAGAACCAGATGCACGCATGTTGGTAAGTTTTTTACCTTTGCAAGCATTTACTGTCAAATCGTTATCTCGAGAATGTTTCCCGACGATTTGTCCTTCATAGATTGTGTTTCCAGAACCCATGATTAAAGTACCGCGATCTTCTAAGCCTTCAAGAGCGTAAGCTGTTGTTTTACCAGATTCCATAGCGATCATCACACCATTTTGACGTAGTCTGAATTCACCAACGTATGGACCATATTGATCAAAAGCAGAGCTCATAACACCCATACCACGAGTATCCATCATAAAGTCAGCTTGGTAACCTAAAATACCACGAGTTGGTATTGAGTAAACAAGACGAGTCATAGGACCATCTTCTTGCATTGTAACCATTTGACCTTTACGTGTACCCATAGCTTCGATAATTTTACCGATATATTCAGTAGAAACATCAATAGTAACAGTTTCGTATGGTTCTAATTTTTTGCCGTCAATTGTTTTGAAAATAACTTCTGGACGAGAAACTTGAAATTCGTAACCTTCACGACGTAATTTTTCAATGAAGATCGAAAGGTGAAGTTCGCCACGACCTGAAACTTTAAATCCGATGCCATCATCTTCAACTTGCATAGCAATGTCTGATAATGGTTCACGGTGTAAACGTTCACGAAGTTGACGACTGGT
>Ga0208373_1001841_pt1 | contig 25957 bp, 20 predicted proteins | sample RifOxyC2_FD_184036 | JGI IMG/M metagenome (GOLD analysis project Ga0208373, IMG submission 184036) | Soil microbial communities from Rifle, Colorado - Rifle Oxygen_injection C2 (SPAdes) | ecosystem: Environmental > Terrestrial > Deep subsurface > Rock core/Sediment | place: Rifle, Colorado... | reverse complement strand
CATCAATCTGGCTCCGGCTGATATCAAAAAGGAAGGCCCGGTTTACGACCTGCCTATTGCCTTAGGCATCCTGGCATCATCCGAACTGATTAATAAAGACGCGCTCAAGGATTATGCGGTTATCGGAGAATTGGCTTTAGACAGCAAGGTCAGGCCGGTTAAAGGCGCTTTGTCCATGGCCATGCTTTGCAAAGCCAATGGCATAAAAGGAATTATCCTGCCCAAGGAGAATTCGGCTGAGGCCGGCGTGGTGGACGGATTGGATGTCATCGGCGTCAGGAATCTGGCCGAGGCAGTCGGCTTCCTGAATAACCAGATTTCTATCAAGCCGACTATTATTGATATTGATGCCATATCCAAAGAGTCCGATGACTATGACCTGGATTTTGCCGAGGTCAAGGGGCACGAATATGTCAAACGGGCGTTGATGGTAGCCGCGGCCGGTTCCCATAATTGTCTGATGATAGGCCCGCCCGGCTCAGGCAAGACCATGCTGGCCAAGCGCGTGCCGACCATCCTGCCCAATCTGACCCTGCAGGAGGCGCTGGAGACCACGCGTATCCACAGCGTCACCGGCCTGTTGCCATCCGGTCAGGCATTGATAACTATCCGTCCGTTCCGCGCGCCGCATCATACATTATCAGAACCGGGCTTGCTGGGCGGCGGCACCTACCCCCGGCCGGGCGAGATCAGCCTGTCGCATAACGGCGTATTGTTTATGGATGAACTCCCCGAATTTCACCGTAACCTGCTGGAAGGCCTGCGCCAACCCCTGGAAGAGGGCGGTATCACCATTGGCCGGGCTACCACCTCGGTCAGTTACCCGGCTAAATTTATGCTCATCGCGGCTATGAATCCCTGTCCCTGCGGGTTCTACGGCGACAGCCGCAAGGAATGCCATTGCACACCCCGGCAAATCCAGAAGTACCTGGGTAAGATTTCCGGGCCGCTCCTGGACCGGATAGACATCCATATTGATGTGCCGGCCATTGCCTATAAGGAACTGTCCGCCAAGTCCGAAGGCACTTCATCGGGCCAGATGAAACAGTCTGTGATAAAGGCGCGCCGGATACAGGCCGAACGCTTTAAGACCGAGAAGATTTTGGCCAATTCACGGATGAATAACCGCCAGGTCAAGAAGTTTTGCAAGCTGGACGAAGAATCCGATGCCTTGCTCAAGCAGGCCATAGATGAACTGGGGCTCTCGGCCCGGGCCTATACCCGGATTCTCAAGGTGGCCCGGACCATCGCCGATATCGAAGATGCAGGGGACATCACAGCCCAGCATATCTCCGAAGCCATCCAATACCGTAGTCTGGATCGTAATAGCCGCATATAATATGTTCCTGCCGACCACTATTGAAGAAGCAAAGAAACTTGGTTATGATAAATTGGATGTCATCCTCATTACCGGCGATGCCTACATAGATAGTTCATTTATCGGCGTGGCGGTTATCGGTAAGGTGCTGGTCAATGCCGGATTCCGGGTCGGCATCATTGCCCAGCCGGCGGAGCCGCAGCGGAGTCCCGATTATTTCGGGGATGTCAAGAATGACAATGACATCACCCGTCTGGGCGAACCGGAACTATTCTGGGGTGTTACAGCCGGCTCAGTGGATTCAATGGTGGCTAATTATACGGCATCCAAGAAACACAGACGTAATGATGATTTCACTCCGGGTGGCGAGAACAACAGGCGGCCGGACCGGGCATCCATTGTTTATTCCAACCTAATACGCAAGCACTTTAAGAATACCAAGCCCATTGTCCTGGGCGGTATAGAGGCCAGTTTACGCCGGGTGGCCCATTACGACTATTGGGATGACGCTATCAGGCGCTCGATACTGTTCGATGCCAAGGCCGATATCCTGGTCTATGGAATGGGGGAGCAGGCCGTTCTGGAATTGGCTCATAAGCTAAAAACCCAACCCGTCATTCCTCCCGACGAATCGGGAGGAATCCAGGACTGGCAGGACATCAGAGGTTTGTGCTATATCTCAAGTGAGCCCAGGAAAGACTATATGCTCCTGCCATCATACGAAGAGGTTAAAGATGATAAGCATAAATTCATTGAGATGTTTCATACCTTCTATAATAATAACGACCCGATAACATCCAAAGGCCTGTGCCAGAAGCAGGATACGCGGTACCTGATTCAGAATCCGCCCCCGGAGAATCTGACCACCAAGGAACTTGATGCCATCTATGATATTGATTATGAGAATGAAGCACATCCGAGTTACGGAGCCGCAGCGGAGTCCCGATTATTTCGGGATAAGAAGCAAGGAAAGACTTGCCCCGTTAGAAGTAGTGGCGCCAAAAGCGCCACGTCCAGTTCTAATGGGGTTAAGGCATTAGAAACCATCAGGTTTTCTATCACCAGCCATCGGGGTTGTTACGGCGAATGTAATTTCTGTTCCATCGCTGTCCATCAGGGCCGGACCGTCATCTCGCGCAGTCCTGAATCTATTATCCGTGAGGCGGAAAAGATGGTTAAGGCGCCTAATTTCAAGGGCTATATCTCTGATGTGGGCGGACCCACGGCCAATATGTATGCCATTGAATGTAGTAAGAAACTTAAATCAGGTTCTTGTGAAGATAAGAGATGTATTTACCCAGAACATTGCAAGACGCTCAAGATAGACCATTCCAAACAGATAGAACTCTTGCGCCGGCTCAGGCAGATACCGGGCGTCAAAAAAGTCTTTATCGGCTCTGGCATCAGGCATGATATGGTCATGGAAGACGCCAAATACGGTCTGAAATACCTGGCTGAGGTGGTGGAGCATCATACTTCTGGCCAGCTCAAGATTGCGCCGGAACATACTAGTGACAAGGTTCTGGGGTATATGGGCAAGCCCTTCGGCTCTGTCGCTCAGGGCAGGCCCGGCTCGGATTATCTCAAGCGGTTCAAGGACGAATTCTATCGCCTGAACAAGCAGTTCGGGAAGAAGCAATTCCTGACCTATTATCTCATAGCCGCGCATCCGGGTTGCGTGTATGAGGACATGCTGGAACTCAGGAAATACACCCGCCAGGAACTGAAAATCACGCCTGAGCAGGTCCAGGTCTTTACGCCTCTGCCATCCACCTATTCGGCCCTGATGTATTACGCCGGCATCAATCCATTTACCGGAGAAAAGCTATTCGTGGAAAAGGACATATCAGGCAAGGAACGCCAGAAAGAAGCGGTGACGAAGTAAAACTGCAGATAGATATAGATGCATCTAGAATGGCTTGACGAACAATGGGAAATGTGTATTACTTACACTGAGCGAAGCCGAAGTGTGTCACCAGATTAAAATTACTAAGATGTTTGATTTAAAAATTGAATCAGAGAAAATATTATTATTAGGTAAAAAAAGCCCGACCCCTGAAGCTCAAAAAATGATACACATAGCATTAGAATCAAAATGGGAAGGATTGCAAGCAGTTGCTATGAAGACACTTGGTAGTTGGGGTGATAATGAATCTATAAATAAACTACGTGAACTTCTTGATAAGTCCTATAAAAAGAAATTTGGGTGGGCAATTAGAGGGGTAATAATTAGTGCGCTAATAAAATGTTTCCGTAAAGAAGATATTTCATGGATTCTTGATAAATATTTTTCTCTTTATGGGACACTGGCGAAACATGAGTTATTACCTTTAATTCTGAGGCTTCCAGTCAAGGAAATAAGAAACACCTTATTATTGCAATGCCATAGTAATGACTGTTACAATCGTCAAGCTGCAATGAAAGCTATAGGTAATATGGATTTTCCAGAAAAAGAAAGCATATTAGCATCATTTCTTAATGATGAATATTCTGAAATAAGAGAAGGTGCGCGATTGCTTTTAGGTGGTCTCAATAAAAATAAATTGAAATAGAGTGATAATTTAGGCATGCGTGGACGTAATACATAAGTAAGAGATTTCTATGGCATATAAAGCATTCAAGGGCAAATGGCAGGCGCCCACTGGGTGCCCGGTGGGCATTCGGCGACAAGCAGGTCATCGCTTTCCCTAACCTATTGAGATATAATGGTTTCCTTGGAAGACGTGCTACGTAGCACATTTTAGCCCCTCCGCTTTGTCCTAATGTTTGACGTCAAACATTGTGTGACGTCACACATTTTTGCCGGCTTTGTTGGACGTCCAATATTTGACTCTATCCTGGTATATAGTTAACCATATCCACTATGCAGGAGGTTGGGCTGGGGTATGATAGGTGTTCAGCCAGGGTATGAGAGGTGCTGAGCTATGGTATGAGAGGTGCTCAGCCAGGGTATGAGAGGTGCTGAGCTATGGTATGAGAGGTGCTGAGCTAGGGTGTGAGAGGTGCTGAGCTATGGTATGAGAGGTGCTGAGCTGGGGTATGAGAGGTGCTGAGCTAGGGTATGAGAGGTGCTCAGCCAGGGTATGAGAGGTGCTGAGCTATGGTATGAGAGGTGCTGAGCTAGGGTATGAGAGGTGCTGAGCTGTGGTATGAGAGGTGCTCAGCCAGGGTATGCGGGGTGCTGGGCTAGGGTATGAGAGGTGCAGGGCCAGGGTATATGGGGTGCTGGGGTAGGGTATGCAGGAGGCCCCTATCCCCCCATGTCATATTTTGCCTGATGCGATATTTTAAGAAACGCATCATCAGCCGGATTATACAACATCTTATTTATTCAGGGGTTATTGATACTGACCGACCGGGAATGCGATTGATTTCCCTTGAAATTTTGCGAAAATATGCATAGATAATTCTGAATCAAGATTAACCCCTGCTCAGATATTTATGCAAAAATATGACATTCCTGAGTTGAGTCCTGATGAAGGCCAACGGCTCTTTCATTACTTCCGCTGGCCCAAGGGCATCAGATGCCCCAGGTGCAACACCCTGCAAAACAAGATTTACCGCGATAAGAAAACCAATCTGACTAAATACTACTGCGAGAAGTGCCGGTTATGGTTTAATGATTTCGCCGGCACGGTCCTGGAAGGCACGCGGCTGTCGCTGAGCCAGTGGTTTAAGGCCATATATATGTTCCTGAAATCAAACGCCAGCGCAGCCGAGGTGGCAAGCGAACTTCGGATTAACCGCAATACTGCCCAGGCGTTGCATAAGAAAATAAACCGGGAAAAATTATGGTGCCAGCTCCTGCTCAACCGGCTGGGCGGCCGAACCAAGAGTCAGGCGACGGTCCTGTTTTCCCTTAAAGAGGTGGCCCATTATCTTGATATGAGCCGGCGCAATCTTTATCGGCTGGTCAAGAAGGGGGTTATCAAATCCGTCCGGGCCGGCGGCCAGTGGCGCGTCTATCCTGAAGAGATTCAGAAATACCTGACTGACAAACTTACTTATTATGGAATGTCTGGCAGATGGGCGGTCCGGGAACACCATTTCTTCAGGCCCGAGGTGCTGGATAAATACCGCAAAGACCAGGTCGAGTATTACATAAACGAAGACGCCTGTCAGGGCTGGGTGGGTTCCAATAAAGACCATCACTATGTCCAGGAGTTACTGGCGATATGCACTAAGAAAAGCTGGCGGGCCATGGCCAGAGGGATTTATTATAACATCCATTACTTCAGGATAATCACGCCTGAAGGCTGGCCGGCTTTGGCGATTAATCACAAGGAATACCAGGAAATGCCGACCGAGCAGTATGTGCACTGGTCCGGATTTATAATTTCCGAGGGACGCAAGGGGTAAAGTGGGAATCCAGAAGGTCACAGGAGGCCTGGATTCCCCCGTACGGGGGAATGACAAGTGGGGCAGGCCTGTTAGACATTGAATCTGATATTGAGGATATCGCCGTCCTGGACAATATAATCCTTGCCTTTGACATAGACCTTGCCGGCGGCGTGCAGTTTTTCCTCACTGCCTAATTCAAAGAGTTCGTCGTATTTCATCGTTTCCGCCCGGATGAATCCTTTTTCCAGGTCGGTATGGATGGCCCCGGCGGCTACCGGCGCCGGCGACTGGGCCTTGATGAGCCATTGCCTGACCTCGTCCTTGCCGACTGTGAAGAATGGAATCAGGTTGAGCGCCTTGAGGCAGACCCGCTTTAAGCGGTCAATAGCCGGTTCTGTGATGCCGGCTGATTCCAGGAATTCTTTGCGTTCTTGTTCGCTGTCTAATTTGGCGATTTCGGATTCGACCTGTGCCGAGACCTGCATGAAATGAATTCGGATGGGTTGGTATTCTTTTTCCAGAGCCGTCACCAGGGTCTGGTCTTTGACCGCGTCTTCGGATACGTTCAGCACCACAATCATTTCCTTGAGCGTAATCATCTGGTAGTTGGTGATGTTCTTGCGCTCCTCGGGCGTAAAGGGGTAGAGCCGGAGTGGCTTGGATTGGTCCAGCCAGTCCTTGAATTTGAGGAGCAGTTCCTTTTCCTTGACCAGCCGTTCCTCTTTGTTGCGTTTCATGTCCTTGTCAATCCGTTCCAGGCGTTTTTCCACGAACATCAGGTCGTTCAGGATGAGTTCGTTGTTGATTTCGGCGATGTCGCGCTTGGGGTCAACCGAGCCGCTGACGTGATAGACCGACTGGTTGTCAAATGCCCGGACCACGTGGCAGAGCGCCTCGGCGTTATAGAGCGAGGCCAGCATCTGGCTGTTGCCGCCGAAGCCCTTTATCAGGTTGGGGATGAGTTCGACGTTTATCCGGGCCCGGACGTTCTTCTTAGGCTGGTAGAGCTTGGACAGCCAGTCAAACCGCGGGTCGGCGATTTCGGCGCTGCCCAACACGGTCTTGCCGGCGGCCAGGTCGTGCTCGTTGGCCGGATGGCCGGTTATCAACTCAAAGAGCGTTTTCTTGCCTACCTGGGGCAGGCCGATTAATCCGATTATCATAATTACGCTTTCTGCTAAATTAGCAATATACGGTTATTATCAAGGAAAATCATATCACGAAGAATACTAAAGAGAACACGAATCAGACGAATACGACGAATGAGACGAATTAGAATTATTCGTGTGATTCGCTCCATTCGTGCTATTCGTGTTTATAATTGCCTGTATATAATTCTGATTGGATAACTACAAGATTAACAGGATTTATTCGGAGAGCTATTCGGGTTACATATGGTCAGTCTTGCGCTGATAGGTCTCTTTGACGGTCTGGACCCGTTGGACCAGGTGCAGGTATTTATTAAGGGCTTCCGGGCCTTTGAACGGATTGGAGAACAGGGCGTGGATTTCAGTCCGCTTGATGATGCCTTGCAGGACGCCTTCATAGAGCCGGTCGCCCAGCATATAACCCAGGGCGTGCGAGATGCCGATAAAATCCTCGACTGACAGATAGGATACTTTCTTATAGGTCAGCCACTTATTAGTCTCCAGGAAATCCTTTTCCCGTTTTTTGTGTTCTACGACAAATTGGGAAATTCGAAAGACCTCTTTCAGGCGCGGGGTAGAGAGACGCTTACGCCGGTATTGGCTCGCCCCGTTAGAAGCGTTCGATAACGAAGAGTTAGACCTGATTGACGTATTATCCTCACGCTCATGTTCGTTCCGCTCCGGTAGGTGCTCACGGTCTCTGCGGAGTTCGCTTCTAACGGGGTTAATAAAATCCTCAAAGTCAAGTTCTTTATAGCAGAGCCGTTTGTGGTTTATGACCTTGGAACCGAAAAACCCCATTGCCTCGCGCAGGACCGCGTAATAGAATCTATCCTGTGTTTTGCGTTTGATATGGGCTGTCTGGTTTTCGGTATATTTATGATGGATAAAATGAGACGCCTGTTCAGCCGCGTGGTTCAATGAAAGATTGGTCAGGCAGATGGTGTCAGCGTTTTCTATAAAATAGCTCTCGGTCTTTAACAGGTCGGTCTCAAGGTGTTTGGCTTCTTCCGGCGAGAGGGTTTCTTTCTTGATGTGTTTCAATAACTCCATATCCTGGGCGGTGCAGACCGTGAGGGAGTCGGTCTTGGGCGCTTCCATCTCCAGGAATTCGCAGATGGTCTTGATTAACTGGGCCACCTCGTCAATAAAAGAGGTGCTGACATCGCCGTCAGACCAGTCCTGGTGGGCCGGATGGGTCTGCATCTGGCGTTCCTGGTTATACCAGTGGATGCAGGATTGGAATACAGTCAGGGGCGTGCTGTTCATCACGCAATAGACATGGTCCTTTATTTTGACTACATCTATTTTTTGCTCTTCTCCGGACTGGGCTAATTGCCAGTAGATGCGTTCGCTGTTCTGGCAGATAATGAGTTTTTTAGGTGGCGGGGTTGTCAGTTTATCCACCTGAAGTGGCAGGTGGTTTTCGCTGATATGCAGGTCGCCGAACAGGATAATGATGGTGCTCTCAGGGTTTTCCCGGTGCGTCTGGGCTATTATCTTGGCGGCCAGTGAATCACGGCGGTTGAGAGAACTGGCTTTCTCGCCCTTAGCCGACAGTGATGGTTTTGCCTGCCCGAACGACCGTTCGGTCGGGCGGGAATTAAGGGCCAGCACCTTGAGATGGTGTTCACGGGCATAGTCAAGGATAAGCTTGTAGTGTTTCCAGTCAAATCCCCAGGTCTGGTCATAGTCAATCGCCTTTAAGAATGCGGTTTCATCTATCTTGGTGTTCTGATACTGGTTTAAGATGTCCTGGTGTTTATTCTGAATCATTTCTAGTCCCAGGATAATAGGATGTTGAGTATCGGTTTTTGGAGTAATGCGGCATGCTTCCAGCAGTCGAATCAGGGTTTTTTGCGATTGTCTCAGGGTATGATAGTCGCCCAGATAGACAATGTCTGATGCCAGAACCTGTTCCACTATTTCCTGTTTGGTGGCAATGCGCTCGTAACGGCCGGTGAGGTGTTTGTAATCTTCGTAGTATTGGTCAATCTGGGGGTTATGCCAGCAGTATTCCTGATAGAGGTCGGTCTTGAGATGTTTGACCAGCCGCTTTTGGATTTCTATAAGTTCTTGACGGACGGACATAATATGTCAGCAGATAGTATGAAGTATACAGTATATAGTGGAAAATTAATTACTATTCACTGATTACTTTTTTAGAGCCAGGTGTTCCTCCACCTTTTTGAGTTCGGCTGATGGAATCGAGAACGTATGCTCGGGCTGGGGGAACTGGCGTCCTTTGACATCGGAGCGATATTTGCCCAGCGCCTCGCTTATTATGGCGGTAAGATTGGCGTATTTTTTGACGAATTTAGGGGTAAATAATTGGTAAAGACCAAGTATGTCGTGGATAATAAGCAGTTGGCCGTCCACATGCGGACCGGCGCCGATACCGAAAATTAATACTGATGTTTGTTCTCTGATAATAGCTGAAACCTTGGCCGGAACACTTTCCAAAAGAATAGCGAAAACGCCGGCCTTTTCCAAGGTCTGGGCATCTTCAATCAAAGCCAAAGCGGTATCGACGTCTTTGCCCTGGGCTTTGTAGCCGCCCAACATTGAGGTTGATTGCGGAGTAACGCCGATGTGTCCGATGACCGGAATACCGGCATCAACAATGCCCCGGACTTTGTCGGCGACCCGGACACCGCCTTCCAGTTTAATGGCGTCGCAATCACCTTCTTTCATAAAACGTCCGGCATTACGAATGGCTTCTTCAACTGATACCTGATAGGATAGGAAGGGCATGTCGCCGACGACAAAGGCGTTGGGTGCGCCGCGCCGGACCGCTTGGCAATGACCGATCATCGTATCCATGGTGATAGGCAGGGTGGTTTGGGTCCCATAAACCACCATACTTGACGAATCGCCCACCAAAATCATTTCAATTCCCGCCTGGTCTTCCAGCATCCCTATCGGATAGTCATAGCCGGTCAGCCAGGAAATGGGCTCGCCCTTTTTCTTTAACTCGTAGAGATACGGTATAGTAATTCTTTTTATTTCGGCCATAGGCGCACCTCCGACTTTCTAATACGAGTTACACGCGCACTGTCATTCCCCGTACGGGGAATCCAGACCTCTTTGGGTTTACTTGATTCCAGTTTTTCCTACGGAACTCTCATTAATAATAATCCCGTTAGAGGTCGCGGGAATGACACAAGGACGCTAATATTAGGTATGAGCATATCAATAACTTCTAACGGGGTCAAGATATTTTGAACGCATTCTAATTGAGAGGCAGCCAGATAGAGAAGGTTGTGCCTTTGTCTAATTTGCTTTCAACCGTGATGTTGCCGCCGTGGTTCTCGACGATTCTTTTGGCGATGGAAAGGCCCAGGCCGATGCCTTCTGATTTGGTAGTGAAGAATGGTTCAAATATCCGGTTGACGTGTTGCGGCTGGATGCCTTTGCCGCAGTCGGTGATTTCAATCGTAATGCCTTTACGTGAGGACATGGGTAAAGGACTGGTTGATTTGAGAATCTTTATGGATATCGCGCATTCCTGCTTGTTCTTCGTTGGGGCGGGTCCTTTTCCAGTAGATGATTCAATGGAGTTGATGATGAGATTATATAACACCTGTTTGATTTGTTCGCTGTCTATATCGCAGATGATTTTATTTTGGGGCAAATCTGTTTTTATTACTGTGCCATCCGGCGCGGCCTGGCGGATTAGCAGGACAACCTCATTGATGATTCCGACAATATCTGATTCCTGCATAGTCGGTTTGCGGTCCCTGGTGAAGTCAATAAAATTGCCAACCAGATTGTTCAGGCGTTCTGATTCTTTGATGATGGTTTTAATCAACGTATGCTGGTCTGCGGAGAGTTGGGATTTGAGCTGGTTGGATATTTCCTGGACGCCGCCTCTTACTGACGTCAGCGGGTTACGGATCTCGTGGGCGATACTTAAGCTCATTTCTCGTAAGGAGTTAAGGAATTCGCTCTGTTTTGAAATGTCTTCCAGTTTCTGCTTTAGGGTAATGTCATTAATGATGATAATAAATCCTTTTAGCTGCATGTCATCTGATTTAAGGAGCGAGGTTTTTATTTCCAGCAAGGTGCGTTCTTCATTATGTGACGAAGGTATATTAAGGGTAAATGGCAATTGGGAATCTGTTTTAGGGGAATCCTGATTCGCTATCGCGGTCACTTCGGTGTTCAGGAAGGTCTGGCTGAACGCCAGGAATTTTTCCTTCTGCTGGCTGTTCATTCTAACGGCGCCATCAAGGAATTCACTTAGTGCCATATTTGTTGGAGTATTTTCCAATAATGAGCGTTTAATGCCAAACATCTGTTGGACCGGCGGATTGGCATAGAGAACCTTGCCCGACGGAGCAAGGACGAGGATGCCGCTGTTCATATTTTGTAAGATTCTGGCTTTAAGGAGCCGTTCGTAGTTCAGGGCGATGACCAGGCGTCCGACAAAATAAGCCACAAAGTGGATAATAATTGTAAAGAATAACAGATACGGGAAGATAAACCTGAATCCCTGGGCGGTATTTTTGACGTAGTCAGGCGGCAAAAGGGGCAGGTCAAAGCGTCCGGCAGCACTAAAGGAATAGATGATGGTAATTAATGACAGAAGGATGGCAGAAACGCTGGCGAAGAATAACCCGACTTTGGCCGAGATGAGGATATCGGCCGCCAAAATTAGGGCGAAATATATAGAAACAAAGATGCTGGCCGAGCCGCCGGTGCAATAGGCCAGAGAAGAGGTCAGAATGATGTCAACGCCGATTTGGAGCAGGGCAATGGTTCGTAATTTCCTCCGAGCCATTTTAAGCAGCACCAGATAAATGATATTGCTGAAGCAGGCGATGGTCAATATGATATAGGCGGCTAAAAAGCGCGGCTGAAGGAAAAGGGTTTCCTTTAAGGGAAATTGGGAGATTATAACGGCAACTAATGCCAGGATAGCGATACATAGTCGCCAGAATAGGACCCATTTTAGACGTGATACCAGAATGTTAGAATCTATTTGCATTAAAATGCTTTGTTGACGCTATTTTTTCTTGCCAACCGCTTTCTGGATTTCGAAAATGGGCATCATTATGGCAATAACGATTCCGCCGACAATCACACCCATCATACCAATCATTAACGGCTCGATCATTGAGGTTAATCCGGCAACCGCGGCTTCTACCTGCTGGTCATAGAATTCTGATATTTTTTCCAGAAGAGATTCCAGGGCTCCTGATTTTTCCCCGATGCCAATCATGCGCGTGACCATAGGCGGAAAAAGTTTGCTTCGGCTGAGCGGCTCGCTGAGTGTTTCACCCTTGCGAACATTTTCCTTGGCGTCGTTGATGGCGTTTTCAATGAGGCGATTACCTGAAGTAGAGGCGACAATTTCCAGGGCGCCTAATATCGGGACGCCGCTTTTAATGAGCGTAGAGAATGTCCGGGCAAAGCGGGAGACGGCCACTTTCATGAACAGGTCGCCGAAGACAGGCATTTTCAAGCTCGCCCAATTATAATAATATTCGCCTTTATTTGTTTTGATAAGAGCCATAAATCCGACAATCAGGCCAATAATTCCCGGGACCCATGCCCAGTAATATGATTTCATTATCAGACTCATCATCATAAGTACTTTCGTGGGCAGAGGCAGGTCAATGCCCAATCCTGTAAAGATTTTCTCGAATTGCGGGATGATAAAGACCATCAAGCCGACGACTATAAGGACAATTAAACTCAGGGAGATAACCGGGTAGGTCATGGCTGATTTTATTTCTCTTTTAAGCGCTTCAGCGCTTTCTAGGAATTCCGCCAATCTGATAAGAATCACATCCAACTGTCCGCTGGCCTCGCCGGCTTTAATCATATTAACATATATTTTAGAGAATACCCTGGGATATGACGTGATCGCTTCTGAGAAATCAGAACCGCTGCGGACCTTTTCGATGACCTCGCCCAGAACTAATTTTAATCCCGGCTTATCGCATTGTTCCTGGAGAACTTCAAGGCATTCCAGAAGTGGGATGCCGGCCGAAATCATTGTTGATAATTGCCGGGTAAAGATAACCAGGTCTTGGGTTGTTGCTTTCTTAGAAGGGGTTGATGTGAAAAATCCTTTTTTCTTGCCGGCTTCTTCAATCGAAAGGATATTCAGTCCTTTTTTGCGTAATTCATTTGTGGCTTCAATGCGATTGATGGCATTGACGCTGCCTTTGCTCTGTTTACCCGTGGCTGATCGCGCCGTATATTTAAATTCTTTCATAATTCAGTGTCTCCTTGTTGTGAAAATTTAATTACATTAAGTATTTTTTACTGCCTCATCGAGGGACGTTTCTCCGCGCATTACTTTGTTCATCGCCCCGCGTCTAAGAGTTGTTAGTCCTAATTTATTAAGAGCGTAATCTCTGATCTCTAATGGTGAGGCGGCGTTGATAATTAACCTTCTTATTTCATCGTCCAGCTCGAGGACTTCATAGACACCAGCGCGTCCTTTATATCCCCCTGTACAACGGGGGCAGCCAACTGGTTCGAAAAATGTAGCTTTGCTTATTTCATCCTTCGTAAGACCGAGCGCGAGTAGTTGTTTTTCATCGATGGTTTCCACTGGTTTCTTACAATTTTTACAGAGTTTTCTGAGCAGGCGCTGGTTAACGATTAGCAGCACTGCAGAGGCGATCATAAATCGGTCAATGCCCATATCAGCCAGTCGTGAAATCGTCGCAACACTATCATTAGTATGGAGGGTGCTGAAGACCAGGTGTCCGGTGATAGCGGCCTTGACGCCGATATCTGCGGTTTCCAAGTCGCGTATTTCACCAATCATAATGATATCGGGGTCCTGCCTCAGGATAGAGCGAAGAGCCGCGGCAAATGTCATGCCTTGTTTGGCATTTACTGGGACCTGAATAATACCCGGAAGTTGATACTCTACCGGATCTTCTACGGTGACAATATTATCCTGGGGATTAAATATTTTCTTGATAGAGCAGTAAAGGGTCGTTGTTTTTCCGCTTCCGGTCGGTCCGCTTATTAGAACCATGCCATAAGAGGCGTCGATGGCACGTTGAAATGACTTTAAATCTTTTTCTTCAAATCCGATATCTTCTAACCCGAGATTTAATGACGATGAGTCCAGGACGCGCATGACGACTCTTTCTCCGTGAACGGTTGGCGTGACAGATAGCCGCATATCAATCCGCCGGTCTCCTTTTTTAATCTGGAATTTTCCGTCTTGCGGGAGGCGTCTTTCGGCAATATCAAGGTGTGATATTATTTTAAGACGGGAGACTACGGCATTGTGGAGCTTCTTGGGCGGAGCAAATACCTCCCGCAAGGCGCCATCATTACGGAATCGGACCGATACTTTTTTCTCATAAGGTTCAATATGAATATCCGAAGCGCCTTCTTCCATTGCTTTGGAAAGTATCATGTTTACTAATTTAATTACGGGTGACTCGCCGGCTTCGTCGGAAATTTGATTCAAATCTAATTTTTCATCCTTATCATCCGTGGACTTGCTTAATTCTAAATCAAGCGTTTCTCCGGCCATATCCGCCATTACCTCATCCATTTTATGGTCTTCCGGGTGATATGCCCGGACAATGGTATCTTTTATAGAGCGCTCTAGTGTCAGGACTAATCTTAAATCGCATTTGCTTAGAATTCTGATATCGTCAAGCTTAACGACATCAAATGGGTCGGATACAGCGATAGTCAGAATGTTGCCTATTTTAGAGATGGGCAGGATATTATATTCAAGTGCTTTTTTCTCAGGAATTTCGGCCACGACTTTTTCATCAAATATGATTTTTTCCAGTAGCAACGGAGGGATATTTACATCTGAAGCTATGACCGATAGCAATGAGCCTTCGTCCACTACTTTTTTCTCAATCAGCAGGTTTATGAAAGTCTTATTCTCCTTGCCGGCCAACGCTATTATTTCGTTTGATTTTTCCTGTGTTATGGCCTTATTCTTTAGCAGGATGCGGTTAAATTTTTTGTCAATACTGGACAGCATAATGATTAATTTAGCCTATAATTCAGTCATCCTCAGGACTTCTTCAATAGATGTTTTCCCGCGTAATATATTAAGTATTCCGCATCTTCTTAGTGTAATCATGTTCGCTTGGTTTATCGCATATTTTTTAATATCCATGACAGGCGCCCCGCTGATAATCATTCTACGCATTTCATCATCAAGTTCCAGAGCTTCCAGTATGGCAAACCTTCCCTTATAACCTTTGTTGCAACGTGAACATCCCGTTGGATGATAAATGACGGCCGATTTACATTCCTCCTCTTTAAATCCGGCCTCAATCAGTTTTTCTATAGCCGGTAATTTTTCCATTGGTTTTTTGCAGTTGTCGCAAAGCTTTCGGGCCAGGCGTTGGGCGGCGATAAGAAGCACCGAAGATGCTACCGAGAATTTATCTACGCCCATATCGATTATTCTTGAAATAGATGATGCCGCGTCATTAGTGTGCAATGTGCTTAAAACCAGATGTCCGGTCATGGCGGCTTTTACGGCAATATCAGCCGTTTCGCCATCGCGGATTTCACCGATCATTATTTTATCCGGGTCTTGGCGCAGTAATGAACGCAGGGCGGCAGAAAAAGTAAGGCCTCGCTTGGGGTTTATTGGTACCTGCCCGACTCCTTCCAGCTGGTATTCCACCGGGTCTTCCACCGTCATGACATTATCTTCCGCTGACATGATTTCTTTTAGCGCTGAATATAGGGTGGTGCTTTTGCCGCTGCCGGTCGGGCCCGTTACCAGTAACATTCCATAGGGCGCGTTAATCGCCCGCCTAAAAGACGCCAGTACTTGAGGTTCAAATCCCAGGATGTCTAAACCCATTGTGATGCTTGATGAGTCAAGCACGCGCATCACGACCTTTTCCCCATAAACTGTAGGCAATGTTGACACGCGAAAATCTATTTGCCGGCCTTCGAACTTAATCTGGAATTTACCATCCTGGGGGATTCTTCTTTCGGCAATATCCAGCGATGTCATAATTTTTATCCTGGAAAGCATGGCGTTAAATATTTTTTTAGGCGGCGACATAGCCTCGTGGAGAACCCCGTCCCGGCGATAACGAACAGACACTATTTTTTCATAGGGTTCGATATGGATATCGCTGGCTTTTTGCTCCAATGCCTTGTAGATGACTTTATTAACGAACTTGATAATCGGAGCATCCTCGCCAGATTTGGCTAGTTCGGCAGCGCTCATGTCATCCCCGGTGTCAATTTTAGTTATTTCAACATCGTCAGCTAAACTTTCATCAAGTAATTTTTCCATTTCTTTTTCGCCCGGATTATATATGACCTCTAATTTCTGCTTTATCTTTGAAGCCGTCGAGAGAGTCAGTCTGATATCGCAGTTGAATAGCATTTTTGCTTCATCGAACATGACAATATTGTAAGGGTCGGCAATAGCAACGGTCACGAGGTTATTAAGCTTGTCTATTGGAAGCATGCCATATGATTCCAGCCGAGTCCTGTCAAACGATAGGACCAAATCATCATCCGGCTTAACCTTATCAAGGTCGATAGGCGGAATATTGGAGTCTAAGGCGAGTAGGGATAGCAGGGTTGCTTCAGGTATTATCCTATCCTTGAGAATAGTATCTATGTATGATAGGTCGTTAGTTGCGGATTGGCTGTTAATCTCCGCGTCTTTCTCGGAAGTTATGAGGTTTTGTTTAAGAAGTAGGGCACTTATTTTTTTGTCTAAGCTCGTTCTCATCTGGAGTAATTATTATTTCTTTTTGTTGTCGCCTTGCATTGATTGCATTGCCTGTTTAATTTGTGAGCTGGTGCTTACGAACGCGAATATTTGACAAGATGTTTTTTTCTCTATTTCCTCGAATATTTTTTCGTTGAGCGGGGATGATATGGCCACTATCAGGACTGAGCCGATTTTATCAAGGATGATAAACTGTTTCATAAAATCAACCGGCATTAAAGTAAATGCTTCCTTAGAGATGGTGTAGCGGGTGGCGTCAATATAGGGAAGGTTGAATTGCGTTGACATCGCCGCCGCAATATCTAGTTCGGTAACATAGCCGAGCTTAATCAGGTTTTCCCCAAGTAGCCCTCCGGTTTTTTGTTGTTCAGTTAATCCTTCCTGTATCTGATCGTTAGTGATTAAGCCTTCGTTAACAAGAATTTCCCCTAATTTCTTTTTAGTTATTTTTGTGATATTTGGCATAGTAAAACACTTTAGTTTTTTTTATATTAATTCAATGGCCATCGCTACGGCATTACCACCGCCAAGGCATAAAGTTGCCAGCCCTTTTTTCAGATTCTGTTGCTTTAGCGCATAAATAAGGGTTGTTAAGATTCTGGCTCCGCTACAACCAATTGGGTGTCCTAGTGCGATAGCGCCTCCATGAATGTTCACTATTTCAGGATTAGCTTTTAATTCATTGGTTACCGCCACAGCCGCCGCCGAAAACGCTTCGTTGATTTCTATCAGGTCAAAATCAGTTATTTTCATTTTGGTTTTCTGTAACAGGTTTTTTACTGCTTCAACCGGTGCCATCATTACCCATTCAGGCGGCAGGCCTCCTGCGGCGTAATCTATTATGCGCGCCAGTGGTTTTATGCCCATCTGTTCCTGTTTTTCTGAGGACATTATCACTAAAGCGCTGGCGCCATCGCTTATTTGCGATGCGTTCCCTGCTGTAACTGTCCCGTTCTCTTTAAAGGCTGGTTTTAATTGGCCTAATTTTTCTGCTGTGGTGTCTTCGCGGACACCTTCATCCTTATCTAAGGTTAAAGGTTCTTTGCCTTTTGGGGCGGGTAGCTTGACGGTAAGCATTTCATCCTTGAATTTACCGTCTTTTGCCGCTTTGGCCGCTTTTTGGTGGCTTTTTGCAGCAAAGATATCTTGCATTTCGCGTGAGACCTTATATTTTTCTGAGACCAGTTCAGCGGTAATGGCCATATGGAAATTATTATAGATATCCCATAATCCGTCGTAAACCATGGCGTCAACAAGTTCAGCATGTCCCAATCGTTGTCCGAATCTGGCTGAAGGTAAAATATAGGGAGCGTTGGTCATATTTTCCATGCCGCCGGCAACTATTGTGCGCGATTCGCCGGCTTTGATGGAATTAGCTGCCAGCATAACCGCCTTTAGGCCGGAGCCGCAGACTTTATTGATTGTCAGAGCCGGAACTTTATCAGGCACGCCGCCATAATGCGATGCTTGGCGTGCCGGATTCTGACCTAAGCCGGCGGTTACGACATTGCCCATGATGACTTCCTCAACGATTTCCGGAGACACACCGGCTCGTCTAAGTGATTCGGCTACGACTAAACTGCCTAATTTTGGCGCCGAAAACGAGTTGAAAGAACCGTTAAATCTTCCGATAGGCGTGCGCACTGCGCTTATAATCATCGCCGAATTCATAACTCACCCTTTCTATAATTCACAGTAAGTAAATTTCTTGACTCCCGTTATGAATAAGTTATAATTTTACTCGTCACTGATATGTATTTCCCGGATTTCAATGGCAATCAGGCTAGCCTAGCTCAATGGCAGAGCATCCCGTTCGTAACGGGAAGGTTGTGGGTTCGACTCCCATGGCTAGCTTTGTTTTTTATAACCTATTATATAAGCAACTAATTATTTTTATTTCTTAATAGTGAGCTTGCCTTTTACGCCTATTTTCTGGAATTCCTCCAAACATTTGGTTGCTTCTACTTTATCGACATCTTTGAGAATAGGCACCAGCAAGCGTGTGACCAGCACTTGTGCCTGGTTTGCGGGGATGCCTTTCATTTTTGCGATTAATTCAGCCGCGGCTACTTTCTTGTCCGAAGGTATGGAGGTAAGAAATAAACTGCAGGTGTATTCATCAGCGGTAATTGTTTTCCTATTTTCTTCAATGGCCATGGGCGCTTCAACAACCTGCGCTTCCTCAGAACCATTTTGGACCGCTACAGCCGGGGCTTCTTTGTTGGCAGTGTTTTCTTCAAGGATATCTATAGGTTCCAGCGCATCGGTATTATTCTGGGATTGTTCTTCAACCGGGGCTAATTCCACGACTTCATCGTTATTAGAATTGGTCTTTGTATCTGTTATAGGCGGTAATTCTACCACGTCGCTTTCATTCAGGTCTGAAACCGGTTCTTTTGCCTTGACACGGGCCGGTGCAGCCGTAGCTGCTTGCTTGACGGGAGTTTCTTCTTTAACCTGCAGGTATCTGGCCAGGGGGTTGCCGATTCTTTTGAACACAAATGTCTCAGCGCAATTCGGACAGACGAAAGCATTGCCGCGCCATTGGAAATCAACATATTTAATTAACTCGCCCGAAGGCGCCGAGGCGTAATTAGGCATCTTGCCGGGCCAGATAACGCGTGGAATTGTGGGTGACAGGCGGGTAGAAATCATAAATTCCACGCCGATTTTAGAAAGATTCACCAGTCGGTCTTTCAGTATCTTAAGCGTGTCTTTATTTAGTCCGGTCAGGAATACGATGGGCGTGCTTCTTAATATTTGTTCGGCCGGTTCTATTTCTAATGAAAAAGCGTCGGCAAACTGTTCGGCGACCGCCGGAAGATTATGTTCTGATACGCGCATGATTATCAGGTTGTGCCCGGGTACTATCTGGCTTGATTCTGGATTCATAAATCATCTCCTTTTATTGGCAATCCATTCTTTTTGCAGATACCAGTTTGCTGTTTCGCGCAACCCATTTTCTACAGGCGTTGATGACTCAAAACCGATATCTTTTTTAATCTTTTCAGTTCGACAAGTCCAGTAATTCTGACTTAATTCTAATACTTTTTGGCTGTTAATAATGGACGGGGTCATGTCCAGGGCATAACAGAAACTCTCGTAAAATCCCGTTATTACCTTTATAACGCCGTCCGATAATTTAATGGTTACGGTATTATTATTTACTATCCGGCTGATTGTTTTAATGATGCTGTTTATAGGATAATAATCACTATTAGCCGTAAAATATGTCTGCCCGGCAGCTCTGGGGTCTTCGGACGTCCTGATAATAGCATCGATCAGATCTTTAACGTAGATTAAACTGATATGTTTTTGTTGGTTAAATTGCGGTGTGATGCCGTAAGCCGCCGCCTGGAAGAAGAATAATAAACCGCTATCACGGGGGCCATAGACCGGCGGAGGTCTTAATATCGTTATTGGGAGCGACGCTTTGTAATAGTTCACGGCAATTTCACCCTTAAGTTTGCTTAGACCGTAATAAGAAACCGGGCGGCAGGGGCTTTCTTCGGTTATTCCTTGGACATCTTCGGCCGGACCGGCCGCCGCTAAACTACTGAGATATAAGAACCTTTTCAGATTTTTATTGGCCGCTTTAGCTGTTGCGTCTATGAGGTATTTGGTGGCCAGGAAATTTGCCCGGTCATAATCCTCGGCTCGGTAAGCCTTTATTAATCCGGCAATATGATAGGTGTAGTCAATATCCTTCAGTATATCTGTTAATATATTATAAGAAGAAGGGTCAGAAATATCCATATTGATAAGCCGGAGATTAGCAGAGCGGGGGAGCGATTTAAGGTGCTGCAGATTATTTGTATTCCTGCAGATGCAGTGCACTTCGTATTTTTTCTCCAGTAATTTCTCGACAAGATGACTGCCGACAAAACCGGTGCCTCCGGTAACCAGAACTTTCATATTGACGGTTAGGTTAACAAATCTATTCCGTAGATGCAATAAAAAATGGCTGGCTATCTTTTACGCAGGTAATCTTCAAGGGCTGATGGGAATAGCACTTTAGCACCGGCCTTGACCTGGTTTTCCTTGAACCAGCCGCGGGCAGTTTCTAAGGCGTATTGAGCCTGACCTGCTGAAGAAATGCTTTCTAAACTGAACGGCTCCATGTTATGTATTTCTAATATTACGCCGTCTGATTTGATGAAGGCAATGGAAAGCGGTATTGAGGTGTCTTTCATCCAGAAGTGCAGAATCTTTTCCTCCGGGTAGGCAAAGAGCATGCCGTGGTCAGGCGCCAAGGAAGTCCGGTATTGAAGCCCTCGGGCGCGGGCTGGTTCGTTATCCGCCAGTTCTGCCTTGATGTATTTGCCATTAACGCTGAGTTTATAGGTTATCGGTGTATCCGACTGGCAGCCCAGAAGTAAGATAATGCTCAGCAGGGTGAAAACGAATTGTTTTCTCATTGCCTAATTGCCCAATCCGGATAGGGGCCTTATTTTTTATTGGGACTGTCTTTTTTTAAGACACCCTCTTTTTTCTTATCTTCCAATGCCTTTTCTGTTGCCTTGGTTTCCTTTATCAGGTCAGAGAAATCCTTCATAATATTGGGCTTGATAAATAGGCAGAGATGGTATTTACGGACTGAATCAGTTTCCCTTCTGAATAGATAGCCCAGAAGAGGTATATCTCCCAGCAGGGGGACCTTGGAGACGGTTTTAGAGGTTACTTCACGGGTCAGGCCGCCGATAACTACCGTATTCCTGTCCGGTACGGTTACGGTTGTTTTGGCGGTTCGGCTGGTTTTAGGGGTTTTCTGGTCCGGTTCGCCCAGGAATTGTTCGGATGTCTGTTCAATGGATAGGCGGATATAATTATCCTCGCTGATAACCGGAGTGATTTTTAGGCTAATCTTGGCGTCGACATAGCCGCTGAAACTGGTGACGGCCGGTTGTCCCACGCCGCCCGGATAGGTTGTGCTGAAATAAGGCGCCTTATCTGACATATCAATAGATGCCTCGGCATTATCATTGGTCAGGAGTACCGGGGCGGCCTTGAGGTTTATGCCGGTATCTTTTTGGGCCGCTTGCATCAGGAATGGGATATTATATTGGGTATCTTTCCATAATCCTATGGTCATACTGCCGATGCCTTTTTCCGTCGCATCGGGAATGATAGGCATCTTACCGCCGGTGGTTGGGTCAAGTGTGGAAATTCCGGTGACGGTTCCGCCGAATCCGCTGACACTGCTGCCCGGTTGTTTCACCGAGGCCAGTTCTATGCCTAATTGGGTCATCTTCTCGTCAGTCAGTTCCGCAATCACCACCTCTAACAACACCTGCATTTTTCTGACATCTATCTTTTTCAAAAGCTCCAGCATCTCGTCGTACATCGCTTTGGGGGCGCTGATAATCAGGGAATTGGAGCTTATATCCGCCTGGATACTTATGGTTTTTTCCGATGCCTTAACCGATGCGCCTAATGCGGATAATGACTGACGGAATACCGCATCCAGTATCTTCTGAACATCAGCCGCGTTGGTGTTGGTTAACTTGTAGATATAATAATCGTTTTCCTTCTTGGGCGCTTCGGCATCAAAAACATCAATAATCTTGAGCATTTCCGGCATATCTTTTTCCTGAGCCACGATTATCAATGAATTAGTCCGGTCATCCGCAAAAACGCGTGGTTGGGCAGATGGCATAGTGCCGCGTGGTTTGATGCTGAATCGCAGTGGAATGTATTGCGTGTCCAGATTCGTTTTGACCATAGTGGCCGAGGTGTTTTTTAACTGCCTGGTTTCGGTCTGGAAGATGGTGCCTTCCTGGTCCACCGTCTTGGCAATCTCCCAGTATCGCCTGATGTTTGAGGCATAATCAGTAACCACCACGGTATTGTTTTCCGGTATAATTATATAAGAGTTTTCCATGCCTTTGCCTCTGAGCGCGGCCATATAGGTTGAAAACGACTGGGCCTCAACATATTTGAATTGGATAACCTGCGTAACTACCCGGTCATCGGTCGGCAGTTTTGCTATATCTGTGGGAGAGCCGACTACGCCCGGATGTTCCCGGGCTTGTTCAATCCTGACTATCTTCCAGACCGGGTCGATTCTCAAGAGGGTATAACCTCTCATGCGCAGTTGGGCGTCAATGATGGAATTAAGGATACTGTCGTATTTGTCTATCGGAACCTTGAATGATTCAGGAATAATATTGATTTTTTGTGTCTTGAGGGCATTGGCATTATCATCGTACATGATAAGTTTATTCTCACGGCCGGCAATATACTCCAGAAAGCTGCCTATTTGTGGCCCGGCTAAATTCATAGGGATTTCCTTTGGTGTGGCCGGAGTTGTTTTTTCAGCGACCGGGGGTGTTCCTCCTGAGGCGCCTGAACCACCGGAAGCCGGAGCGCCTTCGGTCTTGGGCGGGGTATCCTGGGCGAATCCAGCCAGGCACAGCGTGGCCGATAGGGCCATGATGCAGATGAATACCGTTAATTTGTTAGACATTCAGACCTCCTAAAAGTTACGTATTTATATTGACCCCGTTAGAAGTATTTAGTTTCGTATTTATAATAATAAATACTTTATATTAAAATCCTTCAAGAGGATATAGTTTTTATAGCACGTGGCGCTAACCCGCAGGGTTTCCAGTGGGAAAGCGCCACTACTTCTAACGGGGTTGAACCCCATATTAGACAAAGTATTATACCCCAAAGTCAGGGTAATGTCAAGAGCTTTTATAAATATCGGCAGATTATGAACAATACTCAATTGCTAAAGGGTATCCTAAAAGGCGACAAGGTGGCCGTGTCCCGGGCCATTTCAATGGTGGAAAACGAACATCAGGAAGCAGACAAGCTGCTCTCTCAGCTTTATTGTTATGTCGGTAAGGCAAAACGCATCGGTATTACCGGCCCGCCCGGAATCGGTAAGAGCACTTTAGTTAACGAATTGGTCATTGCTATGCGCAAACAGAACAAAAAGGTCGGGGTCATTGCCATAGACCCGAGCAGTATCTTTTCCGGCGGGGCTATCCTGGGCGACCGGATTAGAATGCAACAGATTGGGGTGGATGAAAATGTCTTTATCCGGAGCATGGCCACCCGGGGCGTGCACGGCGGCCTGAACCGGACCGCTTCTGAAGTGGCTGATATCCTGGACGCCTCCGGCAAGGACTATATTATCTTTGAAACCGTGGGTGTGGGGCAGTCCGAGGTGGAAATCTTCCGCACGGCCGATGTCACGGTCGTGGTGCTCTCGCCGGAATCCGGCGACTCCATCCAGGCAATGAAATCCGGACTGATGGAGATTGCAGACATCATTGCCGTTAATAAATCCGACCTGCCCGGCGCTGATGCCTTTGTGGGCAACCTCCGGAATACACTGGAAATCAGCCGTTCCGGCCGAAGCACTAATAAACACATAGCTATTGCCAAGACCCAAGCTAATCAGGGCATTGGCATAACCGAACTCTTAGACACCATTACCGGTTATTTAGGCCAGATAGACCAGAGCGGCCAGCTGGCTGTCAAGCGCCAGGAACTCCTCAAGGAGCGCATCAAATCGCTCATCCTCTGCAAGATAGAAAACACCATCACCGAGCATCCGCAAATCACCAGGCAGATAGAGGAGTACATACAGAAGTGTAACAGCAAGCCCAAAATTACACCGTACGAGTTAGTGGATAAGGTGATAAAGAAAGTGGTTAAGAAGTAATACAGAATTCAGTGGTTTAGTATTTTATTCTTATGCGGTATATGAATCGAAAATCTATTATTTTTGTTTTTAGCATAATATTTGCCATTTTTGGAATATGCGGTGCAGTCATTTGTATTAAGATAGCAATAGAGCCTTTATACAGTGCAACGCCATTTAATTTTGTATATGGTTTGGTTTTGACCGCTATGAGTTTACTAGTGGCGTTCGGTTGTTGGTTTTATTTGAAGTGGACAAGAATTGTTGCGGTCATGATACCTGCTATTATTATACCATACACTGTATGTTTTTTGATAAGAGATGTTATAAATTCATTTACGATTGAGTGGCGAAATATTACTCATCCTAATTGGGAGCGTATTTGTATTCCAGCGACACCGTCCCCAGATTCTACGGCCATTATAACGATAATATTACTTTATGCTTCTTATTTCATGTTTCATAAGGATACTAAACTTATTTTTGAGAGGAAGGGTAATTTGGACGATATCCAAGAAACCATTTCAAAGGATAGACTATTTCCAAAGTTATTATATATAGTTATTATAGTTTTTGTTATTTATTATATAGTCCCACAATTAATTGACTGGGTTTTGCCTTATTTTGCCAAATAATATCCCCGGTGACACACACCTTTCAATGTAACCATTTAATTGCTTGATATTCAGGGCAGTGTTTTTGGAGAATAGCCCTTTGGTGCTATCGGTAAGGCGGATGTTTTTAGCCATAATAATCCGGTGACGCATAGGGGCCTACGCCCGCCCGGTGATAGGGCTAATTAACACATCTGTCAGAGGCGGCAGACCCGCCTTAGATTTCGGCTTAAAACCAGTTGGGTACTGCCGATTCGCTGAGTAAACAGCCACCGGCTGTTTACCGCGGTCACGCAGTAGCGTGTTCAATGCTATGAATAGCCGGTTCAATGCTATGAATGGCCGGTTCAATGCTATGAACTGCCGGTTTAATGCTATGAATTGACGATTTTAATCCGGTAATCCTGTGACACATACGGGCCTACGCCCGCCCGGTGCTAGGGCTAATTAACACATCTGTCAGAGGCGGCAGGCCTGCCTTAGATTTTGGTTCTAAACCGGTTAGTCCCGGATCGAGACCAGTTGGTCTGGGCTTGAATACAGATGTATCCGGTTCGAATACAGATGTATCCGGCTCGAATACAGGTGTATCCGGCTCGAATACAGGTGTATCCGGCTTGAATACAGGTGTATCCGACTTGAATACCGTGGTGTCCGACCTGAATACCGTGGTGTTCGGCTCGAATACAGTGGTATTGGGCTTGAAAACCGTGGTATTGGGCTTGTATACCGTGGTATTTGCCGGGCATACCGTGGTTTACTCCGAGCATACCGTGGTTTACTCCCGTCATACCGTGGTTTACTCCGAACATACCGTGGTTTACTCCCGACATACCGTGGTATACTCCGAGCATACCATGGTTTTCGTCTTGAATACCATGGTATTTGTGAGGGTAAATAGGGTAAAACCTCTCATTTTCCGCTTTTCATCCTGCTTGAGTTGAGGCTAAAGGCCTCGTTTTCATCATTTTCTTGACATTCTCAGTCGGTTTGCTATTATATGGGCTATGACTGATACTAAAACATTAAATAAGCCCAGTGAATGCAAGCCGGCTTTGGACAAGGTCCTATACAAGCCCGATGATTTGGCTGGGTTTTCATACGAGCGCGACCTGAATAATCCGGGTGAATTCCCGTTCACCAGAGGCGTGCATCCGGATATGTATCAGC
>Ga0208373_1001840_pt1 | contig 25960 bp, 29 predicted proteins | sample RifOxyC2_FD_184036 | JGI IMG/M metagenome (GOLD analysis project Ga0208373, IMG submission 184036) | Soil microbial communities from Rifle, Colorado - Rifle Oxygen_injection C2 (SPAdes) | ecosystem: Environmental > Terrestrial > Deep subsurface > Rock core/Sediment | place: Rifle, Colorado... | reverse complement strand
AAGAATGCGGAAGGTACAGGGGTCGAACCTGTTAGAGCTTGCGCTCACGAGTTTTCAAGACTCGCGCATTACCGTCCTGCCCACCTTCCTCCGCTAAGAGGTGCGTGCCAGAATCGGACTGGCGCATAACTGTTTTGCAGACAGTCGCGTTTCCACTTCGCCAACGCACCTTCTGAGTCTAATTTTACTTTAAACCGTCAATATTCACAATTGGAGTTATAATAATACATTATGAACAAAATATTTTTATTAATTATTTTTTTATTGGTAAAAAGTATTTATTTACCTTTAAACAAAAGAAAATCAAAATATTATTGGAAAATTAAATTTGATGATAGTATTCCGTTTATTCCAATTTTTATAATTCCTTATCTTGGCTATTTTATATTTATCATTTTAACAATTATTCTATTGTGGAATACAAAATATATTAATAATTTTTTTATTACATATATTATTTCTTATATCCTATCCGGACTATTTTGGTATTTTGTTCCAAACGGCGTCAAACGTCCAAAAATTTATAAAAAAGACATATTTAGTAAATTAACATCACTTATTTATAAATATGACGATGATACCAATGGTTTTCCAAGTGCTCATGTACTTGCTTCATTTATTTGTTCATATTTTTTGCTAATGGCATTTCCAGAATGGTCACTTATTATTTGGATTATAAATTTTTTAATATGCATATCAACAATTTTTGTAAAACAACATTATGTACTGGATATTTTAGGCGGTATTATTTTTTTTTTGATAAGTATTTGGGCTCGTAGTCTTTTTATTGCGGTCTGAAGTGATATTTTTGATAAAATATGGTATGGTGGGGTGGCAGAGCGGTTGAATGCGCAGGTTTCGAAAACCTGTATGGCAGAAATGCTATCGCGAGTTCAAATCTCGCCCCCACCGCCACGTAATAAAATTTTGAAAATCAAAATTTTAAACGTGGCTGGGACGTTGAAATTTCTTACGTCCCGCCTTCAAAGAATATATCCGTAAATAATATATGTAAGATTTGACATAAAATTATACATATGTTATGATTTCTGCATATGAAAAAAGTTATAAAAAAAACAAAAGAATTTACCTATTCACTTGTACCGGAGCTTATTTCTGCCTCAGATTTGCAGAGGAAATCCGGAAAAATTCTTCGAATGCTTAAAGATTCCACTCAGCCATATTTTATTGTCAAAAATAACAAACCGACAGGGGTGATAGTTGGAATAGAGGAATATAATCGTTTAAAGAGGATGCAGAAGGAAATGGAATTAAAAGATGTATTGAAGATAATTAAAGAGGGTGAAAGCGAATTAAAAGACGGAAAAGTAAAAGAATTAAAAGGGTCAATATACGATTTGTGATAATATTTAGTCTATGTTTCAAAGCCCAACTCACGGAGAAGTAGATTTAGAAAAATTACGTCATATTGTGTCTAAATACATGGCCGATGATAAAAAGGCCAAGTACGAAATAATCGTTGGCACTGACTCACAAAAAACGGAAAAAGGTGGCTACGACTTTGTTTCCGCCCTTGTCATTCATCGAATAGGAGCAGGAGGGATCTATTTTTGGAAACGGGAAATTTTTAATAAAAAAATTTCATTAAAAGAACGGATTTATCGTGAAGCCACCATGTCTCTTCAAACTTCAGAAGATTTTGTCGAACTATTTAAAACCAATGGAATTTCCCGATACGATATTCAGATCCACGTTGACATTGGGCCAAATGGAGAAACGAGGACAATGATTAATGAAATCAGTGGAATGATAAGGGGAAGCGGGTATGATGTGAAAATAAAACCTTATTCATATGGAGCCAGTAAGGTAGCGGATAAATACACTTAAGTAATAACAATTTTCGAATTTTCAATTTACAAATACTCTCTCACATTCGCCTCATTTATCACAAAACTTGTTCCTTCACCTTTGACGATTTTGTAGGCAACTTTGCGGGCGATACCTTCAACTGTCCGCTCCAAACTTCTTATTCCCGAATCAAATCCAAGCGGTCTTGTTATCTTCATCCAGGCAGACTCTTCAATTTTTATATTTTCCGGAGTTAAACCAACCTCTTTTATATAACGGGGGAAAACATAATTTTTTGCAATGGCAATTTTTTCTTCATCAGTATAGGAGGGCATTTGAATCACTTCCAGCCGGTCCATGACTGCAGTTGAAATATTATTTGTGTTGTTGGCTGTAGCAATAAAAAGAACATTTGAAAGATCAATTGGATAATCAATGAAATAGTCCGTAAAATTATTATTTTGACCTGGATCTAAAAGCTCAATTAATACTCCCATGATGGCCGCCCGCGATTCCGGAGTAATTCTGTCAAGTTCATCGAGTAAGATAACAGGATTGATAGATCCAGCCCTTCTTAAAGAACGAACTATCATTCCCGGTTCTGCTTCCGGCGAAGTTTTAGACTGTCCACGCAGGTCTAAGGCCGAGGAGAGACCTCCAAATGGAATTCTGATAAATTTTCGACCCAGCGCTTCAGCCACCGACTTTGCAAAGGTTGTTTTTCCGGTACCGGCTAAACCAACAAAAAAAAGATTCGGCGCTCGGCGAAGTTCTGGATGCTCACCTTTTTTCTGTAAAATTAAGACGGAAATAAATTCGATAATTCTTTGTTTTATTTTTTCCAGACCAAAATGATTGGATTCTAAAACTTGTTTAGCGTGGGCAACGTCTAATATATCGTCAGTTTTATTATTCCAGGGAAGGGTAGTGATCCAATTAATATATTTGGCGGTGATATCGAGTTGGGAAAGATTTCCCCCGTGTTTTAAAGTCAAATAAATCCGCTCAATTTGTTCGGCAGCTTTATCATGTAGATTAGCAGGCAGATCGGCCGACTGCAAAAGAGTCTTCAATTTTTCTATTTCTGACGAGCTATTAGTTTCATCCATAATATAGATTTAAATTAGCAGACTAATTACTCATTTGATAATTTCCCCTTGACAACAGAAATTTTTTTGAGTATATTTCATCATATAAAAATTATAAGTTAATTACAAATTACATTTTTTTCATATGTCAAAAACAAAAGGTAATATTAAACCTCTTTTTGATTACGTATTAATTCGACCGGTCGAAGGAGAGTCAAAAACTGCCTCAGGTATCGTTCTTCCGGATTCTGTTGAAAAAAAATCCCAAGTGGGAGAAGTAATGGCTATTGGGCCGGGAAACGACTGTTGTGGAGATAGTTGCTGTGATGATGATAAGAAAAGCGGAAAAATGGTTGTCAAAGTCGGGCAGAAAGTTCTTTATAAGAAATGGGGTGGGAATGAAGTGAAAGTAGGAAATCAGGAATGGTTATTATTGGAACAAAAGGACATTATGGCTTTTGTTGAATAACCCGTTAACCTGTTAACGCGTTAACGAGTTAACGTGTTTCAAACAGAATTATTAATTAATTATAAATCTTATGGCTAAACAAATAATTTACGGGGCAGAGGCCCGAAAAAAACTTCTTGATGGTGTTGATAAATTGACTAAAGCAGTCGCAACCACATTGGGTCCAAAAGGCCGAAATGTTGGATTGGAGCGAAAATGGGGCGGACCAAGCATTATTCATGATGGTGTATCCGTTGCCAAAGATATTGAACTTGAAGATCCATTTGAAAATATGGGGGCTCAGTTAGTCAAAGAAGCGGCTTCAAAAACAGCTGATATTGCCGGAGATGGGACAACAACCGCAACAATTCTCGCTGGTTCAATTGTTTCTCAAGGTATAAAAATGATTACGGCCGGATCAAATCCAATGGTAATGCGAGCGGGACTTATGAAAGGATCAGCTTATGTTGTTGCCGAACTTAAAAAAATGGCTAAAACAATTACATTAAAAGATGCAGCTAACGTTGCCACAATTTCAGCCGGTGACGTTGAGTTGGGTAATCTTATTGCTGAAGCATTAAAAAAAGTTGGCGGAAAAGATGGAGTTGTAACGGTTGAAGAAGGAAAAAGCTTAGAGACAACTTTTGATCATAAAGAAGGGATGCAGTTTGACCGGGGTTTTGCTTCCCCATATTTTGCCACCGATTCAGATAAGATGGTCGCAGAGATCGAAGATGCATACATTTTAATTACTGATAAAAAAATTACTGCCGTCTCAGACTTATTGCCATTTTTGGAAAAATTTGTCAAAGTTTCCAAGAATTTGGTTATCATTGCCGAAGAGATCGAAGGCGAAGCACTGGCAACATTGGTTGTCAATAAACTACGCGGAACATTTAACGCTTTAGTCGTTAAAGCTCCGGGATTTGGAGACCGTAGAAAAGAGATGCTGGAAGATATTGCGATTTTGACCGGTGGAACCGTCATCTCAGAAGATTTGGGAAAGAAATTAGAAAATATTGAAGTGGCCGATTGTGGCCGGGCTGACAAAATAAAGTCAGACAAAGAGAATACTTCAATCATCGGCGGAAAAGGTGATAAAAAACTAATAGTAGGAAGAGTTGAAAAAATTAGAAGAGAATTACAGGAATCAACTTCAGATTTTGATAAAGAAAAGTTTCAGGAAAGATTAGCCAAACTTTCCGGTGGAGTAGTTGTCATCAATGTTGGCGCCGCATCAGAAGTTGAATTAAAGGATAAAAAAGAAAGAGTCATCGACGCAGTGGCTGCTACCAAAGCCGCTCTTGAAGAGGGAATTGTCCCAGGCGGAGCTGTTGCTCTTCTTGATATCAGTCAAAAGATGAGTTCGAAAGAACTTGATGATTCTGGCGCAACTCGCGATGAAGTGATTGGTTTTGAACTGGTTAAAAGTGCAATTGAGTCGCCTTTTACAAAACTGATGGAAAATGGCGGACTAAATCCTGGTGAATTAATTGCAAAAGCCCGCAGTGCCAGTGCAAAAGGACAAGGTTTTGATATTTTGAAAACCGAGTCAACCGCAACGGCCGAGACGATTGATATGATCAAAGCCGGGATAATCGACCCATTGAAAGTGGTTAGAACTGCCGTTGAAAACGCAGTATCTGTGGCCACCATGGTGTTGACAACTGAAGCCTTAATTGCCGATCTTCCGGAAAAGAATCCTCCAGCCGCTCCAATGGGTGGTGGTGGAATGGGCGGTATGCCGGGAATGGGATATTAAATTTGGTATGATTTAGAATAGATTAAGGGGGTGATGATTATGGCTGATAAAAAAGTGGGTTCAATTTCCCATTATTATAATCATTTAGGTGTAGCAATCATCGAAGTGACATCTCCATTTTCAACCGGCGATACTTTAAAGTTTGTAAAACATGGAAATAAAGAAGAAATATTTCAACAAGCTATTTCTTCAATTCAGGAAGAACATAAACAATTAGAAAAAGCCGTAAAAGGCCAAAGCGTCGGTGTCAAAGTTGACAAAATTGTCCATGAAGGAGTAGAGGTTTTTAAAGTATAAATAAAATTAGAGTTGTTTTTCGATTTCAGTTATTAATTTCCTAATGCCATAATCGGTTGTCACGGAAATAAATTGAGGTAAATTAGAAGCGTACGTTTTGTTAATTCTTTCAAGTAATTCTTCTGCGTTTCCTTTAAAAGCATCAACTTTATTAAAGACATAAATTATTTTTTTTGTATGAACGTTCAGCTCTCTTAAAATATTATTTACGACCCCAATTTTTTGGCTCATTGTTAGGTCGGCAATATCAATCACATGAAGAATAAGATCAGCATTAATTGATTCAAGTAAAGTTGATTTAAACGAATCGATAAGCGAAGTCGGTAAATCTTTTATAAAACCGATCGTATCAGAAATCGTTACTTCTTTTTTAAGAGCAGGAAGATAGAGTTTTCCCGTCACACTATCAAGCGTTACAAATAAAGCATTCTCAACAACTTTATTCCGTTTAGTTAAATAATTAAACAGGGAAGTCTTTCCGGCGTTGGTATATCCGACGATAGAAATACTTGGAATATTATTAAATTTTCTCCGCTCAATTTGTTTCTGATGTTGGAGAGCTAATCGGTTTAGCTCTTCTTTTTTGAGTCTGATTTGGTTGCGAAAATGACGCTTCATTATCTCGATATTTGTTTCTCCTTGCCCCTTTGTGTTAGTGCCACCCCCTCCTTGACGGGAAAAATAATCCTCACCTAATCCATAGATTCGGGGTCCCATATGAAACATCCGGGCCAGTTCAATTTGCAGCTTTGCTTCGGCAGTATGGGCATGTTTGTCAAAAATATTCAAGATCAGGTCGACTCTATCCCAAACCTGGATATCCGGTTTATCATTCCATAGATATTGAGTGATGTTAAATAAGATGCTGGCATTGACAACGGCGTTAACAACAATAATATCGATCTTTCTTTTTTTGACAATTTCAATCAGCTCGGCAATTTTTCCTGAGCCGATAAAAGTGGCTTTATTAGGACGGGTCCGGTGTTGGATAATATCGACCACATCAATACCGTGATAGGTGGATACTAAAGATTTTATCTCTTCGAGATTTTTTGTTGCCTCTTCAATTTTTTGATAAGGATTTATAACGTCGACGATAACAACTCTTTTTAACTTTGACATGAAGAAATTATACTCTGTTTACCTTACTAATCCTAAGGGCATGTACCAAGTAAAAGGTTTGGTACAGACAGGGCATTCCTTTGGAGGAGCTTTGCCTTTATAGATATAGCCGCAGTTAACGCACTTCCATTCAAGAACCGCACCGGGATCGTAAAGAGTTTTTTGATCAAGCTTTTTTGCGATGATGATATATCTTTCCTCATGTTTTTCTTCAACTTTTTTCAGTTGGCCAAAAAGCCGGATCGCATCTGTTTGTTTTTCTTGGATGGCTACTTTTTCAAAATCGGGATACATGGTCGTCCACTCATACTTTTCTCCCTCAGCCGCCAGTTTTAAATTATCAGAGGTCTTTCCATAAACCTTAATGTCAAGATTACTTTGAAATGAGAGGGGAAGTTTGATCTGTTCATAAAGTTCCTCAGCGTGAGCCCTTTCGTTGTCAGCTGTCTCTTCAAAAACCCGGGCAATCCACTCCAAGTTTTCTTTTCTTGCCATCTTGGCAAACATTGCGTATTTATTTCTTGCCATTGATTCTCCGGCAAAAGCTTTGAGGAGATTTTGTTGAGTAAAAGTATTTAAGTTGTTTATATCAAAATTATAACAAATTTTGGAAGATTCAAGTTAATAATAAATTATATTTTGATAAAATATTACGTTTAGAGATTATTAAATGAATGAAAAAACATTTACCGATATTTATATTCATACTTCTTTATCTTTGCTACGTATTATTTTCATATAAAAGTTTTGGTAGTACCTGGGACGAACAGGCGGTCTATGAAAGAGGCAAGCAATTATATAATCATTTAATTGATCCAAATAACCGTTCAAACAATGATCTTATAATTAGGAAATCCGTTAACGATGTTTGGCCAACTTACAACAATAGTTATGCAACTGTTCTTTTTGCTTTTAACCAGGATCAGTCCTACGAAACTTATCATCTTTCAAATCTTATTTTTGCCAGCTTGATTTTTATCTGCGCATATTGTTTTCTTTATTTAAAATATAAAAAGCCCTGGTTATCCATACTTGGTCCTCTTTTTATTGTTCTTAACCCGAGATTTTTTGGGGAAATTGCCGGAAATCCAAAAGATATGCCATTTGCTGTTTTGTATTTTATCAGTATTTTTATCATCTATTTTATCCCTTTTGTAAAAAACATTCTACTGCGGGTTCTTATCTTGGGGTTTCTTTTTGCCTTTGCTCAAAGCAGCCGGACTCTTGGATTTACACTATATTTTGTCTTGCTTATTTATGATATGTTTGTATGGAATAAAAAAAACATTATTTCATTTTTACTCCACGAATTTTTGTATATTTTGATGATCTTTATTTGCTCAAACTTTTTTATGCTTGTCAGCTGGCCGTATATTGGGAGCAATTACTTTAAAAATTTTATCGATGTCTTGGCCACTGCCAAACAGTTTCCCTGGATGGGAACGGTTTTCTTTATGGGAAACAATTACCTAAGTATCGATCTACCCCGTTATTATTTGTTTATCTGGCTGATCATAAGTCTACCGGTCTTTATTTTAATTTCGACAGTCGGCTCAATTTTTCTAATGAAGAAATTATGGAAGAAAAATGAAATTTTATTTCTATCATTTTTAGCTATCGGAATTAATCTTCTGATATATTTACTAACAAAACCAATTTTGTATAACGGAGTCAGACACTTTCTTTTTTTGTTACCGCTTTTTTCATTAATTGCAGCGGTTTTTACAATTGAACTGATTAATTCGAAAAATACAAAAATCAAAATTATATTTATTACCTTTTTGGTGATCAATTCTTTACTGATTGTTAATTCGCAAATAAAATTATTTCCGTATCAATATCTATATTTTAATGAGTTTGTTGGAGGGCTAAAAGGTGGCAGCCGGTATTTTGAGATAGATTATTGGAATGCTTCTTTTAGGGAAGGGATTTTATGGTTAAAAGAAAATAAAATTAAAGAAAATAAAAAATATTCAATTTATTTATGTGGCTCATCTTTAAGCATGTTGTATTATTTGTCAGATAATTTGGAGCGGGCTGGTAGTTATGAGACGGCAGATTATGCTGTTTGTTCGGAATATACAAAAGAATACAAAAAAATTCCAGGGAAAATTATCTATACCGTTGAACGTGATTCGGTACCGTTAAATTATGTAATAAAAATAAAGGAATAGTTATATTAAGATTTTGCTTGGAAATATTCTTTTAGCATTTTTTTTAGAGTAGTTTTTCCGCGATTGCATTTCAAATATTCTTCCCGGCGTTTGGTATCTTTTTCATTTTGATATGCTTCATAATGAATTAGTAAAAGGAGCATAATGTTTTGTTGATATATTCAGTTTGGAATTGTGCTCTTTGAATCGTCTTTAAAGATTATCGGTATATCCGATGTAAATAAAATCATGATTCAAACTTCGGAGAACGTAAAAGTAGTAGAAGATCATAAAATTATTATATATTTTTTTGGGGAGGTTACCCTGAGTTTATCGAAGGTTTAGAACTTTTTATGCATAAATTTATTGAAAATTTCGTCTTCCTCGACCATTATTAATGATATTATTATTCCATTCCTGTTTATAGTCGCCATTATATTGCTGATAAAATTTTCTCATTGGCCCTCTTTTTATCCAAAGATTATCAAAACCTAATATATCTATCAATACACCCGAAAATAATACTGCAGAAATAAAAATGACGATAATAAATAAAAAGTTTTTTTTGTAAGAAAAGTCATATTTTTTCAATAAAAATATTCCGGTTACTAATCCAATAATGACAATGATTGGTGCCCACCACGGAAAGTTTGAAATAATTTGCTGATAGCGGATTGCCCCCATCGGGCCATGGCTTTTTAAAGAAAAAGTGATCAGACTTATTAAAAAGATTGAAACAATAATCAGACTTATAAGAGCGAGAAATATAAATAGTGAACCAAATAGAAAATACCATTTGGGTTTCATCTTAATTTGTTCTGTCTTTATTTTAGACATCACATTTTTGGTGATATCTATTTTATGTTTTGACATATTTTTTTCATGATAACTTTAGCGCGATTGATTCTTGTACCAACCGTACCAACTGGTAATCTTAAAATATCACTTATTTCTTCATAAGATTTTTCTTCAATATAATACAGAGTCAATGGTTCTGAATACATAATTGATATTTTACTTATACATTTATTCACTTTTTCGTGGATTTCCTTTTTTGTTAAGTCAACTTCTAAATTTCTTCCACTGTCAAAATCAATGTTATCTAATAATGGTAATTCTTTTTTATTTTTATTAAATTCATTCATCACCTGATTATGTACAATCCGGTAAATCCAGCTGGAAAATCTCATTTTAATATTAAAACCATTGAGATTAATAAATGCCTTAATAAAAGATTCTTGAACGGCATCTTCCGCTTTTGACCTGTCTTGAATAAGGTTTAAAGCATATCTTAATAATTTTTCTTGATATCTTATTACAATTTCTTGATACAGCTCTTGATCCTTATTTCTAACAAGTTTAACTAATTGTTCATCGGTAAGTTTTTTAAAGTCTTTCATTTTTTAGTATCTTTATTATTATACCTATCCGAACAGGCCCTCATCTGTATAAAAATGAGAGCCTGGAATGAATAGAAATTTATTTATTTATTTATTTATTCTGTTTTGTCCCATTCCTTGACCCATACCTGTTCCGTTATGTAAACCTAATCCGAGTTCGGTTCGAATTTTATTTGCTTCAACTGTCTTACCTTGTTCAGCTAATTCATGAACCTGAGCAAATTTAACAAAGTTTTGAGCATTGACAACCTGTGTCACTCTACCTCTACCTTGCATTAAATTTTTCCAAGCATTATAGTCTTTATTATCAAAGGCTTTTTCCATGGCTACATGACGTTCCGGAATATAGTTGGGACCTTTTTTCGTAAAATCACCTTGATATGCGTAGGTTGATCCGGCAACTATTGTTCCAACAGCTGCTAATAAAGCCAATGTTGAAAAACCATATAAAAATTTTTTTGTATTCATATTTTTCACCTCCTTCCTTGTCATCCGTAGCTTTCTTGTCCTCCGAAATTTTAATGAAGGAGGAATGCGAAGGATGACCTATCTTTAATACAAATAACTTTTATTTTTCTTTCATTAATAAAGAGTTAAGCTAATAAAGAGGCTTAAATATTGAAGTGTTCTGTGTTAGATTAGATAGTCCTGACTATCTAAAACCTATAAGTCCAGACTGGCTTGCACTGAGCTTGCCGAAATGTCCAGACTAGTGGATGATGTTAAAATTTTCTACATTAACCAAAGTTTTTCTTAAGAAGATTTATACATTCGTCGATTGACACTTTTTCTGTATCTAATTTAACAATATTTTTAAAGGGATTATTTTCAATCACTTCATATAATCGTTTAATTACTTCGTCTCCTAATAATTTTCTACAACCCTCTTTAACCCCCTCTCTTGTTTTATCTCTTTCCTGCAAAGTTTTAAGAGAACAATCAAGCTGGTAAACAATGCTTGGAATATTTTTTTGTTTTGCGATATCAATGGCATTTTGAATATACTGTGGATTTTGAAATATTCCTTCCATTACAACCGAAAAGCCCTGATCTAAAAGATAATTCAAAGAATTAAGAGCAGTTTTATTAACATCATCAACAATAAGATCTGTATTATCAGAAAAGAAGGGTTTAAAATTATCAACTTTTAACCAAACAATTCTTTTATCATAATCTCTTAATTTATTAGCAAGAGTTGATTTTCCGCTAGATGGAGCACCTCTTAATATAACTAACACCTGTTTCATAAATAAAGTATATCAAAACCTTGTAAACTAAAATTAAGTGGCTTAAATGCTGAAGTGTTTTGTTTTGGAAGATACTATGCAGTATCTCGTTTTATTTTTTCCTTTTATTTTTATAAATTGTTGGACATCTTCCCAATTACCATAATTTAAAACGTGCTCCAGCACTGACTCTTCCGAAAGTTTGTCAGGATCTTTAATATACCAAGCTAAGGATGGTTTATTTTTGATAATACTGTTTACGGTCATATTATATTTTAGCAAAATAATTTGATATAATTTCAAGATCAACCAGAGGTACCCAAGTGGCCAACGGTAATATTGCACATTGACATATAGATATCAGTTTTATACACTGATGGAATGAATAGTAAGCAAAAAGGTTCCATTGCTGTAACGCAGTGTATTTCAAAGCTTTATCAACTTGGTTATGAAGTTTTATTACCCGTCGGAGATCGAAATCATTACGATTTAGTTTTTGATGATGGTAAAAAATTATATAAAGTTCAAGTTAAATTCGCTGGAAAAAGAGCGAGAGGAACTTATCGAGCGGGATTGAGAATAACAGGAGGAAATCAAAGTTATAACTACGCCAAGAAATATGACGACGATGCTTTTGATTATTTATTTGTTTATTCAGAAGAAGGAAAATCATATTTGATTAATTGGAGTGAAATCAAGATAAGAAATGAAATAACAATAAATGATAAAAAATATCAAAAATATATAGTTTGACAACCAGAGGTGGCGGAGTGGCCAATCGCATTAGACTGTAAATCTAACGGGGTAACCCTGCGGAGGTTCGAATCCTCCCCTCTGGACACTTTCAAAAAAATTTAAGTGTATACTTATTCGGTATAAAACTTATGGACGAGATACAGGAAATTCCGATTATCTGGAAAAAGCCTCATATTAGTTCTAATTCCTACCAAATAAAGGCGCTTGAACAAGTTGTTGATAAATTTGTAGGAAGATACAGTAAAAAACTTGAAATCAGAAACATTATGGTTGATTTCGAAATGCCAAAAGATTCTGCCGGTCATTCCAATAAAACTTTTTTAATTAAGATTCATCTGACCCTAAAAAACGGTAAGCTGATTATTGCCAAAAGTCAAAAAAGAAGCATAACCGATGCAATGAAAAATATTGAAAGTGAGATTGAGAATCAAATAGACCTGACCGACCGTCAAAAACATTCAAAATAATTTATTTTATAGTTTTTGCCTTTTCTTCTTCGAGGATTCTTTTTACTTCTACAACCAATTTATCCGGAGTGTATTGACTTTTGATTAGATATCCTTGGACATCAAGGGAAATCCCTTTGGCAACGGCGACCTCATCTTCGTTATTAGTCAAAAAATAGATAGGGCCATTTGGAATTACGGACGAAATCCTTTTAAGGGCTTCAACTGTAGCAAATCCATCCATCTTTGGCATTTGAATGTCAAGTAAAACTAAGTCATAACCGCCTTTTTGTAAAAATATTAAAGCCTGTTCACCATCTTCAGCCAAATCAACTTGGTACTTTTCAGCTTCAAATAATTGTTTATACAAACTTCTTAAAGACGCTTCATCATCAGCAACAAGAATTTTCATAATAAATTCATATTAGTGCTATTTTTATAATAATTCAAACTTTAATTAATTGCACTTTTATTCTATAAAAAAAATGACTGAAAAAATAACAAGCGGACACAAAAATTATTAAAAAGTGAATTGGCAAGGCAGTTATGAAAAATTTTGTTTTAGGATATATTTTAAGCAGTATTTCAAGCAACAGGTAATGCGAAAGATAAACCCCGAATGAATACTTTCCTAATAAATTAATAATATTTTTCAGCCGGTCATTGATTTTCAGGAAAGTTAAAAACAAAATAAAAGAGAAGATCGAGATTGACCCTGTCAATGTTATTAATCCGGAAAAATGAAAGTCCGGCGGAACCGTGATTTTTGAAACCGCAAAAAATATTATTAAAAAAGATACTGATAAAATTAGATATATATTTTTATTACTTATTTTTTTAATTAAATATCCAAAAGCTAATCCGACCGGGACATATTTAATTAACTCTACAAAACGGCCATAACTTTTTTCAACAACGGTCATCATCGGAAAGAAAAAATTATAGTTTAGCGAAGAATATTCAAGAAAAAGGGCCGTTGAAATAATTAACAAATAAACAATTATTTTAAAACTTTTGGGAAATTTATTTATTATCCAATTAATTAAAGTAAACCAGATAAGCAACACCAGATAATAAAGCGGAGTATTGACAACATGACCGGTCGCCATTTGCTGGAAAATATTTTTTAAATTAATTAAATCCGGATGAATGGCAAAACCAATGGCAGACCAAAAAACAAGCGGTCTAAAAAGACGACGGATCCGTTCTTTTAAAGAACTATTACCGGTTAAGAAAAAAGATAAAACTATAAATAACGGGACAGAAACCCAGGTAAATGGTTCCAAAAAATTTGGCTTAACTCCGGTGATTATTCGGATATGAACGTTAACAACAAGGAGAGTTAAGACGATTCTTAGCAGATCAAAGATCGAATTTCTTGTTTTTTTGTTCATTAAAGAACATTATAGTAAAATACTAATAATGAAAAGTAAAGGATTTATTATTTTAACAGCTATTTTTTTATCAGTTATTTTTATTACCCAGTTTAAATTAATCAACCGTCCTGTCTCAGACAACGATGAAGGAATTTACTTAACCTCATTCCTACTTGTTAATAATGGAAATCCTCCTTATAAAAAAACTTATTTTTCCCAACCACCTGGTTTCTTGCTTAGTGTTTATCCCGGATTTGTTTTATTTGGAAAAACTTTGCAGGTTGCCCGATTAACAATAGGTATTTGGTCGTTTATTGGGCTTTTGGCAATTATTTGGATTAGTTTTGAATTGAAAAAAAAATGGACGGGGTTATTGGCAATCGGATTATTATTCCTTACACCTTCATATTATAACCAAGCTTTAGTTTTTCAATCGGATATTCTCATTACAACTTTTTCATTGATAAGTTTAGCCTCTTTAATAAAATTCGGGAAAAACTTTCATTTATCATGGTTTATTATTTCGGTATTTTTTTTAAATTTAGCTTTTTGGACGAAGTTTGATATAACTTTTTTTCCTTCATTTTTTATATTCATATATGTATTATTTAAAGATAATAAAATTCCGACCAAAAATATTTATAATTTATTCTATATATTTTGTGCTGTCAGCTTCAGTTTTTTTCTAATATTAATTTTTCCTTTTGGAATAAGGGAAGTTTTTAATAATTCAATATTGCTAAGATTTCAAGCTGCAACAATATCTCCCAACTCATTTGTATTTTTTGAATATTTGAAAAACGATATTATTTTATTAGTAATTGTTTTAGGTAGTTTAATACTGAGTTTTATTAAAAATAAAGATATCCGTTATCCGATAAATATTATTTATCTTTGGGGCATCTTTGTTTTGATAATATTTTTTTTCTATCGGCCGTTATTTCCCCATCATTTGGTGGTATTGACTGTCCCGATGACTTTATTATTTACTCAAATATTTGATCTATTTTTCAGCAACAAAAAAATATTTCGGTCAGTCGTACTGATTATTTTAATAATTTCTTTATGTAATAGAATATATCTAACGGTTAACACTTCAACAAAACTGATTGATGACCAAAGACAAAACGCTGTTAATACCATAAATAAATATACGAAAATTGATGATTTTGTCGTCAGTGATGAAGAAATATTTAATGGTATTTCAAGTAGACTACCTCCTCCGGAGTTATCAGATGTTTCTCAGGTAAGAATAAGATCAAATAACTTAACTCCGGAAAATTTTAAGAAAATTATTCAAAAAAATAAACCTAAATTGATTATTCCGTGGAATGGAAGGTTGGAATCAATGAAAAATTTTAAAGAAAATTTATTAGACTATAAAATATTGACTTCATTTTCGCCTTCAAAAAATATTTATATAAGAATTGCAGAGTAACTCAGGTATACTTATTTTATGAACGGAAAAGTTTCAATCATTGGGGGAGGACACGTGGGGATGAGCGCTGCTTTTGCCATGTTGCTAAAAAATACGGTCCATGAACTGGTTCTTTTTGATCGTGATATGGATAAAATGAAAGGGGAACAACTGGAATTTGAGCACAGTTTAACTTTTTTAGGAACGGCGAAAATAATCGCCGCTAAGTCTTATCAAGATTTAAAAAATAGTGATGTGATTGTCTTCACAGCCGGCCGGGCCCAGCTTCCTGGAGAGTCAAGGCTTAACTTGATCAAAAGTAATCTGGAAGTAGTTAAAACTATTCTTCCCCAAGCGATCAAATATTCACCGGACAGCGTAATAATCATGGTTACCAACCCAGTTGACATTTTGACTTATCAAGCTACTCAACTTTTGAAACTCCCTCCGGGAAAGATATTAGGTAGCGGGACAAGCTTGGACTCGGCTCGTTTTAGATTTCATCTGTCAGAATTTTTAGGAATTAATCCTAAAAGCATTCACACTTACGTTTTAGGTGAACATGGTGATAGTTCATTCCCAGCAGTTTTCCATGCGACTGTTGGCGGTCAGCCATTGAAGACTTTCAAGGGTTTTTCATCTGAAAAAATTCAGGAAGCATTTTTAAAAGCTAAAACGGCCGCCGGTACTATTATTGCCGCCAAAGGGTCTACCTATTATGCAATTGGCGTCGTTATCAATCAGTTGGTCGATGCGGTTTTAAAAGATACCAAGCGGGTTTATCCTGTCTCCGTTCCGCTTACCGGTCAATATGGATATCACGATGTTTCCATCAGTGTACCCTGCGTCATCGGAAAAAATGGAGTGGAAAAAATTCTTGAAGTGCCTTTGTCAGAAGAAGAAAAAAAACTAATGGATAGGTCGGTAAAAATTTTGAAGGAAATTGTTATTTGAAATTTAACTTACTTCTCCAGAGTTTTCCACCTTTTGAACTTTAGAATTAACAGGTTGATTTAACAAGTGAAACCGCACTACGGTGAATTGTCATCCCCGTGAAGACGGGGATCCAGTCTATAATTACCTTATATGTTTGATAAAACATATTGTGTCTATATATTATCTTCTAAAAAGAATAGAACTCTCTACGTTGGGATAACAAACAATCTAGTAAAGCGAGTATGGGAACATAAGAATAAAAAAGTAGATAGATTCACTAAAAAATATGAAACTCAACACTTAGTTTACTTTGAACAACATAACAATCCTGAATCCGCAATAATAAGAGAAAAACAAATAAAAAAATGGAATCGTCAGTGGAAGATTAGATTAATAGAAGAAAAAAACCCTCAATGGAACGATCTTTATCTAGATATTTTATAATGAATATTTAGTCTGGATTCCCGCCTCCGCGGGAATGACACAGTGTAAGCAAAAATATTAAAAAAATTGTTATTTAAAATTTAATCTACTTATAAACTGACTCAATAGAAAGTTTTTTGACATTTATTGATACGATGTCAACAAAGTGCACACTTTGTTGACAAGTTAGAAAAGATGTAAACAAAATAAGAGAACCAATATAATTGGTTAACATAAACACATATAAGAAATATATAAATATTTTTAATTCTTAACTACCATAATTTCGTCTTTATAATCTCTTTCACTTCTTTTAAAAAATTTGACTTTTAGTAGTAGTAGTAGACTTCCATATAAATTAATCCGAAGGAGGTGATTAAAAAATGCATGAAACAATAGGTGAACCACAAGGAGAAAATAAAGGAAAAGGTAAGGCTTCTCGTTGGGTTAATGTTAGCACAGATCATTTAGTAAAAACGGCAGATAGACTGAAAAAATATGCGGAAAAAAAGAAAGCAGAAGAAGCAGCCAAAAAAAAGAAGGGAAAATAAAAATCAAAATATTTTTTTGAGTTTAGTTTTATTTAATAACGACAGTAATCTCTCCTTTATATTTCCTTTTCATTAATTCATCAATCGGTCCGCGGATAATTTCTTCAAATTTTTTCGTCATTTCCCGGCAAATTACAATCTCAAAACCGCACTTTATTATATTAATATAATAAAGTGTTTTGTTAATTCGAAGAGGGGATTCATAGAATACAAAAACCATATCCGGAAAGATTTTTTTAATTTGTTTTAATTTTTCAATTAAAGATATTATTTGACCTTCTTTTCTTGGGAAAAAACCGAGGAACATGTGCTCCTGAGGATTAAAACCAGAATAAACTAAAGCCGTTGTTATAGCTGATGGGCCTGGGATAACAGTAATTGGTAAGTTTCGTTGAATGCAACTTTTTACCAGTAAATACCCTGGGTCAGAGACGAGGGGAGTGCCAGCTTCGGAAATAAGAGAGATATTTTTTCCTTCTTTAAGCAGGTCAATAATTTCCGGTAATTTTTGAAACTCTTTTTCAAGATAGTAAGACCAAATCGTGAAACATGTAACTTGTAACTTGTAACGTATTTTAATTGTATCCAGAAGAGTTTTGGCTGAGCGGGTATCTTCAGCAAGAATAATATCGGAAGTTGCCAAAATTTTTACCTGACGAAGAGAAAGGTCATCAAGATTTCCGATTGGAGTTGAGACGATGTTTAGCATATTCAAAAATAATTGGTAACAGCGAAATAATAATTACTCCAAATATTACCAATGAGAAATTTTCTCTGACAAATTTTATATTGCCAAAAAAGTAACCGGCAAATGTGGCGATGGCGACCCAAAGTAGTCCGCCAATTACGTTATAAGAAAAAAATTGTTGATATTTCATCCGTCCAACTCCGGCCACAAATGGGGCAAAAGTACGAATAAACGGCATAAAGCGGGCTATGATAATTGTTTTCCCACCGTGTTTATGAAAAAACTTTTGGGTTTCTTCAATGTGAGTTTCGTCAATTGGGATTTTCGGATGGGCAACAATTTTCTTGCCGAAAAAATACCCGATCCAGTAATTGGCTGTGTCTCCGAGGACGGCAGCAATAAACATCAATAGAAATAATATCCAAATATTTAAAGATCCAAGAGCGGCAAAGGCACCGGCGGCAAAAAGAAGCGAATCGCCGGGCAAAAATGGGGTAAAAACCAAGCCGGTTTCCATAAAAATAATGAGAAACAAAATGATGTAAGTAGCTATCCCGTAGGTAGAAATTATTGTCCCCAAATGAACATCGATGTGAATGATGAAGTTGACGAGAAATTTTATTATTTCCATCTAATAATTATATCTACTAAATTGATAAAAAGTGGTGTAAAATTATTGGTTGCTTATGTTCAAACTCAAATCATCTTTTTCCCCAACCGGTGATCAGCCGCAGGCGATTGATAAGTTAGTCGCGGGGATCAAAATGGGGAAAAAAGATCAAGTTCTTCTCGGTGTAACCGGATCAGGAAAGACTTTCACTTTGGCCAACGTCATTGAAAAATTACAAATGCCGGCTCTCATCATTTCTCACAACAAAACCTTGGCAGGCCAACTTTATCAGGAATTCCGGGATTTTTTTCCGGAAAACGCCGTTTCTTACTTTGTTTCTTATTACGACTACTATCAACCGGAAGCCTACATGCCCGCGTCCGATACTTATATTGAAAAGGAAGCACAGATTAATGAGCTAATTGATAAACTTCGACTAAAGGCAACAACAAATATTTTAACCCGCAAAGACGTGGTCGTCGTCGCTTCGGTTTCCTGTATATACAATATCGGCTCACCGGTCGAGTATGGAAAGTTTATTCTTGAGGTTGAGATAGGACAAAAAATTGAGATAAAAGCAATTGCCCGACGATTGATTGAACTACAGTATGAACGAAGCGAGTTTGATTTTAAGCGAGGGACATTCAGAATTAGGGGAGATAGGATAGACATCTATCCAGCCTACGAAGACATCGGCTACAGAATAGAGTTTGAAAGTTATAAAGTTATAAAGTTCATAAAGTTTGAACCTGTTTCCGGTAAACTAATCCCTAATCCCTATTCCCTAAGCCCTAAGTTAATAATATATCCCGCAAAACACTATCTGATGGATCCGGCCGTTTTTAAATCTGCAGAGCAGCAAATAAGGGATGATTTAAAAAAAGAAGCGGTAGCTTTAAAAAAGAAAAATAAATTAGTTGAAACGCAGAGGTTAGTACGAAAAGTTAACTACGATTTGGAGATGATCAAGGAAGTCGGCTATGTCAATGGGATAGAAAATTATTCCCGTTATTTTGACGGGAGGGCACCAGGCGATGCCCCCTATTCCTTGATAAATTATTTTAATCAGCAATACGGAAAGGATTGGTTGCTTTTTATCGATGAATCTCATATGACAGTCCCGCAAATCCGGGGAATGTTTAACGGAGATTACTCACGTAAAAATACCCTGATTGACTACGGGTTTCGTTTAAGATCAACTCTTGATAATCGCCCCTTAAAATTTGAAGAGTTTTATCCGATGGCGTCGAAGATAGTTTACGTCTCGGCGACACCGAATGAATGGGAGACGGGGAGGAGTGGAATTGTTGAACAATTAATTAGACCAACGGGGATAATTGACCCAGAGATAATTATTAAACCGGCAACAAATGAAGTTCAGGATTTAGTTTTGGAAATTGAAAAAAGAGTTGCTAAGCACGAAAAAGTTCTCGTCACGACTTTAACAAAAAAGATGGCTGAAGATCTATCAACGTATTTAAAAGAGAAAAAGATCAATGCCGCCTATCTTCACAGTGATGTTAAAACCTTAGAAAGATCAAATATCTTGGATAATTTACGAAAAGGTAATTTTGATGTTTTAATTGGTGTCAATTTACTGAGAGAAGGGTTGGATTTGCCGGAGGTAACCTTAGTGGCAATTTTAGATGGAGATAAAGAAGGATTTTTGCGGTCAAGGACTTCACTTATTCAGACAATGGGCAGGGCCTCGAGAAATATTACAGGACAGGTAATTATTTATGCCGACGTGACGACGAAATCAATAACGGCCGCAGTAGAAGAAATTAATAGAAGAAGAAAGTATCAGGTAGAGTATAATACAAAACACAAAATTACTCCTAAGACGATTTATAAACCAATCAGAGAAAAAATTATTGATCAAGACGAAAAAAGCCTGTTTTACGACCGCGATTTTGATTCAAGATACTTGGATGAAATGGATGTTGAAAGCTTGACGCCCTACGACAAAAAAAAGTTAGTTAAGAAGATGGAAAGAGAAATGAAAAACCAGGCAGAGAATTTAAATTTTGAATTGGCAATTAGGATAAGGGAGAAGATAAAAGAGTTATAAAGTTCATAAAGTTATAAAGTTTATAAAGTAAAACAGATGTCATTCCCGTGAAAACGGGAATCTATAAAATAAAACACTGGATCCCCTCCTACGAGGGGATGACAATAATACAAATATGAATGATTACATAAAAATTCGTGGGGCTCGCCAACACAACTTAAAGAACATCAACGTCGATATTCCCAAAAACAAATTTGTCGTCATTACCGGAATTTCCGGATCAGGAAAATCATCATTGGCTTTTGACACAATTTACGCCGAAGGACAGCGCCGATACGTTGAATCCCTTTCCGCCTATGCCCGTCAGTTTTTAGGGATTATGGATAAACCTGATGTTGATTTGATTGAAGGACTGTCTCCATCAATTTCGATTGATCAGAAATCCACCTCTCATAACCCTCGCTCGACCGTTGGGACGATCACGGAAATTTATGATTATCTGCGTTTACTTTTTGCTAAAGTCGGTCATCCTCATTGTCCTAATTGCGGTCGGGAAATTGCCAAAATGTCGATCGATGAAATCGTCGAAAAAGTCATTGGTGAAATTTTGAAACAAGTCCAACAGGACAAAACCAAACCGCAAAATTTTTATATTTTATCTCCAGTTGTCCGGAATAAAAAAGGCGAGTTTAAGGATCTATTTGACAATTTACAGAGTAAAGGTTATCAAAAAATATTCATTGACGGAAAAGAAAAAAATCTTTCTGATGACATTAATTTAATAAAAACCAATAAACATAGTGTTAATGTTTTGGTTGATCAGTTAAATGCTTCAAATAAAGATGTAAAACAATCAATTTTTTTAAATAATATCAAATCAAGATTAAGAACATCAGTTGAGCAATCATTAAAATTATCAGATGGATTGGTCATCCTAAAGATAGGGACAATTCATGAATTGTCCCTACTGTTTTCAGAAAAATTTTCCTGTCCTGTCTGCAATCTGTCACTGCCGGAAATTGAACCAAGAATGTTTTCTTTTAATTCTCCCCTTGGGGCCTGTGAAAATTGCCGCGGGATAGGGACAATTTTTGCCGTCGAACCGGATCTGATTTTAAACAAAAATCTCTCACTTCTTGAAGGAGGGATTCTTCCTTTTAACAAATTATTTTTTCACGAAACCTGGTATGTCCGCCTGATCAAACAAGTTTGTACGGAAGAGGCGATTGATATGAATAAACCAATAAGTCAATTATCCAATAATCAAATAAATACTTTATTGAAAGGAACAAATAAAATTTATCGAGTCAATGGAGTTAATAGATTTGGACGGGCAACGACGATTACGGAAAAATTTAGCGGTATTATTGCCGAACTTGAGAGAAGATATATTGAAACACAAGGTGATTACTCGTCAATGGAAATTCAGAAATATATGAGGGAAGAAACCTGTCCAAAATGCAAAGGTCTAAGACTCAAACCGGAGATTCTTTCGATCACGATAGATAAAAAAAATATCACCCAAATTTCTGATCAATCGATCGATAATTTAATAAATTATTTCAAAGAAAAATTAGAGGTGATTTTATCGGTTTACGAAAAACAAATTGCCAAGCCGATAGCTAAAGAGATATTGACAAGACTCAATTTTTTAAATAGCGTTGGTTTGTCTTATCTGACGATCAGTCGGCGGGCCGGGACATTATCAGGCGGTGAACTGCAAAGAATTAGACTTGCCTCCCAAATCGGTAGCGGACTCACCGGTGTACTTTATGTACTGGACGAACCGTCGATTGGCCTTCATCCAAAAGACGTGGCCGCTCTTATTACAACACTAAAAAATCTTCGTGATTTGGGTAACAGTTTGATTGTGGTAGAACATGATAGGGAGACGATGGAAGAGGCGGATTACTTAATTGAATTAGGTGAAAAAGCCGGTAAAAACGGGGGGGAAATAATTTTCAGCGGCAATTTATCCGAGATGAAAAAATCAAAAACATCATTAACGGGAAAATATTTAAATGGGGAAAAATCAATTAAGATTAAGGGCGGGAAGACCTCGCCCCTACAGACAAATCACGGAGAATTAATATTAACCGGAATTACACATAATAATTTAAAAAATATAAATATAAAAATTCCGTTGGGAAATTTAATTGGAATTACCGGAGTTTCCGGATCAGGAAAATCATCACTTGTTACCGAGACCATTTACCCGGCCCTGAAATATTATTTAGACGGATATTTTCACGATAAAATCGGCGAGTTCAAAAAGATTGAGGGCTACCAGTATTTGGAACGGGTTCATATGGTTGATCAATCACCAATCGGTCGGACGCCAAGAAGCAATCCGGCCACTTATATTGGTTTTTTTGACGAGATTAGAGAAATATTTGCCTCGACCATTGATGCAAGAGAGCGGGGATTTGAAAAGGGAAGATTCTCTTTTAATGTTAAAGGCGGACGTTGCGAAAAGTGCCAGGGGGCCGGAGTTTTAAAGATTGAGATGCAGTTTTTAGCCGATGTCTACGTAGTTTGTGATGTCTGTCAGGGCAACCGTTATAACAAGGAAACACTTGAAGTAAAATATAAAGAAAAAAATATCTATGAAATTTTGAAGATGACGATTGATGAAGCTTTGGTTTTTTTCAACAATAACTACAAAGTGTATTCCAAGTTAAGTTTTTTACAAAAGACCGGTTTAGGATATTTGGAACTTGGTCAGCCGGCACCGACCCTCTCCGGAGGCGAAGCGCAACGGTTAAAATTAGCCAATGAACTTTCCCGTCGTGATACCGGTCGAACAGTATATATTTTGGACGAACCAACTACGGGATTGCATTTTTATGATATTGAAAAATTACTTCACACAATTACTGAGTTGGTCGACCGCGGAAATACGGTGATTGTTATTGAACATAATCTTGATGTAATTAAAAGCTGTCAATATCTCATCGATCTTGGGCCGGAGGGAGGGGATAAGGGAGGGAAAGTAATATTTCAGGGAAAAATTGATGGTATTCTTAAAGTAAAAGAATCATATACTGGACAGTATTTGAAAAAGTTATGAGTTATTGGTTGTGAGTTATGTGGAAAAATGCACTAAAATATTTTCTTTCTCTCTTCCTAATATGTTTCATGTTTCATGTTACATGTTACATTGTTAATGCTGCTGACTTTCAGACCGATTATCAAGTTGAGTACAATCTTTCCGAGTCGGAAAATAATTTAAATTCACAAGTAAGTTTTAGGATAAAAATAATTAATCTAAAATCGGATCTGTTTGTCAGTAAATTTTCCATAAGTTTCCCTGAATCTTTTTCGATCCAAAATCTCAAATCATCAGATGACAACGGCTATATTACTCCAAAAGTAATTACTAACGGGGATAAGACTAAAATAGAATTGGAGTTTTCAAATCCAGCCGTTGGTAAGGATTCAGTCAATACATTTTTTTTAAACTTTGATCAGGCAAATTTATTTAAAATTAACGGAAAAGTCTGGGAAGTAGTATTACCGGTTATTGAAAATAGTCAAAACGAGTCTTATAACGTGACGGTTAATCTCCCCGAAACAACCAACAAAAAAATTTCCATTTCAAAACCTTACCCTGATTTGATTACGGGAAATAAAATAATCTGGAATAATCCAAAAACGAAGACAATTTACGCCGTATTCGGAGATGTCCAAGTTTATAATTCAGAATTAGTTTATCATCTGAAAAATGACCAGATCTACCCGATTTTTACCGAAGTTGCTTTTCCACCGGAGACAAATAATCAGAAAATATTTTTACAATCAATTAATCCACCGCCGGAATCAGCCCGGATAGATGAAGACGGAAATTATTTAGGAAAATATTTTCTTAAACCGCTCGAAACAAAAAAAATTATTTATAAAAGTTTTATTCAGGTTTATTCAAAAACAAGAAATGATACCGCTCTATATTTCCGGTCTGCAATTGATTCGCAAAAAAATTATCTTCTAACTGCAAATAAATATTGGCAGATAAATAAAATTGATTTAATAAAAAATGTCAGCAGTCCGAAGGAAATTTATGATTTTGTTACAAACAAACTTAAATATAATTACAATAAAATAAATTCCCAAAATAAAAGGTTGGGAGCAGAGACTGTTTTATCAAACCATGACCAGGCTGTTTGTCTGGAATTCTCTGATCTTTTTGTTGGAATCGCCAGGGAAAAAGGAATCTATAGCCGCGAGATTGAAGGTTACGGTTTTTCACTTGATCCAAAATTACAACCGATCTCATTATCTTCAGATATTTTACATGCTTGGCCCGAGTACTTTGATACAAAAACGGAAAATTGGGTGGCGGTTGACCCGACTTGGGAAAATACATCAGGAATAGATTATTTTTCTTCATTCGATTTAAATCATATTGTTTTTGTCATTCATGGAAAAAACCCGGACTATCCGCTGGCCGCCGGAATGTATAAGATAGAAAATTCGCGTGACATATTAATTAAACCTGTTATTAATGAGCCGGTTGAGAAAAAAGAAATTGTAATTGAGGGATTGGATTTTCCTACAAAAATTTCCGATGATAAATCTTATCAAGGAAAATTTATTGCAAAAAATAATGGAAGCAGTTACCTCTGGGGAATCCCAGTCAACCTGAAAGGGAAAAATATCAAAATTGAAAAAGAAAATTTTGTTATTCCGGTTTTAGCTCCTTTTGAAAAAAAGACGATTAATTTTAATTATTCATCAAATATAAAAAATAAAAAAATTGCAGGAGAATTAATTATTAAAGTGATGGAAAAGGAACTCTTGAAACAAAAAATTACCGTTATTCCTGTTGTCTATACTTTAACAATAAATATTTTTGCTGGGCTGATCGGTCTATCCATTCTATTTTTAATTTTTCGAGTTATTACAAAAATCAAACGTCATGCTCACTAAAAATCAGATTAAAAAACTACCCAACACAATTGGGCTTTATATTTTTAAAAATGACGAAGTAATCAATTACATTGGGAAGTCCGTCAACATTAAGGCACGGGTTTTATCACACTTAGAAAATGCAAAGATTGACAACAAGGAGAGACTAATTATTGAGAACTCAAATAAAATCGAAACAATAATCACTGAGTCAGAATTTAAAGCGTTGCTATTAGAATCAAAATTAATCCGGGAATTTCAACCAAAATATAACTCAATCTGGAAAGATGATAAAAGTCCCCTCTATATTCAGATAACAGTAGAGGACGAATATCCCAAGGTTTTGGTTACGCGTAAACCCACCTTCGCTAAAGCTACGGTGGGTAAACCTACTCGTCAATCACTATATTTTGGTCCGTTTTCTTCAGTACGGATGGTCGAAAAAATCATCAATGATATACGAAAGATTATTCCGTTTTGTACTCAGAAAAAATTATCAAAAAATGCCTGTTTTTATTCCAAAATCGGATTGTGTA